>Ga0209706_10000576_pt1 | contig 20925 bp, 18 predicted proteins | sample PPLLaktember2015_6_FD_187263 | JGI IMG/M metagenome (GOLD analysis project Ga0209706, IMG submission 187263) | Freshwater sediment microbial communities from Prairie Pothole Lake near Jamestown, North Dakota, USA - PPLs Lake P8 Core (1) Depth... | ecosystem: Environmental > Aquatic > Freshwater...
CAGCAGCGCGTCTGCCAGTCCGTTCAGGATGTTCGTGAAGAAGTTGAACTTGAACGCCCCGCGCGTGTAGCGCATCGTCCCGTAGCTCAGGTGCACGCCCGTCATGTCGAAGGGGCCGATGCCCGTATGGATGATGCCGTCGGTGCCGGAGTAGCCACCTTCGAAGACCAGCTTGAACTTGCCGTCCGGGTCGTCGTAGTCCGCCCGGCCCAGGAACTTCGGCTGTGACGTATCCGAGTTCGAGAACGCCGGGTACTGCGTCCCGCTGGGATTCGGAATCGTCCCGGTGGGGCGCGCGAACGCGTCCGAGGTGAAGTAGCCGGCCGAGAGCTTGTAGGCCCACCGGTCGTTGATCGCGCGGGCATGGGTGAAGTTCACCGAGTAGAGCCCGCCCGTGTCCAGGTCCTCGCCGTTCTCGGGACTGCGGTTGAACCCGCCGAAGCTGATGGTGAGGTTGTTGCTGTCCAGCTCCCGCGGCGTCTTCGAGATGAAGTTGATGACGCCGTTCAGCGCGTTGGCGCCCCAGATGGCCGAGGCCGGGCCGCGGATCACCTCGATCTGCTTCAGCTCGAACGCGTTGACGGGCACCAGGTCCCACGCGATGAAGCCGAAGAAGTCGAGGTAGAGGCTGCGGCCGTCCAGCAGCGCCAGCTGCGAGGTGGCCAGCGTGGACGTGGCGCCGCGCATGGTGATGTTGTAGTCGCGTGCCGAGGTCTGGGTGATGTTCATCCCCGGCACTTCTCGCAACAGCTCCGCGTAGTTGTTGATGGGCGAGCTCTGGATGGTGTCGGACGACACCACGCTGACGGTGGCGGGGGCGTTGACGATCTGCTGCTCCACCTTCGACGCCGTAACGACCACGGCCTCGGTGTAGATGGGCGGCTGCTCCTCTTCGGGTTCCTGGGGCGGTGGCGGGGGTGGCTGTGGGGGTTGGCCGGCGGGCGGCTGCTGGGCCGTTCCGCTGCCCTGTGCAAATGCGAAGCCCGGCCAGAGTACAAGACAGACCAGGCCGATCGCGAATCGACGCGCCATATGTGGCCTCCAATGAGCGCCCGGCAGCGGATCCGTGGGAACGCTGCGGACGTCAACGCATTGTAATGCCAGTGCTTTCCGCGATCAGGGCCAGGTAATCGGGCCGGTCGGCCGGCGAATGGTGACGGTAGGCGGCCAGCACGCGGTCGCCCCTGACGACGAAGACGCCGGGCAGCTGGCGCAGCAGGTTTGCCGGCTGCGCTCCGAAGCCGTGCGACAGCGCGCATGCCGACCCACGCACCCAGACGCGCGGGTTCACCAGCTCACCCATGCCGGTGGTGCCGAGGCCGAACGCCCGGTAGTGGGCCAGGCCCGGGTCGCTGAATCGCGGGAGGTCGCCAAGCCCCGCGCGCTCGAACCAGGGGTCAGCTTCCTCAGGGCTTGCGGCGTGCACGAACGCAACCTGCGTTCCCGTCGCGTCGATGGCTGCCCGCGCCTTCGCGATGTCGGCCAGCGCCTCGCGACAGAAGGTTCAACCGAAGTGGCGGAGGAAGACGACGAGGGTTGGACGCTCACGCGTGAGCGCTTCGAGCAGCGAATCGGGAGGGTAAGTGATCGGGGTCATCTGCAGGCGAATCGGTTGACCGCGGGATGTGGTGATCTGGTGATCGATCTGCAGATCTTGTGAGCTGGTGACCTATCGGCTGATCGGTGGCTTCCCCAGCCACTCTTACCCCAGCACTCTCCTACCCCAGCCCCTCCGCCCATCGCTCCAGTTTCCGCGCGTCTTCGTCGAATCGGCGGATGCCGTCCGCGAGCTTGTCCACCGCCATCGCGTCCTGGTTGTGCAGCCAGCGAAAGGCCTTCTCGTCGAGGGTGATTCTCGGCTCGGCGCTCGCGCGGGCGGTTTCGGGGGTGAGGGCGGGGGCCAGCTCGCCGGGGGTGCTCGCCAGGTCGCGGAGCAGCTCGGGGCTGATCGTCAGCAGGTCGCAACCAGCCAGCCGCACGATCTGCTCGACGCGACGGAAGCTGGCGCCCATCACCTCGGTGCGGTAGCCGTGCTTCTTGAAGTAGTTGTAGATGCGCGTCACCGACTGCACGCCCGGGTCTTCGTCCACCGGGATCTCGGCGCCGCGTTCCTTCCGGTGCCAGTCGTAGATGCGGCCGACGAACGGCGAGATGAGCGTGACGCCCGCCTCGGCGCATGCCACGGCCTGGGCAAAGCTGAAGAGCAGCGTGAGGTTGCAGTGGATGCCCTCGCGCTCGAGCACTTCGGCGGCCTTGATGCCCTCCCAGGTGCTGCCCACCTTGATGAGCACGCGGGCGCGGTCCACACCGGCGGCCTCGTACAGCGCGATGAGCTCGCGCGCCTTCGCCATGGTGCCCTGGGTATCGAAGCTGCGCCGGGCATCCACCTCGGTCGAGACACGTCCCGGGATGATCTGCAGGATCTCGCGGCCGAACTGCACCGCCAGCCGGTCCATGAAGGCCTCGGTCGCGGCGTGACCGGCGAGTCCCAGCGCCTGCGCGTCGCGGCGCGCCGTGTCGACCAGCTCGCGATACTGGGGCTGCTGGGCGGCCTTCAGCAGCAGCGAAGGATTGGTCGTCGCGTCCTGCGGCTGATGCTGCCGGATGGCCTCGATGTCGCCGGTGTCGGCCACCACCACGGTGTAGCGCTTGAGGGAGTCCAGGAGTGACATCCAAGTCAGGATAGCGCATCGGCGTCCATTGATGATTGGTGATTGCAGATTGGTGATTGATTGAGGATTGAGGGATTGCGGCATCGGGTGATCAATCGGACGATTGGGCGATTGACGCATCGGGCGATTCGGCGCGTCGCGCCGTCTCGCGCGGTTCTGACGAATGCCCCGATACTACAATCCCCCGATTGCGCAATTGGTCGCTCAATCGCTCAATCCCCCAATCATCAATCAATCGCCAATCTGCAATCGCCAATCGCTCAATGGCCGCCCCCGGCCGTTCTTCGATATGCTGGCCGTCATGCGCATCCTTGTTGTCGACGTCGGCGGCAGCCATGTGAAGCTGCTTGCCACAGAGGCCACCGGGCCGCGGCGATTCGACTCCGGCCCGGAGCTCACACCGGATCAGCTGGTGGCCGGGGTGAAGGACCATTCCGCGGACTGGCACTACGAGGTCGCCACCATCGGCATCCCCAGCCCGGTGCTCCGCGGCGCCGTCATGGAAGAGCCGTGGAATCTCGGGCGCGGCTGGGTCGGGTTCGACTTCGAGGCGGCCCTCGGCGTCCCCACCCGCGTCATCAACGACGCCGCGATGCAGGCGCTCGGCAGCGACGAGGGCGGCCGCATGCTGTTCCTCGGGCTGGGCTCCGGCCTCGGCACCGCCCTCGTGGACGAAGGGAAGGTGGAGGGGTTGGAGCTGGCGCACCTGCCCTTTCACGGCCTGACCTTCGAGGACGTCTGCGGCCAGCGCGGGCTCGATGCGCTCGGTGAAGATGCCTGGCGCGCCGCCGTGCTCGAGGCCACCGAGCTGCTGCGCGCCGCGGTCGCCGCGGAGTACGTCGTCCTGGGAGGCGGCAACGTGCGCCTCATGAAGGAGCTGCCGCCGCGCATCCGTCGCGGCCACAACGATCGCGCCTTCGAGGGCGGTTTCCGCCTCTGGGCTGACGGCCCGCCGCTGTCCCCCGCGTGGCGCGCCCTCCACGCGCACGCCCGCCTTCGCTCCGCTGCCGATCCGGGAGCTTCGGCGCGGCTGGTGCCATCGCACCCGCCTTCGCTCGCCACGACTGAACGTGCGAGCTCCGGCGAGGCAAGCCTGTCCGCACTGTTCGAAAGCGATCCCCGGCGCGCGCAGGCGTTCACCCTGCGGCTCGACGAGCTCGTCGTCGACTACTCGAAGAACCATGTCGACACCGAGACGATGCGGCTGCTGGTGGAACTGGCGCGGACGACCGGCGTGGAGGATCTGCGCGACCGCATGTTCGCCGGCAAGGCCATCAACAACACCGAGGGCCGCGCGGTACTTCACACCGCGCTGCGCAATCGGTCGAACCGGCCGGTGCTGGTGGACGGGCGAGACGTGATGCCCGACGTCGCGGCTGCGCTGGATCACATGCGCCAGTTCAGTGCCGCGGTCCGCTCCGGCACGTGGACCGGTCACACCGGCGCGCGTATCACCGACGTCGTCAACATCGGCATCGGCGGTTCGGATCTCGGGCCCGCCATGGCCACCGCGGCGCTCGAGCCGTACACGGACGGCGGCCCGCGCCTGCATTTCGTGTCCAACGTGGACGGCGCGCACATCGGCCAGACCATCCGGCGGCTGGATCCCGCAACCACGCTCTTCATCGTGGCGTCGAAGACGTTCACCACCCAGGAGACCATGGCCAACGCGCGCACCGCGCGGGAGTGGTTCCTGGAGCGCGCGAAAGACGAGGCGCACATCGCGCGGCACTTCGTGGCCGTCTCGACCAACGACGCCGAGGTGCGACGCTTCGGGATCGCGCCCGAGCAGATGTTCGTCTTCTGGGACTGGGTCGGCGGCCGCTATTCGGTGTGGTCGTCCATCGGCCTGCCGGTGACGCTGGCCGCCGGCTTCGAGCGCTTCGACGAGATGCTGGACGGCGCGTTCCGGATGGACGAGCACTTCCGCACCGCCCCCATCGAGCAGAACATTCCCATGGTGCTGGGCCTGCTGGGCGTGTGGTACGCCAGCGTGCTCGGCATGGACACCCACGCCGTGCTGCCCTACGAGCAGCGGCTCCACCGCCTGCCGGCATACCTGCAGCAGCTCGACATGGAGAGCAACGGCAAGCGCGTGGACCGGCACGGCTCGCCCGTCCCGGTCGGCACCGGCCCCATCGTCTGGGGCGAGCCCGGCACCAACGGGCAGCACGCGTTCTTCCAGTTGCTGCACCAGGGCACGCGCGTGGTGCCGTGCGACTTCCTGGTCGGGCTCGAGTCGGCGTATCCGCTGGGCGAGCACCACCGGCTGCTGCTGGCCAACTGCTTCGCCCAGACCGAGGCGCTCATGCGGGGCAAGACGGAAGCCGAGGTGCGCGCGGAGCTGGCCGCGCACGGCTACGCGGGCGATGCGCTCGAGCAGCTCGTGCCGCACAAGGTCTTCCCGGGCAACCGCCCGTCCACGACCATCGTCTACCGGACGCTCGATGCGCGCACGCTGGGCATGCTGCTGGCGATGTACGAGCACAAGGTGTTCACGATGGGTGCGGTGTGGAACGTGAACTCGTTCGACCAGTGGGGCGTGGAGCTGGGCAAGCAACTGGCGAAGCGGATCGACGCGGAGCTGGCCGACGAAGTGGGCACCACGACCCACGACGCCTCTACGAATCAGCTGATTAACATGGCACGGCGACGGTAGCGCCCCCGTGCTGTGAACCTCCGTGCTGTGCCCCCCGGTGCTGTGAACCACCGGGCCTTGAACCTCCCGTGCTAAACTGGGTGCTTCGTCAGAGCGCGAGCGTCGCGCTCAGGGGACCGGGACCATCGCACTCTGCACGCGCACCCGGCACTGAGCACCCAGCACTCGCACGCGGCACCCCGCACTCTGCACCCGGCACTCTCGTGTCACGCGCCCGTAGCTCAGCTGGATAGAGCGTTGGCCTCCGGAGCCAAAGGCCGCAGGTTCGAATCCTGCCGGGCGCGCCACTCACCCTTAGTCCATTCCGAAGACATGGGTGACACTTTCGGGCCGAAGGGATCCTCGATGGGTTCCAGTCGGTGCGTGTCATCATCAACGTGCCCGAGGTCGTAATCGTGAATCAACCCGCGCTCGGTCACGATGACGATCATGCGATGGACGGCAGGCGGCGTGACGCCGAAGTATCGAGCGCGCGATAATCACAATCTCGGCGCTGGCGGCAGAGCTTGCGCGGCGGAGCGCAAGCTTGTACAGTGTCGCGGGCCTGGCGCCGAAGGCGGCCCCCGCAACAGGCTTGAAAGGTAGGCACGGCATGATGAAGTTCCGATGTGCCGTTCTGTCTGTATTCTGTGCCGCTGCCAACCCATGGCTGGTCGCCGCGGCTGACGTCGTCCTCGACGGAGAAGCGGCCTGCATCTCGATTGGCGGGGCCTGGAGCGGCGCCACTTGCACGGTGGATCGCCTGACCGTGCCGGCGGACACACGACTGTTCACGATTGAGGGCGTGACCCTGTCCACCGGTGATCTGGTCATCGACGGCCATCTCGAGATCGGAGGAGGCTTCGAGGCGACCCGGACGCTGCACAACCGCGGCACGCTCATCACGCGCTCCTTCATTGTCAACCAGGCGCAGATGCTCAATCGGGGGGTCTGGCTGAACCAGGGAGTGTTCCTCTCCGACCAGACCGTCGTCAACGAGGGGTACTTCCTGAATTCGTTGTTCTTTGAGGCGCGTACGGGTCAATTCATCAACCGGATGTATGCGGTTACGTTCAGCGCGGAGATCTTGAATTCAGGCGGCCTGATGGTGAACGAGGGATACGTGCAGAACTACGGGTATCTCACCAATCCCGCGGGGTCCACGCTCGACAACGCGGGGGTGATTCTCACCTACGACGCGACCTTGTTCAACAATGGCGTCGCAATCGGCCGGTGCGGCAGCGCGTACTACGTTGAGTTCCCGGGGGCGTTCGTCGGCAATCCTGTCCAACTCGAACCGTGTACCGATTCCGATGCGGTCGGCGCACTGGCCGAGTATGTGTTCGACCTGGGTAAGCGGAGGCTGATGGCGAAGCGTGACGCCATCGAGTTGAGGAAGGTCCTGAAGGAGTCCAGCAAGCGGCTGAAGAAGGGCGACCAGGCCGAAGGCCTCGAGCTGCTCCAGGCGTTCATCGCGGCGGTCCCCAGGCGAACCGGTTTCCCGGTCAGTAATGTGCTGCTCGCACGAGGATTCCGGGCCATTGAGCTGGTCACGAGCCCTTGAACGCGAGTGCACCACGAGTGACGCGCTCACGCAGGCGGTGACCCGAGGCTGCGAAGTGTGGCTCGAGGCGCTCTTGGCCATGGCGACGGCCAGCTGACGGCGCACGCCTCGCGCCGTGCGTGACGGCGAGCAGCATCAGGGCGACCGATCACTCTGGCCCGCTGCCACCCTTCAAGTGTTTCGCGAAGAACTCCACCATCTTCGTGGCGGACGTCACGCGATTCGGCATCCTTCGCCACCCGTGCCCTTCGTCCGGAAAGAGGACGTACTCCACGGGCACACCGCGCTTCTTCAGATGGTTCACCACCTGCTCCGCCTCTACCACCGGCACGTTGGTGTCGGTGGCTCCATGCTGGACCATCATCGGCACGCGGATGCGATCGAGCTTCGCGAGTGGCGACAGCGAACGCAGCAGGTCTGCCTGCGTCTTCGGATCGCCGTATTCGGTGGTCGAGATCGCGGCCATCCACGGTTCGGTGTGCTCGAAGAACGTGAAGAAGTTCACCATGCCGAACAGGTCAACGCCGGCGGCAAAGAGCTCCGGGTATTGCGTGAGCCCTACGAGCGTCATGTATCCGCCATACGATCCGCCAGTGATGCCAATCCGCTTCGGGTCGGCGATCTTCGCGTTCACCAGGTGGTCCACGCACGATTTGATGTCCTTCAGGCCATCGAACCGCAGCTCGCCGTTGTCGAGATTGACGAACTTCTTTCCCCGACATCGTCTTGGTTTGGGCCCTGGCCCGCAGGACCGGCTCCCTCGCCGTCGCCCTGGCCATCGGGCTGGCCGCCGCCTCGTCGGTCACCGACGCCGTCGTCAGTTCGACCATCTGGAATCCCCCGGTGGCGGTGGCGTTCATCAAGGTGTCGCTCGCGTCGGTCCTGGTCGACAGCGGCCGATCCATCTGGATGGCGCTGCTGACGACGCTGGCGGCGTGGAGTGCCGTGCAGTCGCACACGGCCAGCGTGCTGGTGGCGGGGCCCCTCCTGGCGTGGACCGCCGGGGCGCCGCTGCTCGAGCACCGACGCCGCGACGCCCTGACGCGTGCGGCTGGTGTCGCTGCTCAACGTCCGGTCGGTGGGTCCCCAGGGCCAGACCCAGGTTGGAGATAGCATCGCCTCGGTGCTGCGGTCACCCATCGCGTCGGTGCACCCGGGGGCCAGCGCCGTCGCGATGACAGGCAATCTGGACGCGATTCTGGTGGCTCCCTACCACCTGCCCTGGTTTGGCGGCTGGCTCGTCCTCGGAGGCCTGGCGCTGCTGCTCCTCTATCGGGACCGCCGCATGGTTGTCTCTGGTCCGGTCCCCCTGATCGCGACCGTGCTCGCGTTCTCCCTGTGGCAGGGGCCGACGTTCGAGCGTTATTGGTTCCTGGTGTGCGCGCCCTCGGCCGCCATCACCTTGCTGGCGTGGCCGGCCGCCCAGCCGGCACGGTTTGCCCTCGTTCGGACAACCGCCACCTATCCCGGCTACGGATCGATGGTGCGCGGGTGCCGTCAGATCGTCGAGGACGGGCGCCCGCTGAAAGCCATCGAGGTGTCCGGGCCGCTGATGGCAGCGGTCGACCCGTTGTGGCTGTGCTCGATTCTCGGTGCCCACATGACCGCTGGCGCCGTCGAGGTTGCCGTGATCGACGTGCCCGGAGCGGGCGTCGTGCACTACCGGGGACGGCCGTGAGCTCGGGCCCTCCGGATATGTCCATCGTCATTCCGGCCTTCGACGAGGTCGATCGAATCGAGTTCACGATCGACGAGGTCGCCAGGCTGCTCGAGACCATCACCCCGGCGTGGGAACTCATCGTCGTCGCCGAGACAAACCGCGGAAAGGGCTACGCCGTGCGCCGAGGAGTCCTCGGATCGCGGGGGCGGGTCGTCGGATTCCTCGACGCCGACCTCGCGCAACCTGTCGAAGCCCTGCCATCGTTTCTCGCGGCCATCGACGCCGGCGCCAGCGTGGCCATTGGCGTGCGGCAGGGCGCCGACGGCGCCACCTCGTCGCCCGTGCGCCGCCTCGCCAGCACCGCGTTCGCGGGCCTGGCACGCGCCACGCTCGGCCTGCCGTTTCGCGATCTGCAGTGCGGCATGAAGGTGTTCGAGGGCGTGGCGGGCCGCGCGCTCTTTCGCGCGCAGACCTCGACCGGTTCGCCTTCGATTCCGAGGTCCTCATGATCGCGAGGCGATGGGGGCTGCGCATCGTCGAAGTGCCGGTCGTGGTGCGGCCGCAGACCTCGAGCACCGTGCGTGTCGTCCGGGACGGCTCGCACATGGTCGCGGAGCTGGCCAGGGTGCGCTGGAACGTGATGCGCGGCCGGTATGACCGCGGGCCGAGATCAGCCTAGTTGAACGGCGCGGCGTCCCGCCACGCCTGGTAGGACGACACCGTCACGCAGGTCCTGATGTCGTCGATCGTCCCACAGACCAGGGCCGGCGCCGCGGCGCGCAGCCGCGCCTCGTTGGCGGGATGCACCAGGTACATCGAGCGGTCGTCCACGCGGCCGGCGGCGAGGTCGCGCTCCAGTTGGTCGCAGTAGCGAGCGCGGTCGCCTTCGTTCGACCGTGCCACTTCGCCGACGTTGACGGTCAGCCCATGCAGGCCGGCCAGGTACGCGGGCAGCTCGAACAGCACGGGCGCGGGCCCGCACTGCAATGGAGGGAACAGGACGAGATGGTCGTAGTGCGGCAACGCCGCTGTCCAGACGGGCGAACGGGGAGCGCCCGGCCATTCATGGAACGCCTTGCTGTGCGCCAGCGCGTAACGTTCCGCATACGCCGGCCTCAGGTCCAGAATCTGTACGCCGATGACAATCACGAGCAATGCGGTGGCAATCGGCGCGGGGAGGCGCGTCAGCATCGTCCTTGCGGCCAGGGCCAGCAATGCATAGGCCGCCGGCCAGAAGAAGCGGCCTGTCACCCCGAAAATGGCGACCCGGTCCAGCACTGGCGACGAGTAATCGAGGACGACCCGATCAGCGAAGGTCACGCGCGGGCTCAGCGCGTAGAGCGCAAGCGCGAGGCAGATGACGAGCAGTGGCCCGACGCCGAGCCCCGGCGCCCGTCGCCGGAGCGTCAACGCCAGGACGGCCGCAAGGACAACCAGCAGGAGCAACCCCGCGCCGAAGTACTGGAGGCCCTCGAACGTCTGCCCTCCTGCCCCGACGGCGATGTCGGGCATCCACGACGACCAGCCGCTCGGCGTCACGGGCGCCAGCAGGTTCATGGAAAAGTACCCGAGGCCGGTGCGCGCCATCGACTCCCCCGACACGAGAAACATCCCCGAGGCCCACCACCCGGCCGCGGTGATGCCGGCGGTCATCAGCAGGGCAAGAACGGGCTCCATCCGAGACTGGAGCCGGCCGTCCCGGTTCCGAGCGAGCAATGCCCGCGCAACAAACGCCGTCAGCACGGCCAGAACCATCACCGCCAGGTACGGATGCACGAGGCCGATGACCAGTCCCAGCGCCAGCATCGACCGATAGGGCAGCGCGTCGCCTGGCCGATATCGAAAGGAGAGGAGCAACGCCCACAACAGCGTCCAATGGGCGCACAGCGCGGGATGCGGCGCGCGGTTGAGCAGCGTCGGCGTCAGCACGAACACGGCTCCCGTGAAGAACTGGGCCGCGGGGCTCGTCGTCCAGAGTTGAGCGAGTCGCGCGCCGAAATACCCCTGCAGAGCGAAGCAGGCGAGCAACCAGAGGCCGAGGTATTGGAACGGCATGGGCAGAGCGCCCGACAAGGGCTTGAGCACGAAGGCCACCAGGGGCAGCGAGTCCGTGTATCCGATCGATGTTCCCGTCGGCGCGTGGTAATAGCCCACGAGCCTGCCTGGCGGCCATGCCCAGGGCTCACCGCGGAAGATATGCCACCCAAGGAAGTGGATGCGCCAATCGGACTTCATCGTCCAATCGACGCTCGTGGGCGATACCACTCCTGGTCCCGCGATCCACAGGAAGAAGACCGCGCCGAAGGCCAGCGCCGCGAGCAGGGGCCATCGTCTCATGTGTGCTGAGCAACGGGCCTCATCTTATGGCTGTTCACCAGGCCGTAGCACTAACGGGCCCGCACCTCCACCTCGACGCGCTTGCGCGCCGCGACCGCGCGCCCACCTCGACGCGCCGGCGCGTAGCGCCACCTCCGCGCCGCCTGCAGCAGCTCGTCGTCGTACAGCGGATGCACCGGCGCGGCAATGACGGCCCCCACCACGCGACCCCGAACGTCGATCCAGACGTCGACCGCGCCGCGGAAACGCGCCTCCGGTCCACCGACCACGTAGATCCAGGGCGGCAGGTCCTGCCTGATTGCGACCGGCGCGGACGAAGGCTCCGCGATGCCGGCGACCACGGCCGGAACGGGCTCGCTCACCGTGGGGCGGGAGGGCAACGGCGCCGGGGCCACGGGTACTGGGACAACGCGCTCGCGGCCGAGTGCGAGGAACCCGTTGGTGAGGATGCGCAGGTCCTCCATGCCGGCGCGGCCCTCCATGGCCAATGCCTCGATCACCGGCAGCCCCCGCTCGAGCACCGCGACAGCGTCGGCAAACGCGCCCCGATTGAACGCCGTCCGCCCCTCGTCGTAGAGCCGACGCGCCAGCGGGGGCAGGACGCGATCGCGCACCGCTTGGAAGGCGGCACGCACGCGAGGCGAGGCGTCGGCGGCCGGCAGATACGCGGGGTGCGCGATGACCACGCGTTCCACCAACGTGTCGGCCTCGTCTGCCCGGCCAAGCGCCATCAGGCACGAGACCCGAATCAGCTGGGCATCCACCTCCCCCGACGGGTCCGGGATGGCGCCGGTGTCGAGTAGCGACAGCGCCGCTTCGTACTCCGCCGACGTGTAGAGGCCGCGCGCCTGTTCGAGGGGCGACTGCGCCGCGGCGGGTGCCAGCGCGCCCGCGAAGCAGACCAGTGCAATGAGTGTCCGCATGCCGGTGGTCATGGCTTGAACTCCACGCCGACGCGCACGGGGGTGCGCGCGCCGACCGTCACAGCCCGTCGCTCCTCGCCCAGATTCGGATGCCGCAGCACGACCTCGTGCTCGCCGATGGGCAGCGACAGATTCCCGATGGGCGTATCCCCGACCCGCCGTCCGTCCACCCACACCGTGGCCCACGGTTGCGCGTTCACGTGCAGCACGCCTGTCGGCGTGTCGAGCGCCACGGACACCGCGCGCCGCGCCACGATGGTCACCTCCTGCTCCTGACGGAACTCGAGCGCATCGTTCGCGAGCGTCAGCGAATGGGTCCCGGCCGCGAGCACCAGCCGGCCCGAAGCGTCGCGGGCCACCTCGACGCCGTTCTCGTAGACCTGGACCGGAAAGGCACTGGTCACGGCCAGCCAGCCAGATGGCACCGGACGGAACACCGTGGTCGACGTGACGCGGGCGCGGGCCGATTCCCCGCGATCGGTCGGCGCGTGAGCCTCGGCTCTGCCGGGGGGGTTGGGGGCGGTGGGCACCTTGGTCCTCGTGGGAGCGTCGTGCTTGACGCGCCCCGAGGGGACGGCCACGGGTGCCACGACCGAGCTCGCCGGAGCGGTCGCGGTCGACGGCTCCGGCGCCGGCGGCGGTGTGGGCCACTCCATATGAATGGCGGACTCGCCGCCGGCGGCCACGTGCAGCCGGCGCTCGCGCAGGTCGGCGCCCGCACCGATCTGCACGTGGTGGAGACCGGCCGGCACCACGGCCATGGTCGGCGTGACGCCGTGGGCCACGTTGTCCAGCGATACCGGCAGACCGGCGGGCTCGGAGGTGATGGAGATGGCGCCGGTCGGCACCGCCGCCGCTCCTACGGACGGGCCGAGCGTGGCCACGATCACAAGCCCGCTGAGGGCCCCGCCCAGGATGGCCAGGCTGCCGGTGCCGGCCCATTTGGGCACGCGCAGCCTGACAGCCTCGGGCCGGGCGAGCGCGAGCCGGGAGACCGCCGCCTCTCGCGCAGGCGCGGGGGCCAGGACCGCGGGCCGCGGTTCCGCGGCGACCGGCTCGGTAGCTGGCAGGGGCTCGGGTGCGGCAGCCTCGACGGGGAGCCGCGGCATCAGCGCCGGTTTCTGCTCGGACGCAAACGCGCCAAGTGAATCCGGCGAGACCTCGAGCGGGATGATCTGGGGAACGAACTCGTCCGGGTGGGCCGCGAACGCCGACGGAGTTCTCAACACGGGCGCCTCCAGCACGACCGCAAGGAGTGCGGTCATCGGCTAGTGGCGCGACGGCACGATTCGTTTCTTACCTTCGCTTCCCACTTTTTCCTATGACCTCCTGTGACACAGGGGTCGGCGAGCATCCGGGGCATCTACTTCCCGGAGGATCCCGTATGAGAGCCGTGCTTCGCTGCCTGACGCTGTGCCTGCTTCCCCTCGTTGCCGCCTGCGGAGGCGGCGAGTCGTCGCCCACCGCCCCCTCGCCCACACCCGCCGCGACGACACGCCTCATCGCCATCAGCGGCAGCCTCGCGTTTGGCGAGGTGGCGGTCGGCAGCCAGCGCGACCTGAGCATCACCATCAGCAACAGCGGCAACGCGACGTTGACCGTCACCGGCCTGAGCGTCACGGGCGGCTTGTCCGCGCACACGACGGCCACCTGGACCAGCGGGCAAATCGCGCCCGGCTCGTCGCAGACCGTGACCATCCGCTTCGCACCCACCAGCGCCGGCTCGTTCAGCGGCACAGTGACGGTCAATGCGGACCAGACGAGCGGCACCAACACCATTTCCATCTCGGGCACGGCACGGGCGTCCTTCACGGGTGCGTGGTCTGGTCGCTACGTGGTGGACCGATGCGATGGCACCGGCTCGGTGCAGGACCTGTTCTGCAGCCAGAACCGCGGTCTCTATCCGGCGGGCACGAGCCTCCCCATCACCCTGACCCTCACGCAGAACGGCGCCAGCGTCTCGGGCACCGTGGCGCTGGGCCAGGTCACGGGCGTCGTGAACGGGGTGGTGAGCGCGGATGGGCTGATGACGCTGCAGGGCACCGCAACCTCGGGCACTCTCAGCATCGTGTTCACCTCGTGGAGCTCACGTGTTTCAGGGACGGCGATGGACGGGACGTTCGTCTACAACGTCGGCGCGACAGGTGTGGGTGGCGTCGCGGCGGTGGCCTCACACCTCAGCGGCGTGGTGCGCCGCTGAGGTATCGGGCGGGCGCAACGTGGCGTGGGTCCGCTCCGCGCTCCCTGCTTTTCTCTTCTCCCTTTCGCTTTGGGCCTGCCGGTCCGCCGGCAGGCCCAAAGGGCCACATCGCCCCGTCCCGCGCGGGGACAACGTCGGTCAGCGGCACTGCGGTCGAGTTGTTGAACCTGAACCGCGGTGCGGGTTGGGCGCGAGTGCCGGGTGCGGAGTACAAGTGCTGAGTGCGGGATCCCGGCGCAGTTCACTTCCGACGCCGTCGTCCCCTCCCGACCCGAACGCTCTCCCCTCACGATAGCTCTGTCGGTACCCGGCTCCCGGTTCCCGACGCGATCGCTACGGCACCACCACCACCACCTCGTTCGACGCCGTCGTGACGCCGCACGCCGTGACCGCCTTCACGCGGACGAAGTAGGTGCCGCTGGGGGCCGGGACGCTGACCCCCGCAGCGGAGCCCACTGGAAGCACCGCCAGATTGGCCAGGCCCGTTGCCGAGCCGGCCTCGATGAGATAGCCCGTGGCCTCACCCACCGCGCCCCACGCAAGCGACACCACTCCGCCGGCCCCGACGTTGGCGGTGAGGCCCGCGGGCACCGACGGCGCGCCACCGCAACCCACGCGGACCGAGATCTCGCTGGAGGCCTCGCCCGCGCCGGACGAGTTCAGCCCGCGCACGCGCACGTAGTAGCGGCCCGGTGACACACCCGGCACGACCAGGCCGGTGCCCCTCGTCTCGGTGACCATCAGGTCGGCGGCGCCGGGCGCCGAGCCGGCTTCCAGCTGATAGGACAGCACGTGTCCGCCGCCCGCGCCGGGCTGCCACGCGAGCGTGACCGTGGAGCCGCTCACGCTCGTCGCGAACGACGGCGGCGCCGGCAGCGCCGGCGTGTCGGGGACGATCTTGTAGACCCGGCCGCCGATCAACGAGGTGAAGTACAGCTCGCCGTCGAGGCCACGGCCAAACGTCGGGATGAGACGCGGGTTGCCGAGCTCGGCCGAGTGATCCATCACGTCGACCACCCGTCCCTCGCCCGCCGCGTCGGTGGCGAGGCCCAGCGAGTAGACCCCGCCGAAGAAATCGGCCACGAAGTAGCGCCCGCGGTACACCGACGCCAGCGTCGTCCCGCGATAGACGAACCCACCCGTCACCGAGCGTCCAATCGTGCGGGGGTAGTCCACCATCGGGTTGGTCAGGGGCAGGTACGCGGGCTCGCGGAACGGCGAGACGCCAGGCGTGGGCATGGAGCCCTCTCGAATGTACCAGCCATAGTTGCGCCCGCCGCGGCCCGCCGGCTCGTAGTCGATCTCCTCCAGCGTGTCCTGGCCGACGTCGCCGACGATCATCGCACCGGTGGCGCCGGCGCCGAAGTCATCGAACGAGAACCGCCACGGGTTGCGGTAGCCGAAGGCCCAGATCTCGTGCTGTGCCGGTACCGGCAGCCCGTCCACGAACGGATTGTCGGCGGGGATGCGGTAGCCACGCAGGTGGCTGTCCTCGACGTTCACGTCGATGCGCAGCATCTTGCCCAGCAGCACCTCGGGAGTCTGCGCGCCGAGCCCGCCGCCGGCGCCTCCATCACCCAGGCCGATGTAGAGGTAGCCGTCCGGGCCGAAGACCATGGTCCCGCCCTTGTGCACGGACGTGGGCTGCGGGATGAAGCGAAGGTCGCCGGGCCACATGAGATCGAAGCGGCTGGCGGGGTCGAGCACCAGCGGGTCGGCAGAGCGCCGGTATCGCGAGATGACGACATCGCCGATGCCGAGGTCGGGGTTGCGCCGCTTCACCCAGTGGACGAAGGCCCGCGTGCCGTCGGGGGAGAACGCCAGCCCGAGGAGCCCCTGCTCGGTCTCGTGCAACACCTCGGCGGTGATGTCGAGGAACGGTGTGGCCTGCACCACGCCGTTCACGATCGCGCGCGCTGTCCCGCCCTGTTCGAGGACGATCAGCGTTCCGGGTGCCAGCGGATCGGGCACGACGGTCACCGGCCGCACCAGGCCCTCGGCGACGAGCTCGGCGCGCAGTTGGGCGCGCGCGGTGTCGGCAGACAGCAGGACCAGGGCGGTAACGAGGACGGGAAGAATCGCGAACGGTCTCTTCATGATGGTTGGGAGCCGGCGAACAGGAGGACGGGGACCTCCGCCGAAGCCGGACATGTCAGCCTAACACGCGAGCCGTTGCCGGTCTCGAGGGTTTGCACGAATCCGGTGTCCCGTCCCTCCCGTCGCAATCAGACCAACTTCTTCACCAGTTGCACCTGCCCGGCGTGATACGCGGCGTGGGCGGCAATGCCCAGCACCTGTTCGAACCGCGCCGATTCACTGAGGGGCGAAGCCGCCGTTCCCGCGCTCGCCGCCTCGACGAAGTCGCGCAGCCGCTGCAGCTTCGCCTGGACCAGCGCGCGGACGCCGTCCCATGACAATGGCGAGCGCTCGGTCCACTCGAACCAGTCCTCACCTTCCAGGGGGAACGGCTCGGCGGGAGCGCCCAGCCGGGTGCCGACCTCGTGCAGCCAGTAGGCGTGGTGGAGCGCGATCTCCCCCACGCTGTGCCGGCCCTCCGCCGGCCGCCGGGCCGCGCTCGCCGCGTCCACGTCCGCCAGGGCGGTGAGGAAGTCGGCGCCGTACCAGGCGCGGGTGGTGTGGCCTTCGTCCAGGAGCCGCGAGAGGACGGACGTGGGCACGGAGGGCGACGCAGGGGTCGTGACGTCAGTGGTCGTGGACATGGGGAACTCCCTTCTTGGGTCTTGGGTCTTGGGTCGTGGGTCGTGGGTCTGGGTCTGGGGTCGTGCGGCTGCCGACTCCCGACGCCCGTAACCATCTACATACGTTTAACTGGTTTGCCACTCTACCGCCACGGCTCGTAACCTGTCAAATGGATTTTGAAAGTTACCGGTCCCCGCATACAATCCTCCGGTGGCCACCTCCCGCCGGGCCGGACCGGCGCTCCCCGACGCGCACGTCGACAGCACGCGCGTGATGGCGTTCGTCAACACGCTGAGCGGGCGCGAGACGGCGGCGCCCAGTGAGCGCCTGGGCTCGTACGAGGCATTGCTCGGCTGGGCACGCGGCGAGGGTGTGGTGCCCGGTGCGGCCGCCGATCGACTGCTGGCGGAGGCGCGCCAGCATCCGAGGGCCGCGAACGAGGCGCTCGAGCGCGCGCGCGAGCTGCGCGAGGCACTGCACGCGCTGTTCGTCGCCGTGGATCACGACCGCGCGCCCGCGGCGACCGTGCTGTCGACGCTCGCCTCTCACCTCGGGTGGGCGTACGGGCAGGCGCGGCTGGTGCCGCACGAGGGCACGCTGCAGTGGGCGCCGGGGCCCGCCACTTCGCTGGATCACGTGGGCGCCGAGCTTGCGCGGGCGGCGGGCCGGCTGGTCACCTCCAGCGAGCTGGCGCGCGTGCGGGCGTGCGCAGCCCGGGACTGCCGCTGGTGGTTCGTGGACGAAACCAGGAACCGCAGCCGACGCTGGTGCGACATGAAGATCTGCGGAAACCGCGAGAAGCTCCGCCGCTTTCGCGCGAAGGGCGCGTCGGCCTCGACGCGACCACGCGGATGAAGCCCCTGCGCACGGCCGCCGCGATCGTGGCACTGGCGTGCCTGGCCTGCGGGCCGGCCTCCTCGGCCGATCAGGCCGCTCCGGCGCCGCAGCCCCGTGGCGCGCCCGCGCCGGCCGCGACATCCGGGTTCCTCCGCGTGCGACAGGTCATCGACGGCGACACCCTGACCGTGTCGGGCATTGGCGCCGTCCGCCTGATTGGCGTGGACGCCCCAGAAAAGCGGGGCGGCTTCCGCGAGGCGGAGCCCTTCGGCGAAGAGGCGACGGCGTTCCTGAAGCGCCTGGCCGAGGGCAAGCTGGTTCGCCTCGAGTACGACGGCGACCGCAAGGACCGCTACAACCGCACCCTCGCCTACGTCTTCCTCGAGGACGGCACGCTGGTGAACGAGGCCGTCATCCGGGGCGGATGGGCCGAGACCTATCGCAGCTTCACCTACCGGCGGAAGCCGGACTTCCAGGCCGCCGAGCGCGAGGCGCGCGCCGCCAGGCGCGGGATGTGGGCGAAGAGGCCAGCCCGCTGAATCGTTGGCGACCGGCCACTGAGGTTATTTGGTGGCTTTCTGTGGGCACAGGCCGCTAATATCGACGCGCTTGCACGGTTTCTTTCGTCACACCTTTCGACCTCGAGTGTCCCGGCACGCTGACACGTCCGGTGTCGAACGGTGGCCGACGCCCCCCAGTCAGCCCGTCCACATCGCGTGAGGCTCCCGTGACCAACGCTCCCCCTCCAGCCGTGTCACCTTCCCCGCTTCGCCGGCTCCGCCTGCTCGGATCGCCCTGGGCCGCCGTCGCGCCCGCCGGCCGTTCGAGCACGGACATGATCCGAGCGTTCTTCGTCGCCCTCGCAATCGCCGCCCTGTTCCATGTCGGAAACGCGAGGGTCGGCGCGCAGGCGCCCCCGCCTCTCGGCTTCTTCCAGAACTACTTCGTCACCGGCGACTACGTCGTGGGTGGGGTGGGGCTCTCAGACACCGGCGGCGCCGGGAAGATCACGGTCTCGGGGGTCCCGTCAGGCGCCGACGTCCTGGCCGCGTTCCTGTACTGGCAGGTTGTGGCCGATCGGAATGCGCCCACGGCCGGCAGCGTTGGCGCCACGTTCAGGGGAAACCCCCTCAGTTCCACCGACGGGCCCTTCGCGAAGTCGCTGGGCCCCGGCACGTACGCATGTCCCCTGAGCGGCGGAACGAGCACCAGGCTCACGTTCGGCTATCGGGCCGACGTGCTGCGATACTTCGACGTGGACGGCTCGACCGGCAAGCAGTCGGTCAACGGCAGGCACGCCGTCACCATTCCGAAAGGAAGCCTCGTCCAGCCGCTCGGCGCCAGCCTCGTCATCGTCTATCGGGATCCAGACCCCGCGGCACCGCTGAAGGCGGTCGTCCTCTACGACGGCGAGTACAGCATGAACGCGAGCACGGGCGGCATCGCGCAGACCATCGGGGGGTTCTACGATGCCACACCCGGTCCGGCGCGGCTCACCGCCATCGTCGGCAGCGCGCAGAAGCTGCTGTCCGAGAACCTCAGGTTCAACGGTTCCCTGCTGGCGACCAACGCCCTCCGCTCGTCCGCGGGTGGCCAGTGGGACAACCCGACGTTCGGCGTCGCGACACCGGCGCCACCAGCCGGCGGCGTCACCAGCCAGGTGACGATCAGCGGAGACTATGAGGGCATTCCTGTCGAGGACTGCCTGAGCTGGGCGGCCGTGGTGTACAGCACCGAGGTCGAGGACACCGATGGTGACGGTCTGCTGGATGTCTGGGAGGAGTCGGCGACGCCCCTGACCGACCCGAATGGTGCGACGCTGCCACACCTCTCCGCGATGGGCGCGAGCTCGACGCAGCGGGATCTCTTCATCGAGATCGGGTACATGCAGACTGCCGTCCCCACCACCTATGGCACCGAGCAGAAGGCTGCACACTCCCACCTGCCCGGGCACGAGGCCCTGAAACTCGTGGGGGATACCTTCGATCGCCAGGGGATTCGCGTGCACTTCGACGTGGGCGAGGACTATCCCCCGGGCGACGCCGATCCTTACGTGATCAGGGGCGCGGGCCTCTCTCGCGGCGGCGAGGCCATCGACGAATCACTGACCGTGTGCACGCGGCTTCCCGGCGATCCCCCATGGGTCTGCCAGTTCTCGGCCTACCCGGGCACGGTGGGCTGGAAGTCGGGCTACCGGTTCCTGCGGGACGAGGTGCTGGACCCGCCGCCGCTCAACCCCGACGGATCCGATCCCTGTGACCTGCCGGGCAGCGCGTGCGAGCGACGCTTCGATGCCAACCGGCACGACATGTTCTACTACGCGCTGTTCGCGCACCAACTGGGGCTGCCGACGTCCGAGTTCCCGTGCCTCAACGGGCAGACCCCCGTGCCCGGCGATGCGAATGATGCCTGCACCGGCGTGGGCACGACCGAGAACCCCGACTTCTTCGTACCGCGTACCAACACGGGGATCGGCGACTTCCCCGGCGGCGACAGCCTGATCACGCTGGGCGGTTTCGCCGACGTCAACGGGTTGCCCATCGGCACGCCCTTCATGCAGGCCTCCACGCTGATGCACGAATTCGGGCACAACTTCGAGCGCCGCCATGGCGGCGAAGCGTTCGAGCCCAACTGCAAGCCCACGTACCTCAGCGTGATGAACTACCTCTACCAGCTCCGCGGCCTGCTCGACGACGGCGGCCGACCGCACCTGGATTTCTCGGGGACCGTCGGCGCCACCGTGAACGAAGCCAGCCTGGACGGCAATGTCGCATCGCCATACCGTCTGGGATGGTACGCGCCGCTGGCGACCAGCTACCTGGCCGGGAGAGCCACGGCTGCGCTGCGCCACTGCAATGGGTCGGCCCTGGCCCCGGGCGAACTGGAGACGGTGCGCATCGATGCCCGCAGGGCCGCCGATACCGTCGATTGGGACGCGGACGGCAACACCCTCACGAGCGCGACGTCCCAGGACGTGAACTACAGCGGCGGAACGGCCGAAGTGCTGTCGGGGTCGGACGACTGGTCCCACATCCGCCTGAATCAGGTTGGCGCACGCCGCAACGTCGGCGCGTTGTTCACCCTCGCGGGAACGGAGTTGTTCGCCGTCGGCCCGCTCTCCATCGGGATGGGCAAGGGCGACCTCGGCAAGGGTGACCTCGGCAAGGGCGATCTCGGCAAGGGCGATCTCGGCAAGGGCGACCTCGGCAAGGGTGACCTCGGCAAGGGCGATCTCGGCAAGGGCGACCTCGGGAAGGGCGACCTCGGGAAGGGCGACCTCGGCGGCGGCGACCTGTTCCTCGGCGACCCGAGCAACCCCGAAGGGGGCGAGATCGATGCGACGACGGCCGGCGCACTGGCCAACACGCCGCCCAACGAGTTCCAGGCTTGCGTC
>Ga0209706_10000577_pt1 | contig 20915 bp, 20 predicted proteins | sample PPLLaktember2015_6_FD_187263 | JGI IMG/M metagenome (GOLD analysis project Ga0209706, IMG submission 187263) | Freshwater sediment microbial communities from Prairie Pothole Lake near Jamestown, North Dakota, USA - PPLs Lake P8 Core (1) Depth... | ecosystem: Environmental > Aquatic > Freshwater...
GCGCGGGCGCGAGGCCGGGCTCGCGCGCGAGGGCGAGCAGATCGCGCGCGCCCGTGAGGTACGGCACCAGGAGCCAGCACTCGGCAAGGCGGAGTCCGCGGCGCCGTTCGCCCGCGGCGAGGGGCATGACGGCCGGGAGCCCCCGGTCGGCGAGAGCCTGGGCGAGACGCAGCTCGTGGCGCGACTTCGATCCGCGGCCGACGCGGCGGAGGGCGTCGCCTGCGCCATAGCGGTTGCGCTTCAGCAGGAAGGCGACCCCGCCGCCGGGACCGGCGATCGGGTAGAGCTCCTTCCGGCGACCGCTCTTGGTGTTGCGCGCCTCCCCGGCGGCGAGGGCGCGCTCGATTCCGGCGATGCGCTCGGCGTGGAGGCCGGGATCCTCGCCCGCGCGGAGGCGCCAGCGCACGCCCGCGAGGGTCGGCGGCGACGCCTCCGCGCTCACCGCCCCGGACGCTGGACGAGCTGCAGGCTCAGGCGCTCGCCGCCGGGCGCCTCGAGCTCGAGCGTCACGCCCCGCGCCCCGTGGAGCTCGCCGACCAGGCGCGCGGCGTCGCTGCCGGCGCGGATCTCGCGAGCGCGCGCCGTGCCGCCGCCGAAGTCGATCTGCCCGGGCGCGGGGTCGCCCTCGCCCCAGCCACCGACCTTCACACGGCCCGAGCGGATCCGGAACTCGAAGCCGCCGCTCCGTCGGAGCTCGATCTCGAAGTCTCGCTGCGCGGTGTCGGGACGCTGCCGCCCGTCGAAGCCGAGGACCAGCGTGCCCTCGATCCGCTGCTCGTCGCCGCCGAGGTCCGAGAAGCAGCGCGTCGCGCCGGGGGCGTCGGGATCCGGGAACTGGAGCCGCGCCGTCGGCGACTCGCCCGTGGGCGTCGGCACGGGCGACACCAGGACGCGACGCAGGGCGCGCGTCGGCGAGCCGTGGATCTCGCAGACGATCGGCTCGACCCAGTCGCCGAGGAGCCAGCCGAGGGCGAGGTGGCCGAGCGTGGGCTCGAGCGCCCGCTGGGCCGAGACCGGTGCGGCGAGGAGCCCGAGCGCGGCGACGAAGGCGGCGCACAGCAGGGCTCGGGCGGGGCCGGCGCCGGGGCAGTGGAAGCGCATCGCGGCGCAGCGTACCGCAGGGCGTTGCTTCGGCCTGGGCGATTGACAGTGCCCGGCGCGCTCGGGCAAGGTCGCCCTGTGCGCTGCTTCGCCTGCAACGCAGAGACGCCCGTTGCGCCCGGCGAGCGCGTCGGGTTCCGCGACGTCTGCGCGCGCTGCGGCGCCGACGCCCACGTCTGTCGCAACTGCGCGCATCACGATCCGTCCGCCAACAACCAGTGCCGCGAGCCCCAGGCGGAGTGGGTGTCGGACCGCGAGCGCGCGAACCGCTGCGACTGGTTCTCGCCGGGCGGCGCCGGCGGCGGCGCGGTCGTCCGGGAGCGCGACAAGGCCAAGGGCGCCCTCGAGGATCTCTTCAAGAAGAAGCCCTAGGTCCCCGCATCGAAAAGCGCCTTTGCGGCCGGGCCTTCAGTCGCTCCCCTGCATGTCCGATACTGCGCCCATGCAGGACTATCGATCCAAGGACACCTGGACCGTCTTCAAGATCATGGGCGAGTTCGTCGAGGGCTTCGAGACGCTGCGCAGCGTCTGGCCCGCGGTCTCGATCTTCGGCAGCGCGCGCACCGCCCGCGGACATCCGTACTTCGAAAAGGCCGTGGCGGTGTCCGAGGCGCTCTCGAACGCGGGCTTCTCGATCATCACCGGCGGCGGGGGCGGAATCATGGAGGCCGCGAACGAGGGCGCCCGGCGCGGGAAGGGGCGCTCGATCGGGCTCAACATCAAGCTGCCCCACGAGCAGGCGCCGAATCCCTTCGCCGACGTGGTGATCCACTTCGACTACTTCTTCGCGCGCAAGGTGATGTTCATGAAGTACGCCTGCGCGTTCGTCGCGCTTCCCGGCGGCTTCGGAACGCTCGACGAGATCTTCGAGGCGTTGACCTTGAAGCAGACCGAGAAGATCCACGACTTCCCCGTGGTCTTCGTCGGGACCGAGTATTGGAGCGGACTGCTCGACTGGGTGCGCGAGCGCCTGCTGAGCGAACGCATGATCTCCGAGAGCGATCTCGGGCTCTTCACGGTGACCGATGACGTGAGCGAGGTCGTCAGGACCGTGGTGCGTCACTACGAGGCACGGAAGCGCCGGCGCGGGAGCCGCGCCGTGGGGCGCGATACGCCTTAGGACGCCCGGGCGCGGGCTGCGCGTCGGCGATCACGCGCTCGACGATCGTCGTGATCCCGGTGCGCGGCCGATAGTCGATCGTTCGCTCGAGCTTCGCGAGGTCGGGCACGCGACGCTGCAGATCCTCGAAGCCCGCCGCGTACGCCTCTTCGTAGGGGACGTGCACGATGCGCGATCGGCCGCCCGTGCGCTCGCGCACCAACGCGGCCAGCGCGTTGATCGACGTCTCCTCGTCGTTCCCGACGTTGAAGACCTGCCCGACGGCGGAGGGCTCGGCCACGAGGCGCACCAGGCACTCGACCACGTCCGCCACGTCGCCGAAGCAGCGTCGCTGGTCGCCGCTGCCGTAGACCGTGATGTCCTCGCCGCGCAGCCCCTGGCGCACGAAGGTCGGGACGACCATGCCGTAGCGGCCGGTCTGGCGAGGACCGACGGTGTTGAAGAAGCGCGTGATGATCACCGGCAGGCCGTGCTCGCGCGCATAGGCGAGGGCCAGGAACTCGTCGATCGCCTTCGAGCAGCCGTAGCCCCACCGGCTCTTGGTGGTGGCGCCGAGCACGATGTCGTCGTCCTCGGAGAACGGGCTCTTCACGCCCTTGCCGTAGACCTCCGAGGTCGAGGCCACGACCACGAGCTTCTGCTTCATGGCGGAGCGCGAGAGCACGACCTCGGTGCCGCGCACGTTGGTCTCGATCGTGCGCGCCGGCCGCTCGACGATCAGCTTCACGCCGACGGCGGCGGCGAGATGGAAGACGACGTCGGCGCGGTCCACCGACTCGCCGACCAGGTTCTCGTCGAGCACCGAGCCCACCTTGTAGTGGAAGCGCGCGTGGCCGACGAACGGGTCGATGTTCGCCATCGCGCCCGTGGAGAGGTCGTCGAGCACCCAGACCTCGTGACCGTCGGCGAGCAGGCGCTCGGCGAGGTGTCCCCCGATGAACCCTGCGCCCCCCGTGATCAGTGCCTTCATCGCCCCCCTCCTCACCGTCCCGCCGTCCGTCCTGCCCGATCATCGCCCGCGCCGTCCTGCGCAGCGCGCGTCGCCTCGAGGGGCCAGCGCGCACCGAGCAGCGGCTCGAGCTCCGCACCGAAGGCGAGCAGGCGGCTGCGCGCCGCGACCTCGTCCCCGTCGATCACGTCGGTGGAGAGTCGCACGAGCGCGCCGTCCGCGCGCCCGTCCACGAGCCGGCCGAGGAGCCGGTCGAGATTCCGGTCCATCCCGCCGAGCAGGCCGGTCGCACGATGCGAACGGTACCAGTGATGGACGAGCTGGCGCGTCCCGTCCCGCTCCACCACGTACTCGTTCAGGCTGCGCCCCGTGGCGGGATCCGCGATCAGGCGCCGCGATGCCACGATGCTCCAGCCCGCGCCGGTATAACAGCCGCGCGGGGTGTGCTCCGGGCGGCCGCCGCGAGCGGTTCCGTAGTAGCCGACGTAGAGCCAGATCGGCTCGCCGGCGGGGTCCAGGTAGACGCGCTGGAGGTTCAGATCCGCGCGGAGCTCGGCCTCGACGGCCGCCTCGACGGGAATGTCCTCGGCGCGCCAGGGACCGATCCGATGCGGCAGCGCGGCGAGGGCGCGGACGTCGGCGTCGAGGGGAGGGCGGAGCTGGAGCCACCACGCGACCGCGCCGACGAGCACGAGGAGCAGGCAGACGAGGAGCGTAGCGCTGCGCTCGGCGGCGCCGCGGCGCGCAGGCTCGGCGACGGGCACGTCCTCGTCGGCGCGGCGCGCGGGCTCGCTCATCCGCGCGCTCCCACCGCAGCCTGCGAGCGGCCGGCGACCTCTTCGTAGATCGACTCGATCCGGCGCACCGTGCTCTCGACCGTGAACGCCGCAGCGCGCCGCCGACCCGCCTCGCCGAGCCGGCGACGCAGATCGGGGTCGAGGGCGAGGGTCTCGAGCGCGTGCGCGAGCTCGCCGGGATCGCGCGGGTCGAAGAGCACGCCGGTGCCCGGCGCGACGATCTCCGACGGCCCGCCCGGGCGCGATGCCACCACCGGGCGTCCGATGGTCATGGCCTCGAGCAGCACCAGGCCGAAGGGCTCCGGGTCGGTCGACGCGTGGAGCAGCACGTCGGAGGCGGCCATCAGGTCCGGGACGTCGTCCCGCGCACCGAGGAAGCGCACCTGCGCGGCGACGCCGAGCGTCGCGGCGCGGCGGCGGAGCTCGTCCTCGAAGCCGGGATCCTCCTTCGGCGCGGAGCCCACGAAGAGCAGGACCATGCGCGCGCGCAGCGCCTCGGGGAGCCGCGCGAGGGCGTCGAGGGCGAGGGCGTGCCCCTTCCAGCGACGCAGATGGGCGACGAGGCTCACGACCAGCGCGTCCGGCGCGAGCCCGAGCGCGCGCCGCAGCTCGGGCGCCGGCGTGCGCAGGCGCGCGAGGACGGCGGGGCCGTCGATCCCGTCGTGCACCACCCGGAGGCTCGCTTCGGGGATGCCTTGTGCGCGCGCGACGTCGGCCATCGCGGCGCTCACCGGCAGCACGGCGGCGAAGCCGCGGGCGAGGCGCCGGGCGAAGGCGCTCCTCGGCAGCACGAAGGCGCCGCGCACGTGGGCGATGCAGGGCCGGCGGAGCAGCAGCGCAGCGGGAAGCCAATCCTCGACGCCGCGCGATGGCGCGTTGTTCAGGTGCACGAGGTCGATCGCCTCGCGGCGCAGGAAGGCGACGCGGCGCGGGATCGCTTCGAGCGGGCCGAGGAGCTGGCGCAACCGCCCGACCGGCCCGTGGTGCCGGCGCTCCCGGGCGCGCTCGGCGCTCCAGACGTGGACGCGCGCGCGGGGCAGCCGCGCTGCGTAGGGCGTGTCCTCGTAGAACAGCACGGTCGGCGCGAAGCGGGCGGGATCGAGGTGCGCGACGAGATCGGCCAGGGCGCGGTGCGAGCCGCCGGAGGTGCCGTCCTCGGCGGCCTCGACCAGCAGCACGCGCAGAGGCCGAACCGGCGCTCGCTTTGACCCTGCGGCCCATCTGGGATATGTCCCGCGCGGTTCGCGATGCACGACGTCCTCTTCCTGCACTACGGCGATGCCTGGATCCGCGGCAGCGAGACCTGCCTGCTGCAGCTTCTACAAGGTCTCGACCGCTCGCGCTTCCGTCCGATCCTCGCCTGCAACCAGCCGCTGCTGCGCGATGCCTGCAGCGGGCTCGGGATCGAGGCCCACGTGGTCGAGATTCCGGAGATCCTGATCGACGGGCCCCAGGTCCACCTCGAGCTCGCGGCCCATCGCCGTGCGCGCCGGCAGATCGAGCGGATCGTCGCCGGCCGCCGGATCCGGCTCGTGTACTGCAACTCGGGGAGGCCCGGCCAGATCGGTGCGAGGCTCGCACGTCGCTTCGGCGCGCGCCGGCTCTGCCACCTGCACGCCCCGTTCTACCGCCGCTACTACGCGTTCTGGATGCTCTGGAACGCCGACACCCTGGTGTTCGTGAGCGACGCCACGCGCCGCGAGTCCCTCGCGCCCTGGCGCCGCCGCCGCCGCACGGTCGTGATCCACAACGGCGTAGATCTCGAGCGCTTCCATCCCGCCCCGGCGCGGGACGCGGCCGTGCGCGAGCGGCTCGGGCTTCCCGCGGACGTGCCCGTGGTCGCGCAGATCGGGAGCCTGATCGAGCGCAAGGGCGTCGCGACCCTGCTCACGGCCTTCGCCCGCGTCGTGGAGCGAAGCCCCGCGCGTCTCGTGCTCGCCGGGGACGGCCCCGACCGGGCGAGCTTCCAGCGTCTCGCAGGCCAGCTCGGCGTGGGCGAGCGCGTGCACTTCCTCGGCGAATGGACCTCCCCCGAGACGCTCTGGCGCGACGTGGTGGACGTGAACGTGCTCGCGTCGCGCATGGAGGCGCTGCCGCTCTCGCTGATCGAGGCCTCGGCCTGTGGCGTTCCGAGCGTGTGCAGCGACGTCGGCGGCAGCCGCGAGGTCGTCGCGGACGGCGAGACCGGGCTCCTGTTCCCCTCCGAGGACGCCGCCGCGCTGGCCGATCGGCTCGAGCGCCTGCTCGGCGACCCCGCGCTGCGAGCGCGTCTCGGCGCGGCCGCTCGCCGGCGCGCGGAGAGCGAGTTCGGCGTCGCGCGCTACGTGCACGCGGTCGAGCGCGAGATCGAGGCGCTGCTCGCGGAGGCGTGAGCGCGCGCCCGCTGCACGGCTCATCCGGTCGGGCCGCGACGGGGCCACAAGAGGGCGACGCCCACCGCGACCACGACGGGCAAGAGCCGCAGGCCGAGGAGCGCCGCCTCGCGCCCGTAGCGGTCGAGGAGCACCAGCGCCAGCAGCGTCGCGCCGAGCTGCACCAGGGGCGCCGCCAGCGCCCAGCGCAGGGCATTCCGCAGCGGCTCGCGCCACCCCGGGGCGGTCTCGAGGCGGCGGTACCAGCCGAGACACGCGAGCAGGTGGGCGTAGGTTCCGCCGCCGTCCGCGGCGGCGAGGCTCAGCACCGCGCCGGACGCGCGCAGCAGCGAGCCTCCGCCTTCGACGTCGATGCCGACGGCGCGCAGGAACCCCGCGGCCAGCTGGGCCCAGAGCGACTCGAGCTCGGGGCTCGTGACCGCGAGCAGCGAGACCGGCAGCGGGACCAGCCAGAGCGCGAGGAGTGCGACCGGGCGGCGTGGCGCCCCGAGCCAGCCTGCGAGCCCGACTACCGCGACGGGCAGGCCGGCGCGAGCGAGGGTGGCCGCGTCCGCCGCGAGACCGAGCAGCTCGAGGACGAGGCCTCCGGCGAGCAGGGCGAGGGCACTGCCACGGGACCAAGGGCCCCGCGGCGGCGACGAAGCGAAGGGCGCCGCAGCGTCTCGCCACGAGGTCGCGATCAGGAGGACGGCCGCCACGAGGGGCGCGGACTGGGCGCCGTCGGGCGGCAGATCGCGAAGGACGCCGGCGAGGACGGGAGAGAAGGCGGCGCCGAGTGCGAGCCAGGCCAGGATCGAGACGGCGCCTCCGGACATCGCGCGCATCCTACTGCCTCGCCTGGGAGACCTCTCGGACCTTTCGCATCGGCGCGCCCGAAGCGCCTCGCGTGTCGGCCGGGAGGGCCTCGGCTATCCATCGGCAGCGAGGCCGCGCAGCTGCGGGGAACCTCCTTGGGCGTGCAGGGCGCCCCGCCGAAAAGAGGTCCATGGCGAGCGGAATCGAGCAGGGCCTGACCGCCGGCGGCGCGCCGGCGGGGCCGCGAAATCCAGCGCTGGCGGTGCTGCGCGCGGCCGCACGCCTCGTGGTGCGGCCGGAGGCTCGGGCGAACGCCCGACACGAGTGGGCGCGCCGGCTCCGGCGCGGGGCGCGGCCGCTTCCGCCGGACCTGCGCTCGCTGCTCGTGATCTGCCACGGAAACATCTGTCGCAGCCCGTTCGCGGCAGTGCTGCTCGCCCAGTCGCTGCCCGGGATCTCGATCACCTCGGCAGGCCTCGCGGCCGAGGACGGCGGGCCCGCGGATCCCACCGCCGCCCGGGCGGCGTCCCGTCGCGGTGTCTCGCTCGACGCGCATCGCGCCCGCCGCGTAATGGCCAGCGACCTGCGCAGCGCCGATCTCGTGCTCGGCATGGAGGGACGTCACCTCGAGGCCGCCCTCGGGCTCGCGCCCGAGCGGCGCGACCGCGTGCGGCTGCTGGGCGAGTTCCTGCCCGACGCGCCCTTCACGATCGTCGATCCGTGGGGGCGCGACGACGAGGTCTTCGATCGCGTCTTCGCGCGCATCGAGCTCGCGGCGAAGGAGCTCGCGCGCGCGCTCCGGACGCGGACGGGCTGATGCTCGCAGCGCTCGCGATCGGGGTCGGTCTGCTCTGGGTCGCGTTCGCCTACCTCGGCTACCCGCTCATGCTCGCGGCCCTGCGACGCTTCGCGCCGCTCCCCCGTGTCGTCCGGGGCGGACCGGATTTCGCGCCGCCGCTCTCGGTGGTGATCGCCGTGCACGACGGCGCGCGCGAGCTCGCGCGCAAGCTCGAGAACACGCTCTCCCAGGCGTATCCGGGACCGCGCGAGATCCTGGTCTCGTCGGACGGCTCGACCGACGCGACGGAGGCGATCGCGGAGTCGTTCGCAGCGCGCGGCGTGACGCTCGTGCGGAGCGCGGAGCGCCGCGGCAAGGAGGCCGCCCAGGCCGCGGCGATCGCCCGGGCGAATGGCGACATCCTGGTCTTCACGGACGTGTCGGCGCAGCTCGAGCCGGGCGCGCTGCAGACGATCGTCGCGCCCTTCGCCGATTCCACGGTCGGGGCCGTCAGCAGCGAGGACGAGGTGGACGATCCGGCGGGCGAGGGCGCCTACGTGCGCTTCGAGATGGCGCTGCGGCGGCTCGAGAGCGAGGCCGCGACCCTGGTCGGGCTCTCGGGCTCGTTCTTCGCGGTGCGCCGCGCGCTCGGCACGCCCTGGCCGACGGATCTCGCGAGCGACTTCCGGAGCGCCCTCGAGAGCGCGCAGCGCGGGCTGCGCGCGATCTCCGAGCCGGGCGCGCGCGCGCGCTTCGGCGTGAACCCCGACGTCGGCGCGGAGTGGAACCGCAAGGTGCGCACGGTCCGGCGGGGTCTCGCCGTGCTCTTCGCCTACCGCGGGCTGCTGCATCCGCGCCACGGCCGCGCGGCGCTCGCGCTCTGGGGCCACAAGCTCGCGCGGTTCACTTCGCCCCTCGCCCTGCTGCTCGTGCTCGCCGCGAGCCTCGTGGCGGCGCCGTCGAGCCGGATCGCCGCGCTTCTCGCGGGCTTGCAGCTCGTGGCCTACGCAGCGGCGGGTCTCTCGCTCGTCGTGCCCGCCGTGGCGCGCTTCCGGCTGCCGCGGCTCGCGGGATTCTTCGTGCTCGTGAACGCGTCGATGCTCGTCGCCTGGTGGCATCACCTGCGCGGCGAGAGGGCGGTGACGTGGCAGCCGACGCGGCGCTGAGACCGGCGCGCCTGCGCCGCCTCGCGCCGGCGGGCGATCCGGTCGCGCTCCGCGCCCTCGTCGCGGCGCTGCGCGACCCGGCGCCGGAGGCGACGCTCGCGCGCGCGCTCGAGGCCGTGCTCGGGCCCGGCCGTCTCGCGCTCCACCACTCGGGGCGCGAGGCGCTGCGTGCGAGCCTCGCGTCGCTCGCGCAGCGGACGAGCCGACGCGAGGTCGTGGTGCCCGGCTACACCTGCTTCTCGGTGCCGGCTGCGGCGGTGGCCGCGGGACTGCGCGTGCGCCTCGTCGACGTGGACGAGCGGGGGCGGATCGATCCCGGCGCGCTCGCGAAGCTTCCGCTCGAGCGCGCGGCGGCGGTCGTGGTCTGCAACCTCTTCGGCGCGGCGGAGCCCGTCACGGCCGTGCGTCGGCTGGCCGCGGCCGCGGGCGCGGCGCTCGTGGACGATGCGGCCCAGGCGCTCGGCGCGCGCTGCGACGATGGACCGGCCGGCGCGCGCGGCGACGTCGGCATCCTGAGCTTCGCGCGCGGCAAGCCGCTGGCGGCGCTCGGCGGCGGCGCGAGCTTCGTCCCAGGCGCGACCGGGGGCGCGGGTGCCGGAAGTGCGGAGCACGACCGGGCGCCCGCGGCCTCCCCTGCGGAGGCGCCGTCGCCCGCGCCGGCCGCGCGCACAGCCGCGCTGCTGCGCGCGCTCGCCTACGCGGTCGCACGCGACCCGCATGTCTTCGGCTGGCTCGCCGCGCTGCCGTTCCTCGGGATCGGCGAGACGCCCTACGAGCCGGCCTTCGTGCAGGGGCCGATCGAGGGCGCATCGCTGCGTCTTGCAGCGGCGGAGGCTCCGCGCCTGCTCGAGCGCGCGGCGGCGCGACGCGCGCGCGCCCTCGCGCTTGCGCGTGAGATCGAGACGACGAGCGCGTTCCGGCCCCTCCTCGCGGACCCGCCGGCGAGCGGCGTCTATCCGCGGCTCGCGCTGCGCGCGCCGGACGCCGCTGCACGCGACGCCGCGCTGCAGGCGCTCGACGCGCTCGGCGCAGGCGCGAGCGCCTTCTATCCGAGCGCGCTCGACGCGGTGCCGGGCCTCGCGCCCGCGCTCGCGGGTGACGCGCACGTGCCAGGCGCCCGCGAGCTCGCGGCGCGCATCCTGACGCTGCCGACCCACGACGGCTTGCGCGAGCCGCTGCGCGCGCGAGTGGTCGCGGCGCTCGCCCGCGCCGGCCGGGGCGCGCGATGAGCGCGGCGCTCGACGCTCGAGGACCCGACGCGCGCCCCGGCGCTGCGCGCGTCCTCGCGCCCGTCGTGCTCGGGCTGCTCGCGGCGGGCGCGCTGCTCCGCTTCGTCGCGCTCGACCACCAGAGCCTCTGGCTCGACGAGTTCCTGGCCTTCCTGATCGGGCAGGGCGAGGTCGGCCAGGTGCTCGAGAAGACGCGGGCGATCGCAGGCCAGTCGCCGTTCTACTACTTCGTGGTCGAGGCGTGGAGCGCCGTCTTCGGTCGCGACAGCGCGGTCGTGGTGCGCGCGCTCTCGGCGACGCTCGGCGTGCTCTCCCTGCTGCAGCTCTACTTCTTCGCGCGTCGCTTCGCCGGCGAGGCGCAGGCGCGGGTCGCCCTCGCGATCCTCGCCTTCTCGCCGCTCCACCTCTACTTCTCCCAGGAGGCGCGGATGTACCCGCTGCTCCTGGTGCTCGTGCTCGCGATCGTGCACCTCTGCCTCGCGGCGGCGCGCGACGCGGGCGCGCGCGGGCTCCCGCGCATGGCCGCGATCGCGCTCCTCACCGCGGCGGCGCTCTACACCCACTACTACGCGGTGCTGTTCCTGGCCGCCCTCGACCTGTTCCTCGTCCTCACGTGGCGGCGCTCGGGTGCGGCGATCCCGCGCATCGCGCTGGCGCAGATCGTCGGCGCGATCGCGTACCTGCCGTGGATCCCGGCGCTGTTCCAGGCTGCCGAAGGCGGCGGCAACACGTTCATCCGCTTCGTCGGGCTGAAGGGCCTGTACACGGCCTTCACGTTCGCGCTCGGCTACTCGTCCGTCGTGCTCGACGCGACCACGAAGGACGCGATCCCGCGGCAGTTCCTCGCGGCGTGGCCGCGGGTCGTGCTCGGAGCGGTGGCCTTCGGAGCGCTCGCGTTCCAGGGCGTCCGCGCGCTCTGGCGCGGCGACCGCGAGCTGCTGCTGCTGCTCGCGCTCCTGCTCGGGCTCCCGGTGGCGATCGCCACGCTGGTGTCGCTGCGCATGCCGATCATCAGCGAGCGCTACTTCTCGCCGGCGCTGCCGTTCTTCGCGCTGCTCCTCGCCTGCGGCATCGTCGCCGCGCGCGGCGTCGCGCGCTGGGCGCCGCTTGCGATCGCGGCGGTGCTCGTCGGGCACTCGCTCGCGATCTACTACTTCGATCCGCGCTTCGGCAACCACGACTGGCCCGCCGCCGTGCGCTGGGTGGACGAGCGCCGCACGCCGGGCGAGGTCCTGCTCTTCCATCCCGCGTTCATCGAGCCCTGCTTCCGCTTCTACGGTCGCGAGGCGGGGCCGGGGCAGGGGCTGGACCGGGCCGAGGCGGTGTCGGCGCTCGGGGCGGACGGGCGCTACGTGCTCGTGGTGTCGCACGCGCGATCCGAGCTCGGCGCCATCGTCGAGGCGCTGGACGCGCGCTTCGAGCGCGTCGACGAGGTCTGGCTGCCGCGGGGCGAAGGCATCCGCGTGCTGCGCTACGCACCACGGCAGGCGGAAGGCGCCGCAGTGGACGCAGGGGGGGAGCGATGAGCGACGGGCCGGAGATCTCGGTCGTGATCCCGATCTACGGCGAGGAGGAGACGCTTCCCGAGCTCGACCGGCGCCTGCGTGCCGCGCTCGAGCCGCTGGGCCTCGCCTACGAGATCGTGCTCGTGAACGACGGCAGCCGCGACGGGAGCCTCGGCGTGATGGAACGGCTGCGCGCCGCGGACCCGCGCATCTGCATCGTGGACCTGTCGCGGAACTTCGGCCATCAGCTCGCGATCACGGCGGGCATCGACCACGCCCGCGGCCGCGCGGTGATCGTGATGGACGGCGACCTGCAGGACCCGCCCGAGGTGCTGCCCGAGCTGATCGCGCGCTGGAAGCAGGGCTACGACGTGGTGTATGCGGTGCGCCGCAGCCGGCGCGAGGGCGCGGCGCTCCAGCTCGCCTACAAGACCTTCTACCGGATCGTGCGCCGGCTCTCCGAGGTCGACCTCCCCCTCGACAGCGGCGACTTCTCGCTGATCGACCGGAAGGTGGTCGACGTGCTGGTGCAGCTCCCCGAGCGCAACCGCTACGTGCGGGGCCTGCGCTCCTGGATCGGCTTCCGCCAGACGGGCTACGAGTACGACCGCCCGAGCCGCTACGCGGGCGAGGCGAAGTACACGATGCGGCGGCTGCTCCGGCTCGCCTTCGACGGCATCATCGCGTTCTCGGACGTGCCCCTGCGCTTTGCCACGAACTTCGGCCTCGCCATCACGGGCGTCGCCGCGCTGCTCGCGATCTGGACGCTGGTGAAGCGGCTGCTCGGAATCGGCGTCGTGCCCGGCTTCGCGACCATCACGCTGCTCGTGCTCTTCTTCGGCGGCGTGCAGCTCCTCGCGCTCGGCATCCTCGGCGAGTACGTGGGCCGCATCTACACCGAGGTGAAGGGACGCCCGCGCTACGTCGTACGCGCGGTGCACGGGCTCGCGCCGCGGGCCGTGGGCGCGGGAAGCGTCGCGCCCGAGCCGCCGGCGGGGGCGACGCGTTGAGCGCAACGCCCACACAGGCCGCAGACGCTGCGACGCCCGCGATCCGGCGCGTGCCGCGGGCGGCCGCGCCCGCGGGTGGCCTGATCACGCCGGCGCCGACCTCCTGGCTCCTGTTCCTGTCGCTCCTCGTCTTCTTCGTGCTCGAGTACGCGCGCCCGCCCGCGATCACGCCGTTCCGGCTGCAGTTCGTGATCTCGAGCGTGATCCCGCTGGCGTGGCTCGCCGGGCGGAACCGACCCTGGGGGCCGATCCTCAGCTCGCAGTTCCTGTTCTTCGCCTTCAACGTGGCGCACACCCCGTTCGTGCTGAACAACTTCGCGTCGTACATGACCGCGCGCGCGATGTACGGGAACTTCGCGATCGCGCTGGGCCTCTCGTGGGGCTTCGCGCGGATGGACTGGTTCAAGCTCGGCGGCTGGGTCTGGGTGCTGACGATGGGCTACTGCGCGATCTACGGCCTGGGCCACGGCGGCGTCGGGCCCGGCGGCTTCCTGCGCGACGAGAACGACCTCGCCCTGGGCTGCGCCTCGGCGCTCGGATTCTGCATGTTCGGCTTCGGCGCCCAGCGTGGGTTCCAGCGCTGGCTGAACGCCGGGATGGCCGTGCTCTTCGTGAGCGCGATCGTCGCGAGCATGTCCCGCGGCGGGTTCCTCGCGGTGCTCGCCGTCGGCTTCTACTACTTCCTCGGCTCGCGCCACAAGCTGCGCGACCTCGGCGTCGTGATGATCGCCGCGGCGGCCTTCATCGCCCTCGCGCCGAAAGAGTTCATCGACGAGATGTACACGATCCAGGATACGGACGAGGGCACGGCGGAGAAGCGGCAGTTCCTGTGGGCGACCGCGACCAACATCTGGAAGGCGCATCCGGTGCTGGGGGCGGGGGGCGGGAACTTCCCGTACCTCGCGGGTGACTTCCAGCCGACGGAAGGGGACTGGCCGCCCGAGTACTTCGAGCGCTCGAGCTCGGGGACCGTGGTGCACTCGCTCTATTTCCAGCTCCTCTCGGAGCAGGGGATCGTCGGGGTCGGGCTCTTCGGCTGGCTCCTCTACGAGCATTTCCGGACCCTGCGCCAGCTGCGGCGGCGGGTTCACGCTCGGCGCGACGCGCCACCGGATCTCGTCCGTGACGTCGATTGCTATGCCGGCGCGCTTTCCGCGGCGGCCATCGGCTTCCTCGCCGCGGGGGCGTTCATCTCCACCGCCTACTATCCCTATCTATGGTATTTCGGTGGCATGACGGTGGCGCTCGACGCGATCGCGCGTCGCGAGCTGGCCCGGGTCGAAGCGCGCAGCTCTCTAGGGTGATCCGACGCGCGCGACGTTCGATTTCGTAACCGGGATCACAGCGGCGATGATCTCGCTGGTCGATCTTCCCCTCGAGCTGTTCTTCCATCTCCTGGGGGGTGACGACCATGAGGATTCTGGGCGCCTCGATTCGGATCGAGGCCTTGGCGGCCGCGCTCGCCTTCGCGAGCGTTTCGCTGCCTGCGGTGGCGGCTGAGCAACGCTGCAACGAGCTCGGTGCGAACTGCGTCTGCAGTGAACCCCTGAACACGAGCTCCTACGCGGCGTCGGGCAGCAACGGCTGGAACCCCGCGGACTCGACCACCAAGGAATGCAACGGCGGCCGGCCGCTCTGGGTGCAGTCCGACTGGTCCGCGTCGTCCGCCTCCGGCCTCGGACTGCCGTCCGCCGTCCAGTACGTGGCGAAGCGCGGTCCCGAGACGGGCTCCGACTCGACACAGCTCACTGGCAACGCCGCCCAGACGACGAGCGCTACGCGGCGAACCTGCGTTCGCTTCTACACGCGCTACTCCGCCGACTACCAGGCCAAGAACCTGCCGATCTGCCAGGCCAACAAGTTCTCGGAGTTCGGCTTCGGTGGCTCGAACGCGCTCTTCCACTGGGACTGGGCGGAGTCGGGCGCCGAGCGCTTCACGATCATCAACTGGGACGCGAACGGCGACAACGCGGCCGACGCCTCCTACAACCTGTCCAGGACGGGTCCGCTCACGATCGAGGGCTGCCGCAGCCAGTGGTGCTACGTCGAGATGTGCGCCTCGGGCAACATCAAGGCCGGCACCGGGATCTACGCCGAAGGTCACGTCCGGGGCCTCACGGACGGCAAGCGGGTCGACTGGAACAAGACCTACATCGGAAAGGCGTGCCCGGCCGGGAACTGCTCGGGCGGCGATCTCAGCAGCGTGATGATCGTGAATGCCTACCGCCAGAACACCTGCGCGGGCAGCCGCTACATCTCGCACGCGATGCAGGCGCAGTGGGACACGGACTCCGGCCAGTTCATCGGGCCGGCCTACGAGGTCGAGGGTGGCGGATCGACGACGCCGCCTCCGCCTCCTCCTCCGCCGCCGCCGACCGGGGGCACCGTCGGCACGGGCGCGATCTGCAGCCAGCCGAACAGCGCATGGACGTTCTGCGACGGCTTCGAGTCCGGCAGCCTCTCTGCCTGGAACGACGTGTCGCTCGGCAGCACGCTCGGCTTTGCGACGGCGCCGGTCGCTGCGGGCTCGCGCTCGCTGGCCGCGAGCATCCCGGCCGGGAGCATCGCCGGCGACGGCTGGGCGGGTAAGTACTTCGGTGACCATCCGCTCGGAAGCACGCCGACGGCTGCCAACATGGAAGACGTGTACTTCGAGGGCCGCGTCCAGTTCAGCGGGAACTACAACACGACGTACGGCAAGCTGTTCACGATGGCGGCGTTCGAGAGCTGGAGCGCCAGCTACCCGCAGCCCATGAACTGGTCGCCCTACTACGTGCTGCTCCAGTACAACAACCTGCAGGCCGAAGGCGTGCTGCACTCGAAGACCTCGGGCACGTCGAAGTGGCGGAACCTGCTCCAGAACGTCGGGACGCCGGTGACCTTCGAGAAGGGCCGCTGGTACGAGCTCCAGTACCGGCTGAAGCTCAACACCGCGGGCCAGTCGAATGGCATCTTCGAGATGTGGATCGACGGCGTGAAGAAGGCGTCCTACACGGACGTGAACTACCGCGACTCCTACGCCACGCACGGCTGGAACCACGTGATGCTGACCGCCTACCAGAACGGCGCGGCGCCGACGAGCGCCCAGTCGCTGTACTGGGACGAGGTGGTCCTGAGCCCGGTGGCGATCGCGCCGACGGGGTCGTCGATCGGCGCGCCCGGCCAGCCGGTCCTCCAGAGCTCGACGACGCCGTAGGGTCGCCGCGGTTCGTTCGCGGCCCCGCGCACCGCATCGCCGGTGCGCGGGGCCTCTGCTTTGGGCCCGACGCGAAATCCGTTTCCGGGTAGACCTTCGTCGTCGCATGCGGTACCTCCCTCGGGTTCGAGCGCCCGCGCGCCGTCGCGCACCCCAGCGGACGCTCCGTGGCGCCGGGACGATCCGGCACAGGGAGGGCCGAGGAGAATGAGCCGAGCCAGGACGACGGATGGAGCCCAGGATCTGGGCGCAAGCGGCGATGCGAACGCGAATCGGGCAAGGCGATGGAGGCTCGGTCTCGTCGTCGCGCTCGCGTGCGGGATGCCGCTCGGCAGCGCGAGCGCGGCGGAGAAGCGCTGCAACGACCTCGGCGCGAACTGCGTCTGCAGCGAGCCGCTGAACACGAGCTCCTACGTCGCGGCGAGCTCGAACGGCTGGAATCCCGCGGACTCGACCACGAAGGAGTGCAACAACGGCTACGCGCTCTGGGTGCGCGGCGACTGGTCGCCCCAGTCGGCGAGTGGCCTCGGCCTCCCGTCCGGCATCCAGTACGTCGCGCGGCGCGGTCCCGAGAGCGGCTCCGACTCGACGCAGCTCGCGGGCAGGACCGGCGTGGTCACGTCGGCGACGCGGCGGGTCTGCGTCCGCTTCTACACCCGGTACTCGAGCGACTACCAGGCGAAGAACCTCCCGGTCTGCGAGGCGAACAAATTCTCCGAGTTCGCCTTCGGCGGCGCGAACGCGCTGTTCCACTGGGACTGGGCGGAATCGCGGGCGGAGCGCTTCACGATCATCAACTGGGACGGGAACGGCGACGGCAAGCCCGACGCCAGCTACAACCTGACCAAGAGCGGCCCGCTCACCATCGAGGACTGCCGCAATCAGTGGTGCTACGCGGAGATGTGCGCGTCCGGACCCATCCAGACCGGCGCGGACATCTACGCCGAGGGCCACGTGCGTGGGGTCAGCGACGGCAAGCGCGTCGACTGGCCGAAGAAGCGGATCGGGAAGGCATGCAACAAGGGCGTGTGCAGCGGCGGCAACCTCGCCGCCGTCCTGATCGTGAACGCCTACCGCCAGAAGACCTGCGGCGGCAGCCGCTACATCAGCCACGCCATGCAGGCCCAGTGGGACAGCGACCAGGGCCAGTTCATCGGGCCCGCCTACGAGGTGGAGGGCGGGGCCTCGAGCCCGCCCCCGAGCGACGTGCTCGGTGCGCCGGGCGCGCCCACGCTGCAGTGATCTGGACCGCTCCGCCCCCGGCGCCGGCTCCGAGGCCGGCGCGGGGGCCTTCAGGAACGGCTCGGGCCCGTCGATCCGGCATGGAGCCGTGGGAGCCCGGAGGCTCGCCGGGCGGCGGGGAGCAGCCGTGACGAGGGAGCCGAGCGTGCAGGATCCGGGCGACGGCGAGGACGCGTCCGGCACGGGGCCTCAGTTCGGGATCGGGAAGTCGATCCTCTTCAGCGCGCTCCTGCTGGTGCTCTTCTTCGGCTCGATCGAGCTCGCGCTCCGCGGCTGGGTCTTCTTCTTCCGGGCCGGCTACGAGCGCTTCGATCTTGCGACCCGGACCTTCGTGCTGGTGCCCGGGCAGTACCCCGATGACGTCGTGGTGAACTCCCAGGGCTTCGTGGGCGACGAGCTCGAGGCCGACGCGCCGGACCTCTGGCGCATCTACACCCTGGGCGATTCGTGCACGTTCAACGCCGGGAACGCGACCGAGACGTACGCGGGCGCCCTCGAGAAGCTCCTCACCCAGCACGACCCCGGGACGGGCCTCCGCTACGAGGTCGTGAACGGCGGCGTGCAGGGCCTGAACTCGGAGCTCGCCCTGAACCGCCTGCGCAGCAAGGGGCCCGAGGTCGGTCCCGAGGTCGTGACGATCTACATCGGCTGGAACGACCTGATGAAGTTCGACCCCTCCGCCCAGGGCTCGAGCGATCGCTTCGCGGGGGTGGCGCGCGTCCTCGACTCGCTCTGGACCGTGAAGGGCCTGCGGAAGCTGGTGTTCTTCAACCTGCGCCCGCGGCTCTCGCCGCCGCGCACGGGGCCCGAGAGCGCGACCGGTCGCTTCCGCGACTTCGAGCCGACGATCTACGAGGCGAACCTGCGCGCGATCCTCGACACGGTGCGCGGCATGGGCGCGCGGCCGGTGCTGCTCACGCTCCCGACGGTGGTGCGGCAGGACATGACGGTGGACGACCTGCGCGCGGCGGGCGTCATGTTCCCGTACTTCCCGGGCGCGAACGCAGTGGGCGACTTCCTGGACCTGGTGGCGGCCTACAACCGGACGATCCGGAAGGTCGCCGCGGACGAGGGCGTTCCCCTGGTCGACGTCGCAGCGCGCTTCGAGGCGCTGCCCGACGTGCGGCCCTACTTCTACGACACGATGCACCCCGAGATGATCGGGCGCGAGCTGATCGCAGCGGAGCTCGACCGCACGCTGCGCGAGCAGGGCCTCCTCGGTCCGGCGCCTTCGAGCCCGACGGCGTCCTCCGGCGCGAGGCCGTGAGCGCCGCGGGCGGGACGACGCCGTCGCCGACGTCCGGCCGACCGAGACTGCTCTGGCTCTCCCACGTGCTGCCGCATCCGCCCCAGGGCGGCGTGCTGCAGCGCAGCTTCCACCTGATCCGCGCCGCTGCGCGCGCCTACGACGTCGACCTCGTGACGTTCTACCAGCGCGCCTTCCATCCCGACGCCGCCGCCGTCGCCGCGAGCGTGGCCGCCCTGGGCGAGCTCGTGCGCGTGCGTCGCGTCTTCGATCTCCCTGCGGATGCGGGGCCGCTCCGGCGCCGCTGGCTCGAGGCTTCGAGCCTCGTGACCCGCGAGCCGTACACCGTGCGCTGGAACCGCTCGCGCGCCCTCGAGGCCTACCTGCCCGAGCTCTCCCGCGAGACGCGCTACGACGTGGTCCACTTCGACACGATCGGGATGTTCGCGCATCGCGACGCGTTCCCGGCTGCGGCCTGGGCGCTGAACCATCACAACGTCGAGTCCCACATGGTGGCGCGGCGAGCCGCGGGCGCGCGTGGCCTCCTGCGTGCGGCGCTCTCCTGGGAGGCGCTGCGCCTCGCACGCTACGAGCGCGAGCCCGGCGGGCGCGCCGACCTGCACGTCGTGGTGTCGGAGCTCGATGCCGCGCGCCTGCGCGCCGAGCTGCCCGGTGCCGCCGTGCAAGTGGTCGAGAATCCGGTCGACGTCTCGTACTTCCGGCCGACCGGCACGCTCGAAGAGGAGCCCGGCAGCGTGGTCTTCGCCGGCCGCATCGACGCCTACTCCAACGCCGCGGCAGTGCGCTGGATGCGCGACGCAATCTGGCCGCGGCTCCTGCGCGGCGGCGTCGCGAAGGCGCTCTGGATCGTCGGCAGGAATCCGCCGCCGGATCTCGTCGCCTGGGGCCGGAGCGATCCGAGCGTCACCGTCACGGGCTACGTGGACGACGTCCGCCCCTGGCTCGAGCGCGCCCAGGTCTACCTGTGCCCGATCACGGACGGCGGCGGCACGCGCTTGAAGCTGCTCGACGCGATGGCGATGCAGCGCGCGATCGTGAGCCATCCGATGGCGCTCGAGGGCCTCGACGTGAAGCCCGGAGAGCACGTGCTCGTCGCGGGCGACGCGGAGGGGCTCGCGCGCGAGGTGGAGCGCGCGCTCGGCGATGCGGCGCTGCGCGAGCGCCTGGGACGCGCGGCGCGCGAGCGGGCCGAGGCGCTCTACTCGACCGAGGCGGTCGAGCGCCACCTGCTCCAGGCCTACGAGCGCGCGCGCGCGATCCGCGCGTCCGCGCGGCCGCGCTAGCGGGCGCCGGGGACGAGGCGGTGGAACTCGGCGCGCGTCGCGGAGACGTCCTCGTGCAGGCCGAGGCGGGGCAGGGTGAAGAGGTCGTCGCCGCGCCGGGCGATCCGACGCTCGGTGGTGACGGCGGCGCGGTAGCCGGCGCTCCGGGCGAGGCCGGCCACGGCCGTGTCGAAGCCGCCGGAGGGGTAGGCGAGCAGACCGCCCGCGCCGTGGCCCCGCGCGGCGAGGGCGGCGCGCGCGTCGCGCAGCTCGCGCTCGGCGGCCGCGGCCTGGAGACCTGTCAGGATCGCGTGGCTCGTGCCGTGGGACTCGAAGGCGATGCCCGCACGCGCCATCTCGTCGATCTCGCTCCAGTCGAGGAGCTCGCGCGGGGTCTCGGGCGGCTCGGGCGTGCGCGCGCGGAGGGCCTCGAGGCGTCGCTCGCGCTCGGCCTCGTCGAGCGGCTTCAGCGCCGCGACGAGATCCACGGGCGCGCTGCCCGCGAGGGCGAGGCCGAGGGCGCGCGCGAGCTCGCCACGCTCGGCGAGCGGCACGCGCGCGAAGCGGCGGCAGGCCTCGTCGGGCCAGAAGGCGCCGCGCGATCCGACGCGGGCGGTGACGAGGAAGATCGTCGCCGGAAGCCCGCGCCGGGCGAGGGCCGGCAGCGCGTGGACGTGGTTGTCGAGCCAGCCGTCGTCGAACGTGATCGCGACGGCGCCGGGCGGGAGGCTCCGGCCGCTCTCGAGACACGCGACGACGTCGGCGAGGGGCAGCACGCGGAAGCCCTGCTGCAGCCAGTCGAGCTGGCGTGCGAAGGTCTCCGGCGTGACGACCATGCCCGGCTCTACGTCGCGCGCCGCGGCCTCCGCGCGCGGCAGGATGCGGTGATACATCAGGATCGCCGCCGCATGGCCGTCGAGCGCGCGGCGCGCCCGCGCGTGGGCACCCGTCCGTTCGCCGAGCTCGGCGCGCGCGCGGCGCAGCAGGCTTCGCGGATCCACGCCGCCGTCTCCTCCCCGGGTCGCGGCGCGCGCGCTCCCGGGAGCGGGGCGCGGACCGGCGGGAGCCTACGTTGAGCCGCGACGCGACGGCCGTCAACGGCGTGCGTGCCGGCGCCGGCGCGCCC
>Ga0209706_10000578_pt1 | contig 20893 bp, 17 predicted proteins | sample PPLLaktember2015_6_FD_187263 | JGI IMG/M metagenome (GOLD analysis project Ga0209706, IMG submission 187263) | Freshwater sediment microbial communities from Prairie Pothole Lake near Jamestown, North Dakota, USA - PPLs Lake P8 Core (1) Depth... | ecosystem: Environmental > Aquatic > Freshwater...
GGATCGGAATCCACACCGGTCCGGCGGTGGCCGGTGCTTTGGGAAGCTCTCAGAGGATGAAATACACGACCATCGGGGATACTATTAACACTGCATCAAGGCTCGAGAGCTATGACAAGGACCTCGGCAAGGAGGCCCTGTGCCGGATTCTGATCGGCGAGTCGACTCTGCGATACCTGGGGCCAGGGTTCCGGACAGAGCGCATCGGAGAAGTGAGCTTGAAGGGCAAGGAAGAAAAGATTACCATTCATAGGGTGCTGGGGGAGGACGGTCTTCCTCCTGAGTCCCGAGATAAGGAGGTAGCTCAATGAATCGGCGAAAAGGATGGATACTACTCGTTGTCCTCTTGGTGATGGTCGCGTTGACAGTCTCTTCATCGAGCACGGTCTGCGCTCAAGGAACGGGTGCCGGCAAAGAAAAAGCGCCTGGTTCTCCCGGAGCCGGCGCAGATCAGAAGAAAGTGACTGCGGCCGAGAGCATGCCTGTTTACAAGCCGCCGCTCCGAGGTTCCCCGGGCGGCCGCGTGGGCGGGGGGACTCGGGGCGCAGCGTTGGAAGCTCCTGTTTCCCTTTCCGTGCTGGTTCCGGACCACGTCGGCCTCACGCTTCAAAGCCAGCCGCGTCTGTACTGGTTCATCTCAAGAAAGCCCTCTCAACCCATTGAATTCACCCTCACGGAAAAGGATGCGGTCAAACCGGTCTTGGAGGTACGGTTGAAACCCCTGGAGAAAGCCGGCATCCAGTGCATCCGTCTGGCGGACCACGGGGTTCAACTCCGGCAGAACGTCCTCTACAAATGGTTCGTGGCCGCCATCACCGATCCTGATCGCCGCTCCAGGGACATTCTCTCCGGCGGCATGATCGAGGTCGTGTCTGCCTCTCCTGACTTATCGGCAAGGCTCAACCAAGCGCCTAAACCCAAACAGCCTTTTGTGCTGGCTGAAGAGGGGATCTGGTACGATGCTCTGGCGGCAGCGTCGGAAAGGATCGATACATCGCCCAAGGAGCTCTCCTTGAGGAAACAGCGTGCGGCCTTGCTGGAGCAGGTGGGATTGAACGAGGCGGCAGAATTTGACCTCAAAGAGGCTCGTTCCGCCCAGTGAGCATAGACAGGGCCAGTAATCAGTAGACATTCATCCTGCGTGCATGCTCCCCACTGCCTACTGTGTACTGATTGCCAGAATTAAGAAAAAGACCCTTCTCGCAGGTTGCTCAAAAACGCCCAGATACAAGGCGCCCGAAATTCCGAGAAGTGAGTCGTACAGTCCAGTACGTCGCAACGACGAGGGATGGGGGCAACGCCGTAGATGGGCGTTTTTCAGCAACCTGTTACTGAAGGTCGGCGACCAGCGGTATCTTGGATTCACAGGGGACGCCGGTCTGGCACAGGCCGCAACCGTAACCGTCGAACCCGTAGTGGGCCTTCACATACTCCTCGGTGATAGGGCGCACGTGGCTTCGGCATTTCTTCTTGTCGTGTCCCGCCTCGCTTAGGGCTCCGGCAGGGCAACGGGAGACGCATTTTTTGCAGATGCCTCTCGAATGGAACAGGCAATGCGCCTGGTGGTCCTTGTAAGGTCTCGGCGTAGGCGGAATCTGGATGTGTGCGATCACGGAACCCACCCGGACGGCCTTGCCGAGAGGCGTGATCAGACCGTCGCAGAGCCCGAAGGTTCCCAGTCCCGAAGCATAGGCCGCGTGGCGTTCCGACCAGGTTGAAGCGAAGACATACTTCTCGGAGAGCTTCTGCTCCCAATGAGGGGAGAGGGCAGGCGCCACGGCAGCATAGCCCTCGCCTTCAAGAACCGCCACCACGTGCCTTCTCAGTTTCTCGTTGACTTCTTCTCCGAAGATTCGAGCTCTTGCCCATCGTTCAGAGGGATACACCGTTTCCCGCCGGTTATCCTCCTTCGTGAGGGGGTTGTGAGCCACAACCCAGGCGATCACCGTGAGCTCGCCGGGTTCAATCGCGATTTCCGGAAAAGTCCTGGCAAAGATCTCCAACGGTGCCCAGTGAAAAGGGCCTACAACCTCTTTATACGCATCATACAGAGGATCATCTCCCCTTGAGAAACCGACGATCACCCTTTCGAAGGCCCGATCCTTTGCCTGATTCCTGAGCGTGTTCTCCGGAGAGTGGATGAGAAAGTCGCGGACCACTCCTTCAATCCACGAGGCCCCTTTGCTCTCGTGAAGCCTCTCCTTGCCTTTTTCGCTCATCTTGGCTCTCCTACCCCGGTTCAACTCTGAGGTCCAGCGCATCGATGACCTGAAGGACCTGATCATGAAGGGATCCCGGCCTCAAAATGATCATGCGTTCAAGCTCTTGCGATCCCCGAAGATCCCTTTGCAGGGTCAAGAGGATTCTATGCTCCTCCTTCGCCGCCCGGAGGATTTCCTCTCTTTCGAGACCCTCGCGGGAAAACACATCCAAACCCAACCGCTCAAGAGACTGGGCCAGCGCTTTCAGATCGGCATCTACGATGAATCTGAGACTACGGAGCGGTTTTTCCCTGACGCGACTGACCTCTTCAATATCAAGTCTTTCAAATACAGGGTAAGCGCTGATCCTGTCCCCTTCCTTGACGACCTCTTCCAGCGCCGCGGACTGACCGTTGATGAGCAGCAGATCCACCTGCTCCGCCGGCACTCCCAGCGTTTCAATGATCTCCCGGACTGTCTCCTTCCCGTTTAAAGGGACTTCAAAGTCCCTTTTCCTTTTACCGGGCGGCAGCCAGTCATTGAGTTCTTCATAGAAGCGAATGAGGACCGTACCCATAAGGAAGACATCGATCTCTCAGTAATCGATCACATCCTCAAGCAAAGAGTAACTCACCATCCTCTGAAAGCGAAGGTGCACCTCCCTGCGGTTGCTCCTGAGCCCGTACTTCTTGGATTCCAGAACATACTTCTCTTTCATTGAAGAGCTCTCCCGACGGTCATGGACGTCCGCCTCTCCGAGGGTGATGAACGGGCCGCACACTCCAAGGAGTTTTCCAATATAAAGGTAATCCGAATCCGTATCAATAACCACGTAATGACCACGATGGCGCAAAACCCCCGCAGTCTCATCGTCAAGGCCTTTTCTTCCGGATGCCTTCTTGTTTTTCCTTTTTGGAGACGGTGCCGATTTGCTCACGGCCTCTTGCCTTCCATGTCCTCGTAAGCTTTCCAGTGAAAATCCTTCTTCGTAGCGGACGCGCTTCTAGAAATTGTAGGGGCGGCTCTCCTCCCGGCACTCATAAAAGCCGATGATCTCTTCGCCCGTTTTTTCGAAGTACTCCATGAGTTCCTTCTCCGTTTCAAAGCTGAGAATGCCCACAGACCCATTCGCCCCGTGCTCTTCATCCATCCTTTGCAGGAGCTTCTCAGGATCATTGCTGTACTTTTCAGCCAGTTCTTTTTCGCCGACGGCCTTCTTGGGGCGCCGGTATCGGTCAAAGTAGATATGGTATTTCATCGGGCTGCTCCCTCTGCGTGACTCCCATTCCGGTTCAAAAACCGAGTTTCAATAGCCCATACCTCCTTGCTGACTTCGACCCTCGGCGATCTAGCCACCTCTGGATTTGTGTTCTCCCCCTTCTCCGAAAAAAGAAATCACGGTCTTGAGCGCACTCTGGTCCTGATCCGAGATCTTGATGAAAGAGAAACCCATATTCACCAGCGCACCTGTCTCCTCCCGGCCATTGAGATTGGACCACATCATCTGGCCTTTGACGATGATCTGCTTTCCGTTGGGAAGTTTGATGATCATCTGGTAAAGCTCACCTTCGGGGAGCTTCGTCTTGCAGTGGATGAATACCCCGCTGGGAGTGATATTTCTGGTTTCACCTTCGATCGTGCCTTGGCCGGTTATGATGGTAATCGGCCAGTTCACATTGATTCTAGGTACCTTGCGTCTCTCGCTGGGGTCGACCAAATTGCTTTCTCCCTGCTTTCCCTAACAACCTTCAGCCATTAGAAAGGGTTCGCCGAAGTTCATCGCAAAACCTATGAGCGGCCTTCCCTTCCTGAAAATCCGTTGCCCGGAGCCGAAATCATATAAGTTTAGAACACTTTCCAAGGGATTTTCAAATGATATTCTCTCTTTTCCTTTTGTGCACGCCTTGACGAAAGCGGAACGTTTGTTACTTTACTACGCGTTTAAACTTTCTTTTTTTGATGCCGTCATAGAAGGTTCGCCATGATGAAGAGAGTTTCTGGAATTCTGGCCTTGTTTGCGCTGACAGGATTTCTTTTTGGGTTTACCTCTGAGCAAAAGCCGCAACAGCTCAACATTCCTAATGCACAGAGCTACAACGCCCATTTCCCGAACATGGATAAGAATAAAGACCGCAAGGTGAACTGGGAAGAGTTTAAGGCCTACTTCCCCCAGGCCACCCCCCAGGTTTTCGAAGCCATTGACCTGACCAAAGACAAGTCCCTTGACCACGACGAGTGGCACAAATTCAAAGCTGCTTACGGACTGAAGCACCAGGACTAAATCAGAGCGGCCCTCCTTTTTCGCTTGAATTGTTCCTTTCATTTCACTATGACTTCGCTCGGGATTGACACTCTGCGGGGTGCCGGTCTGAAGCCCCCAAATCTATTGTAACACTTCACCAGAAGGAGGAAACACCATGATATTGATCAATAAATCTAGCACGGCAATCGGTTTGGTCACCTGTCTCGTGGTCAGTGTGGCGATCTTCTTTTCCGCCGCCGCCCCTGCCCACGCGGCTGAGAAAATCAAGGTCGTAAGTGCGTGGGCTCAGAACAACAAGATGAATGACGCCTTGTGGATGCTTCAGAAGAACGTCAAAGAGAAATCCAATGGTCAGCTCGAAATCACATGGGGCGGAGGACCCGAGGCCATTCCAGCTTTTCAACTGGTGGAGGCTCTACGAAACGGCGTTGTGGACATGGCCTGGACCGCACACACGTACAATGTGGCTCAGCTTCCTGTCGTAGAGGGTGCAAAACTGTCCAAGCTGACTCCGACCCAGGAAAGAGAAAAGGGAGTAGTTGCCTTTTACCAGGACGTGTACCAGAAGAAGCTAAACGCTATCTATCTGGGACGAGGGACGCCGGGCCTGACCTACAACCTCTACACCACAGCGTCCGTCAAGAGCCTTGCGGATTTCAAAGGAATGAGCATTCGGGTCACACCCGCCTACAAAGCTTTTGTCGAAGCCATTGGCGCGGCTCCGGTTGCAACAGACCCGGGTGAGGTGTTCACAGCTCTGGAGCGCAACATGGTCAAGGGATACGGCTGGCCTTCCCTTGGCATTTCGGATTTCGGATGGGATGCCGTGACCAAGTTCGTCATTGAGCCGGCCTTTTACCAGGTCGACGTCATGGTCATCGCCAACATCAATGCCTGGAACAAACTGCCCAAGAATCTCCAGGACGTTCTGACCGCTTCCATGCAGGAGGTGGAAAAAGAGGCCTACCAGCACTTCGGGAAACTCATCAGCGAAGATCGCGAGAACCTCAAGAAAAAGGGCGTGCAGGAAATCAGGCTTTCGGCAGAAGAAGCTGAAAAGTATCTTCAGACGGCCTATGAGGCCTCCTGGAAAGAAGTTTTGAAAAAGGACCCGCAAATGGGAGCCCAGTTGCGAGACCTGCTGAGCAAGTGAGGGTCCGGTTACGCTTTTCACAGCTCGCTGCCTGGGGAACGGCCGGTGCCGTGCCCCAGGTCCTCTCTCATCGCCGCAACATGAAGGAACAGAAACAGAAGCTGGATGCCCTTCTCGACCGCCTCAACAGCGCCATGGCCTGGATCGCTGCTGCAGCGATTATCTTTATGATGTTCGCGATCTCCTACGCGGTCATGATGCGATACGCCTGGAATAAGCCGGTTCCGTGGATTGTAGAAATCAGCAGTTACCTCATGCTCTACATCACTTTTCTGGGGACCGCCTGGCTTCAGCGCAAGGGAGGCCATGTGGAAGTCGATCTTTTTGCCGGCCGTCTCAAACCCAGGGCCCGCGCGGCGTTCAAGACGGTCACTTCTTTGGGCGGGGCGTTTGTCGGGTTTGTGCTTGCCTGGAAGGGTTCTCTGGTCACCGTGGATTACTTCCAGAGAGACGTCACAGCGATAGGGATTCTAAACACGCCCCAATTTCTGCTCATGGGGATCATTCCGATTGGAGGCTTTCTGCTCCTGGTGGAATTTCTCCTTCAGGCTTGGCGCCAGGGCAGGCTCGCTTTGAAGGAAACGGATACCCCTGAGGGTGAAACCCCGGCCCATCGTTAGATTGAGGGTAGAGGAAAGAGTGCTCTATGGACTGGTGGATTATCCTCGTCTTGCTTTTCGGCAGCCTGCTGATCCTCATGTTTTCAGGATTGTCCGTCGCCTTTTCTTTTCTTCTGGTTAGTTCCGGGGGCGTCTACTTCCTCATGGGCGGGACCGCGGGGCTCACCCAACTCATCGTGAGCATCTTTGATTCCCTGACCAAGTTTAACCTGACGGCCATCCCCTTCTTCATCCTCATGGGGGAAGTTCTCTATCACGCAGGGCTCGTGTCCAAAGCCCTGGACGTGTTTTCCAAGTGGGTCGGCGCCATTCCCGGACGGCTGAGCATCGTGACCTTTCTGATCGGCGGCCTCTTTGCCGCCCTCAGCGGAGCCACGGTGGCAAGCACCGCTGTTCTTGCCTCATTGATGGTTCCGGAAATGATGCGGCGGCGCTACCACAAAGAAATGGTGCTGGGTCCCATCATGGCCTCAGGCGCTCTGGACATGATCATCCCGCCCAGCGCCCTGACCGTGCTCCTGGGAAGCCTTGCCGAGGTTTCCATCGGCCGTCTGCTGATCAATGCCCTCCTTCCCGGGTACATCCTCCTGGCTATGTACATTGCTTTTGTCATCATCCGCTGCTGGATCAACCCTTCCCTTGCGCCGAAATACGAATTCACCGGGGTAAGCTTGAAAGAGAAAATCCTCTTAGGGCTCAGGGATCTCCTTCCTCTGGGAATCGTCATCTTCGTCGCGCTGGGATTGATGATCCTTGGCGTGGCAACCCCTACCGAGGCCGCTGCTCTGGCAAGCCTGATCGCGTTTATTCTGGCCTTCGCTTACAAGAAGCTGACTTTCGATGTCCTTCGCACCTCCGTCTTCAGCTGTCTTCTGGTGACCGTGATGATCCTCACGATCATCGCTGCTTCCGCGGCCTTCAGCCAGATTCTTGCTTTTTCCGGGGCCAGTCGTGAAATGCTCGATCTTGTTCTGGGAATGGCGGTCGACCCCTTGTGGGTCGTGATCCTCATGCTGGGCGTGGTGGTGCTTCTCGGGTGCTTCATCGAGCAGGTCTCCATCATGATGATCACCCTGCCGATTTTTATGCCGATTGTGAAAGCCATGGGCTTGGATCCGATCTGGTTTTGCATTCTCGTCCTGATCTGCCTGTCCATCGGCCAGTTGAGCCCTCCCTTCGGCCTCGCTCTCTTTGTGATGAAAGCAACCAGCCCGCCGGAAGTGACGCTGAAGGACATCTACCGGGCGGCGTGGCCCTACTGCCTGATCGACGTTGTCGGACTCGCGCTCGTGATTCAGTTCCCCATCCTGGCCACGTGGTTCAAAGGAACGTAAGCGCTCAGGCCACGAGCGGCCTCATCTCCTCGATCCGCTTTCGCACGTGAGCAATGTGGAGCTGCAGCGCATAAAGCTCAGCCGCATAGGAGGTCGGCACAATCACCCTCCTCGCGTCCCGGTCGATCCTGTCAATCTCCGCCAAGCACTTGTCGGGTTCTGCTGGGTGTCCCTGAGCCGCGGCGGAATCCACCGCCTGCAGTTCCTTGTACCAGTGAGTGATTCTCGACCGAACACGCCAACGGTAGGTCGGAGGGACAATCTTGAACAGAGGGATGAGGAGGGTGACCAAGGGCAACAGCATGATCTTCAGCCGGTCAAACAGCGACGCGGCCCAGAAAGGCAGATACCTCTGGAGAAAAGGAGGGCCGGATTTGAAATGGCGAAGGGCTTCCTTGTGTATGGGAAAGTCGAGATACTTCTGGGAGGGGAACTCAGAAGGTTCTTCAAACAGGTCGCCTTTTCCGTGCACCTCAGCGGCCGCTTGAAGAATAAGATCAATCAGGGCGGGATGAAGGTCGTCGCGGGATACGAGAGTGGCCGCCGGAGCAATCAATTCCACGTCGCGAGGTGGAATGTTGGACCGAAAATTGATGACTCCCTGAGGGAGAGTCACCTTGGAAAGAAAACGATGAATCCTCCGGTAGGCTTCAGCGTTTTCAAAACTCATCACGGAAACATCGGTTCGGTCCAGCAGTCCATGAACCAGGCTGGAACGGGCGGACGCCACGAAGAACGCAGCCTCCACCTCCCCCTGCCGAAGAAGTTCCACGGCCTTTTCGCCCCCCGCGGAGAGGATAGAAGCTTCTCGATCATCCAGGGCGTTGTCTGCAAGCAATTGCATCGCGATGGCCCTCGTCCCGCTTTGTTCGGGCCCCACCGCTATCCGCTTGCCTCGCAGATCAGTGAGTCGCGCCAGCCTCATTTCGCTCCTGTGAAACACCCACAGCGGCTCGAAATAAAGGCTTGCCAGGGAGGTCAGCATCGGGGAAGATTTTGGATTTCCTACCCCTCCCTGGACAAAAGCCACATCGACATCACTCCCGGGAGCATCCAGAAGCTTGATGTTCTCCACGGACCCCGCAGTGCTCTTAACCTTCAGGGTGACGCCGTTCCTGGCCAGAATGTCACGGTAGCGCAGACCAAAGGCATGGTAGGCTCCTTTTTCATCCCCTGTAGCGATCGTTATTTCCCGGGGCGGCGCGGGTTGAACGAACTGGTAGGCGATAACAAACCCCAGGATCGCAATAATCACGGACGGCAAGTATATCTTTAGGTGCTCTCGCGGTTTTTTCGACATCGTTCACCAACCTTTCCCCTATTCCCCCTCCTCAGTCTTCCATTTGAGGATACCCAGGGGTCCGAGCACGGTTTTCTCGATCTCCTTGGCGACCCAGGCCATGTCCTCCTCTCCTGCCCTGTAGACCTCTGTGATCGCCTCTGCGTGCGCTCGCGCCGCGCGATAGCCGCTCAATCTCGCCGCTTCTACAGCCTGCCAGCGATGCGTCTCTTTGAATGTGTTGAACGCTTCGATAAGCTCCGGGAACAGCATCTTTCTCAGACCGTCGAGAAACGCGGCGTAAAAGGCCAGAGAGGCCGCCTTTTTCTCTCGGATAATGTAGCGCAGCTTGCCGTGTTCATTGGTGTCAGCCAGTATGTCTTTGACCGCACGAACGAAGAATTCAATGGCCGAGTGCGGGAAAGCCGCCAAGATGCTCCGCCATACCTCCCGATCGAAAACCGTATCCTTCAGTTCTCCCAGTTCATGGTAGATGTAAGTCTCCAACTCGTCTTCACAGATCCATGCGAAGTTCTCCTTGAGACAACTGGGATGATGGTCCGGAACCCCATAAGTCTCCAGGGCGAACCGCAGAGTGTCCCTTGAGGATTTCTTCAAAAAAAAGATCGAGTTCCAGAGAAAGACTCTTGCCGATTCCTTGCGAATCAGGATGGAGTTCCCCTGAGATAAGGCCGGCACGGTGAGAAGGTCTCTTGCATGCTCCCTGCCGACGACATATACCGCGAAGCCCTCCACTTGCCTCGTTTGTTCAAGATCGGCGAGCAAAAAGCTGGGCTTGAGGCCTTGAACGTAACCGGCTCCATAGAAGAGGCCATGAGGGGAAAGAATCGCGTTAAGTCCGTCGACGTCAAAAGGGTCATAGGTTTTTCCATCCACCAAAATTTCTGAGAACTCCTGCTCTTCCAGTTTGTCCCACTCGTCCTCTTTTTTGCCGATCCACTCCAGGACCACGGAGGAGTCCTCTTCGACCCAGGGCTCCAGGCCCTTCTCCCACTTGTAGAGATCGCGCAGCCTCAGGGCCAGCCCGCACACCGAATAGGTCCCGGCATATCGGCAGTCCGAGATGCTGCAATTATGCTGAATCTGTTCGATAAGGTTCCTTGAGTCCAACACCCACAACGTCTCCCGGCCGTCTCTAGCCCTCTAATACCCGTCTTTTCCCTAAGTGGCCTGTCCGGCCGCCTTGAGCCTCTTTGAAATGTCTTCCTGGAGAAATCTCTTATCCGTCTTTTGAACGCCGGTGTAAGGCATTGCATCGATAAACTCAATCCGCTCCGGAAGCTGAAGCACAGAGGCCTTCTGGGATTTCAAAAAAGAAATGACCGCCTCAAAGGTGAGGCGAGCGTCCGATTTGGGCTGAATGTAAGCGCAAACCCTTTCGCCCATGAGGGGATCAGGCATGGGAATAACCGCCACGGCCGCAACATCGGGGTGCCGGGTGATGAGCCTCTCGATTTCCGTGGCACTGATGCTCTCCCCGCCCCGGTTGATCATTTCCTTGATGCGGCCGGTGAGGGTGATATAGCCCTTCTCGTTGATTCGGGCCAGATCCCCGGTCCTGAAGAACCCATCCCTCGTGAAAACCTTCTTGTTTTCTTCCGGGTTGTTGTAGTAGCCGGTGAAGACCCCTGGGCCTTTGAGGACCAGTTCTCCCTCTGAGCCCAGAGGAAGAGCCTTCCCCTTTGAATCAATGACCTTGTAGGTGTCGAAGGGGCACGTGGGTCTCCCCACAGTGGTGCAGATGACCTCCAATGGATCCCTGGGTCGGGTGATGGTCGTCATCCCTTCTGTTCCACCGTATCCGTTGAAGAACTTCATCTTCAGTTTCTCCGTCACCTCCTTGACGAGGTCGGGATGGCTTGCACCCCCTGCGCTGTGCATCTTTTTGAGGGAACTCAGATCGTACTTGTGGAGGTCTTCATGCTGGAGCAGTCTTTGCGCCAAGGTGGGAACCCAGATGATGGAAGTGACCTTCTCCCGTTCGATGGTCTCACAGATGTCTTTGTTTTCAGTGGAATCCAGGAACACCACCTTTCCAAGGGTGGTCAGAGTTCCTATAAAGCCTTTGCTGAACGTCAGGTCATGGCCTATGGGGCCTGCGAGCAAGTTGATGTCCTCAATGCTTTGCTCCCAGGACTTGGAGCAGTATTCAATGCCGTTGATCAGGCTGTTGTGCGTCCGGGGAACAATCTTGGGCGCTCCTGTGGTTCCTCCGGTCGGCCCCATGTGAGCCACCTGCGTGGGGTCTGGCCGCCGCTTTGCAAGCCGGGCCAGATTGGCTTCTGTCAATTTCGCTTTCTCCATCAGCCTTTCGAGTCTTTTGAAGGGCTTTTTGTCCCCATCGCCACGCACGGTGATAACATTTCTCACTTCCGGATGTTCCTTGAGGACGTCCTGGATGATGGGTCCGTAGTTCACGCTCTTATATTGTGAGGCGACGATCCAGGAGGTAGCCCCTGTGAGGCTAATCAGCCTGTTGATTTCGAATTGTCGATACCGGTCGATCAGCAGCACCGTAATGGCACCGATCTTCTGAATGGCAAAATAAGCGGAAACAAATTCGTTCCAGTTCGGGAGCTGAACCAGGACACGGTCCAGGGGCCGGATTCCCAGATCCATGAGCCCGATGGCCAGCTTATTGGTCCTTTCCCGGGCTTCGCCGTAGGTCATGCGCGTCTTCCCATCCACAAAGGCTTCTTTCTCCGGATGGATGTCCGCAGCCCTGTCCAGGAGATCGCCGAAGGTCAGCCCCGCCCACCAGCGGAACTTGGTGTACCTTTCCGCATCCTTCTTCTTGTAGGGAGTAAATCCTTCTAGAAACTTCATCCTTCCAACCCTCCATTCCGATAGATTCGTTCAAGCAGAGTTCTGAAAAACCCTGTTCGCAAGTTGCTCAAAAGCAGTGAGACACGTGGCACCTCCTTCGGCGCGCACAGGATAAACTCGCCGGAGAAGTGCGTGTGTGGATCACCATAAACACAGCGCTCTTGTTTGAATTTTCCTTTCACGGGCGTTCTCCTTTGTCAAGAAAAATAGGTCTCCCGTTTTTCCTCCGCCGCGGTCTCATCTCCATTGACACCTTTTCTCCGGCATCATAAGTTCTTGATGCTTCATCTCACGGGCTTGAAAAGGGTATGGTGGTGACTTTCGCTATCGAAGCCAAGGGATTGCACAAGACCTTTGTGTCCGGGTGGTTCAGGAAACGGATAAAGCACGCCCTCCGAGGAGTGAATCTGAGCGTGCCCGAAGGAGTGTTCTGGGGCCTTTTGGGCCCCAATGGAGCCGGCAAAACGACTCTCCTTTCGATCATCGCCAATCTGCTGATTCCCGAGCAAGGAGAGGTGTACGTCCTTGGCGAGGATCTCCGCAGGAATGCCGGTGCGGTTCGCCGACGCATCAACCTCTCCTCTGGTCACGCCAATTTCCTGTGGAGTCTGAACGTGAGAGAAAACCTGGAATACTATGCCATGCTCTACGGCCTTTCCGGGAACGAGCGTCGGCAGAGGGTGGATGACCTCCTGGCGCTCTTTGACCTTCAAGAGTTCGCAAGGGTTCGATTTGAAGAGTTGTCCACAGGGACCAAGCAAAAGCTCTCCCTGGCCAAATCCCTTGTCAATGACCCTGCCCTGCTCCTGCTGGATGAACCCACCGTCGGTCTCGACCCGGATGTGGCTCACCGGATCCGCGAAGCGATTCGGCGTCTTCACCGTGAAAGGGGCACCACCATTCTGATGACCACGCACAACATGAAGGAGGCGGAGACTCTATGCGAGCGGATCGCTTTCATCAAGGACGGAAGGATCAAGGCCGTGGGCAAGCCACAGGACCTGAAGGATGAGCTGCGGCTGGGCGACACCATTTCCATCGCCTTCAACGGAACCGTCCAGGCAGAGGCTCTCCGGAGCCTTCAAGGGACCTATGAGGTTCAGATGAGCGATTCCCTTTGCCGCATTCTGGTCGATGACCACCGCAAACGCCTGCCCCAGATTCTGGAGTTCTTCATGGGCCGGCAAATCTTTATCCACGACCTTCGGATTCAGGAGTCTGATCTTGAGGATGTCTTTATCGCTTATACAAAGTGAGCTGACAAAGACCAGGGCTTTTGTTTTCAAGAACTGGATCATGACGAAAAGGAATGTCTTCACCCTCTTCGAGATCCTGTTCTGGCCTCTCGTGGCCTTTCTGTCCGTGGGATTGCTCGCGGAGTTTGCCGCGCTTCAACCTGAAATGAAGGCCTTTATCATGATCGGCGTGATTTCCATGAGCGCGGTCCAGGTTTGTCAGCTGGATGTGGCTTACGCTCTGCTCTATGATGTGTGGAGCAAAGCCATCAAGCACGGCTTTGCAGCGCCCGTGGGCATTCGTCATCTTCTTTTCGGCTCCCTGATCGTGGGAATCCTTCGGGGGGGATCCGTCTTTGTGATCCTGGTAGTTGCGAGTTATGCGCTGTTTGGTTTCAATTTCGCTCTGCCGGGTGCGTTGCCTATCGCGCTTTTCGTGCTGGGTCTTTTTCTGAGCGCCGCTATGGTTGGGATCTTCGTGTGCATCCTGGTTCTAATGTTCGGCAACCGGGCGGAGGTGGCGGCTTGGTCTCTGGTCAGCCTGATGCTTCTCCTTTGCGGCGTCTATTACCCGGTCTCCGTGCTCCCGGCCTGGGTGAGGGTTCTGGCGGAGGTCATCCCCCTCACCTACTTCCTGGAATACTTTCGCCTCTTCTACGGATTTCCGCCCATCTTCTCTCATGTGCTGCTCAAGGGCTATGTCATGGTCATCGCCTACCTGGTAGTCGAGGTTTATGCCATGAAGGCCGCCTTGCGCAGGGCCAAGAGAACCGGGCTGCTCCTGAAGCTTTCGGAATAGCCCAATTTCCCCCTTTTCTCCCCCTTTCTCACGCTTGACAGAAGGGAGGACCCCGACTATCATGTCGTCAAGTTCCGATGAAATTTGACGACATGGCGATCAAACCATGCTCAGGAGTCTGCTCCAGCCGACAAAGCAAGGTTTCTTTCTCACGAGCCCACGAGGCCCCGGCAACAGCGCGTGCCCGTATACCACGTCTACCGATGCCCACCTGATCGATCTGCTGGCTCAGGAGTCCTACCAGCGTACATTATGCAGTCCGGTCTTTATTCCTGGCGAACTGCGCGCCGTCCAATCCGAACCGTGGGTGATCATTGACGAGATGCAAAGGTCTCCGGGCCATTGCCGACCTTAGGGGATTGTGCCGCCGGATGATTGTCTACCCTCGCGGGCCGTTGCTGTGAACAGAGGATGGCATCGATGTGTTTCCATTTCACCACCGCGCTGAAAGGCTCGCCGACAGCTCTCTGTGAGGGACTCATTGGCAAGTGGAGTGAAGCGTTATGGTCTTGGAGGTCTAAAGTGAAGACAGAAAGACTTTCCCTCAACCGAAAACGATGGAATATCTTCATTAGCAACTTGAAGATGTTCGTCACCGCTGAACAGGTGGGCACCAAAGCCAAATGGCTGTTTGCAACGCTCGCCTTGTTCCTGCTCGCCATCAATGTCCTGAACGTGGTCAACAGCTACGTGGGCCGTGACTTCATGACGGCCATCGAGAACAGGAAGCTCGACGAGTTTGTCCGCATGGCGCTGATCTATGTAGGTTTTTTCGCCGCTTCCACGCTCGTTTCCGTCTCCTACAACTTCACGGAGCAGCGTCTCGGACTGCTGTGGCGGTTTTGGGCCACACGGGAAACTATTCTTAATTACACGAACAACAGGGTCTATTATCGCCTGAGCAAGAAAGGGGAAATCGGAAATCCCGACCAGCGCATCGCCGATGACATCCGCACCTACTGCACGACCACCCTCTCCTTCATGCTCATTCTCGTGAACGCCAGTCTGACGGTCATCGCCTTCTCAGGGGTCATGTGGACCATCAGCCCGCTCTTGTTCGTCGTGTCCGTGCTCTACGCCGCAGTGGGAACGTTCATGACAGTCACCTTCGGCCGTCCCCTGGTCCGGCTGAACTACGACCAGCTCGACAAAGAGGCCAACCTGCGCGCCTCCCTGACATACCTGCGAGGAAACGCCGAATCTGTGGCGGTCTCCCGCCGGGAAGGGCACCTTATCCGGCTCAGCCTGAAGTGCCTTGGCGATCTGGCGATGAATTTTCGCCGCATCATCGCAATTAACCGCAACTTGGGTTTCTTCACCACAGGCTACAACTGGCTGATCCAGATCATTCCCGCGCTCATCATCGCTCCCCTTTTTATCGAAGGAAAGGTCGAGTTCGGCGTGATCACCCAGTCGGCGATCGCCTTCACACAGCTTCTGGGCGCCTTTTCCATCATCGTCAACCAATTCCAGTCCATTTCCTCCTACACGGCGGTGCTTGCCAGGCTGGGGGCTCTGGGCGAAGCCAGGGACAGCGCAAAGGCCGAGGAGGAAGCCGCGCCTATTGCTTTTTCCCATGAGGAAGAGCAAGTGATTTATTCAGGTTTGACGCTTCGTTCTCCCCGCAGCGGCCGCGTTCTGATCAAGGACCTGTCGCTCACAATTCCCCAGGGCACTCGTGTCCTGGTTCGGGGACGGGATGAAACGGCCAGGTCAGCCTTGTTCCTCAGCACGATCGGACTTTGGAACGCTGCCGAGGGCCGCATCGGCCGTCCTTCACTGGAACAGATCCTCCTGGTGACCGAACTCCCCTATCTGCCTCCGGGGACCCTCCGTGAACTGCTCCTGCAGCCCTGGCCTGAGGATATTCTTCCATGGAAACAAACTCTTTCCGACATTCAGGTTCCTGAGGAGCAAATTATGGAAACGCTGGCCGCGCTGAAAATCGATACCATGGTCAAAGGCTTTGGAGGACTGGACCAGAGGCAGCACTGGGAAAACATTCTGCCTCTGGACCACCAGCAGATGCTGGTGCTGGCCCGTGTGCTTCTGTCACAGCCTCGTTTTGTGTTCCTTGACAGACCCAGTAGCACGCTCGGCCCCGAACGCGTGGAATTGATCCTGGACCTGCTCAAGGAGCGCTCCATCCCTTACGTGACCTTTGAGAGCGATGAGAGAGGCGTGAACATGGATCGCTACGATGCAGTGCTGGAGATCAAGGAGGGAGGAGCCTGGGAATTCAAGTCTGCGAAAGCCAGGCGATTGAGTGAAGAGACGCAGCAGGTCATCACTTGAGGGCAACCACAAAAACCCCAATATCGAATGTCGAACAGGAAATTTCGAAGGATGAAGTTTGCTGTTTTTGAGTTGGGACTAACCCGTGCCAGACACAGGCTTCACCCTTTTGTTGGAGATTATCTCATGAAGAGATTTGATATTTCTCCTTTTGCTTTGCCCAACTGTCCGCCCGGGGAATTCTGGTTCGAGGAGAGCCGGGACATCCACGAAGTGGTGCTGCAGTTCAGGGACACGGTTCCTCGTCAGATGGGAGTGCGCTACTTGCAGGACAAGTGGCCCAACACCCGGCACGAGGAGCGACACGACACAGAGAACCCTGCTGCTTTCGGCTGGGTGGAAACAGACGATTGGTTTAACGGAAAGTGGCGGCTGGCCAAGGTTCTTAAGGACGTGAACGGTAAGACCGCAACGCTTCGCTTCAGAGGGCTCCTTGCAGACGCGATTGAAGGAACCCCGAAGGATTATGACGTGCAGTTTCGCCGCACCATGGCCCTCCACCTGGTGGTGCCCGACTGGAGCCAGGTCCGCAGCATCGCTCTCTACACAACCTCTTCGCCGACCTCGCACCTCCTGCGGGTTGAACTGGATAGGGGAAAGAAAACCCGCGGGAAAAAGCTGAAGTTCTCCGGGTACAACGGCCGGATCACCGGACTGGAGTCACCCGCAGGCGTGGTTGCCTTAGGCCGTGACGAGGTGGAACTCGGAAAGAGCAAGAAACGTTCCTTCCTTCTCAAGGTCGAACACATGGTCCCCACACACCGATACTGCGGGGACGCAGGCCTTGTGGAGTTTCACCTGGATCATGACACCTTCACCTTCTCCCTCGAGGCTCTGGCCGAAGAAGGCCCTATTTGGTACGCCGAGGAAGGGATCTTCGTAGCCCTAGCTGACGACCCGACAACCTTCGCCGAGTATCGCAGGAAACAAGGGGCCGGCCAAACCATCAACCAGCGCGTGGCAGGGCGGCCCGAACACTCCTATGCCAGGGCCTTTCTGGGCCAGCCGCGGCCCCACGCCGTGGCTTACAGCCTAGGGTGTAAGCATTCCCCCCAGCGCTTCTGGCTCGAACCGAACGGCGATCTGGTGCTGCACAAGGACAATTTGACGCGGCTCGCGCATCCGGGTCCAAGTGCCGCACAATTCCTGAACAAAGGGAATGCCCGTTTTTTCTTCAGCCTGGAGGAGTGGACCGGCACCGTCCGCTTCACAGACCCTCCGCCTGTGCTTGGCTATCACCTGGGCTTCCGGCATAGGACCTTGCAACTGGACCAGGAGGTCCTGTGCGTGCCCCTGGGGAGATCGATCCTGGACGGGGAGCTGGGATTCGATGAACCAACCGTGGCGCTCATACGCTTCCGCTTTCACAACTTGGGAGATGCTCCGGTGGAAGCCCGTTTATCGATCCGCTACTCCGGGGACTCGCGCCGAAGTTTCCACTTCCTGCACATTGACCCCGGCCAGACAGAGCACATGGTGCCCAAAAGCCCGATCGATCAGTTGGCGCTCAACGAAAGCCGAATCACAAGCCTATACGAAAACAGGGCAGTTCTACGCTGCGTCTGCGAAACCGCCATGGTAGCCCTTGCTGAATGCGAGGCTGTGGTGCTGCGCAAAACCTTGCAGCCGGGAGAGCACTGCGAGGCGCTGTTCAAAATCCCTTATTTGGCGCCCATCTCCGAGGCTGAGATGAAGTCTCTGGCCCGATTGGAGTTCGAGAAGTGCCATGAGGAAGCCACCCGATTCTGGCGCCTGGAGAACAGGAAAGGCACCCGGCTCCGCTCGCCCGTGCCTCAGCTCGACAGCCTCCATGCCAGCCACCTGAGCAACGTGGAGATCACCGACTTTGCGATGCCGGATGCGCCCGACCTGATCAACACGTCGGTGGGCAGCTCCACCTACGGCAATTTCAGCAACGAGTCCTGCATGGTCGTCCAGGAACTGGACCAACGCGGTTTTCACGACGACTGTCGCCGGCGCCTGGACCTGTGGGTCAAATACCAAGGCACAGCGACTCAGCCCGGGAACTTCTCGGACTTCGAGGGCATGTACTATGGCGCGGGTGGTTTCGAGCAGGGACACTACAATCAGCACCACGGCTGCGTGCTCTGGTGCATGGCCGAGCACTTTCTCCTCACCCGCGACCGCGAGTGGTTCGGAAGGGTGGCAGGCTCTGTGATCGCCGGTGCGGACTGGATCTTCAGGCAGCGGCGCCGGACCATGGGAGAGTTGCCGCATTCGCGTGGATGGGAGCATGGGTTCCTGCCCGCCGGCAGCCTGGAGGACGTCACCGAGTTCTACTACTGGCTCTCCACCAACTGCCTCACCTGGCGCGGGGCTGACCGTGCCGCACAGGCGCTGGAGGTTTATGGGCACGCCGAGGCTGGCCGCATCCGGCAAGAGGCCGACGCCTTCGGCCTGGACCTGATCCACGGTTTCGAAACCATGCGTCAGCACACCCCCTTGGTCAGACTCCGCGACGGCCGATGGGTTCCCCAATACCCGAGCCGTCTCTACTGCAGGGGCCGGGATGTGGGCTGGATCCGCCAGGTGATCGAAGGGGCGGCCTATTTGCTCATCTCAGGGTTGTTTGGTTCCCGGTCCAGACAGGCCACATGGATTCTGGACGACTACCAGGACAATCTCTACCTGAGGCCTCCTTACGGCTACGTCATGCGGGAGCTCGAGGCCGATCTCCTGAGCCGCGGCGGCTTCTCGATTCAGCCTTGCCTGCTGCCCGGGCTCATGCCCCACCTGGAAAGGGACGAACCGAAGATCTATCTCTGGATGTTCTTCAATGCTTTTGCCACCATCTACCGCGAAGAGATCTCCGGCATGATCGAGCATCCCATGCCCGAGTTGGGCTTCTCGACTTCGGTCGTGTTCAAGACGAGTGACGAAGCCAACGCCGTCATGTGGATGCGATACATGGTCATTTACTGGAACGACAGGCTTCTTCACTTCGGCCGCGCCATGCCGAGGGCTTGGTTCGCACAGCGTGCCCCTGTCGAGCTGACCGGGGTGTGCACCCTCTTCGGCCGTGTGGGAGTGCGCTATGAAGCCGGCCTAGCCGACAGAAAGATCGTCGCCCGCGTGGAGCTTGCCCCACTTAGGGATAACCCCCAGGTCCTGGTCCGCTTCCGCCACCCGGTCAAAGCAGCCATGCGTGTGGTAACCGTCAATGGCCGGTCGTGGACCCGCTTTGCGGGGGAAGATGTGGATATCACGGGACTCAGCGGAAACGTCTTGGTGGAAGCGGAATACTGAGCGACGCTATGACTAAACGCATTCTCGATGACTTCGAAGATCTCTCGACCTGGACGGCGATCGCCTCAGGGCAGGCTCAACTCCGCATCATCCGGGACCAGGGGCTCCAAGGCAGCGCCATGCGCCTGGATTTCGACTTCCGAGGGGGCGGAGGCTTTGTGGTCGCCCGAAAGGCATTCCCCCTCGAAATCCCCGAAACCTATTCCTTTGGCTTCAACATCCGCGGCAGCGCTCCGGCCAACATCTTCGAGTTCAAGCTGGTGGATGATACCAATCAGAACGTCTGGCGTTATCGGGTCGAAGCTTTTGACTTCCATGAAGAGTGGGAACCCTTGCACATTCGGAGCAGCCAGATCACTTTCGGCTGGGGACCGTTGGGTGGAGGGCCGCCCACCCGCGTGGCGGCCATTGAGCTGGTGATCGCAGCGGGTCCGGGCGGCAAGGGCACGGTTTGGTTCGACGGCCTTTGGTTTCATGATGACACCTACCGCTTAACGCCCGTGGTTCAGGCTTCCAGCAGCCTTCCGGGCCACGAGCCGGGAAACGCGCTAAACCCCTCCGAGCCCTTGAGCTGGCGCAGTGAGGTTTCTGGTGAGCCCCAGTGGCTCCTCATCGACTTCCAGCAGGAAAGGGAATACGGGGGGCTGGTCGTTGACTGGGAGAAGGGGTTTCAGGCGCGAGAGTTCGATGTTCAAGTATCTGTCGACGGTTCCGGATGGAGCACTGTCTATACCACGAGCCAGGGGAACGTCGAACGAAGCTACCTTTATCTTCCGCAAATTCTTTCGCGATATATCCGGCTCAATCTCCATCAGAGTGTGGAGGGCCGCGGGTTTGCCATTCGCAGCATCGAGGTCAAACCTTTTGACTTCTCCCGCACCATAAACCACTTCTTCCAAAACATCGCCCGGGAAGCCACCCCTGGGCTCTATCCAAAGTATCTCATCGGCCGGCAGACCTATTGGACTCCCGTGGGAACCGGTGAGTCAGACACCCAAGCCCTGATGAACGAGGAGGGCATGGTGGAGGTTGACAAGGGCTCCTTTTCCATTGAGCCGTTCGTCTATGCGGACGCCAAGCTCTTCACGTGGGCGGATGTAGATCTGAACCAGGAATTGATAAATGGGTGTCTACCCCTTCCCTCCTCTGAATGGCGAACCGACCGCTTCACCATGACGATCACGGCGTTCGCGGCTGGTAAGGCCGGGGCCCCTGTCCTGTACCTTGGCTACCGCATCCTGAACACGGGAAAGCAAACACAATCGCTTCGCCTCTTCTCTGTGCTTCGGCCTTTCCAGGTGACCCCGACCTGGCAGAACTGGAGGTCTTTCGGCGGTGTCACCCCGATCTGCGAACTGCGGTTCTCCAGGGGCACGGCCTGGGTCAATGGAAACAAGCCAGTGATTCCTCTCACTGTGCCGAGCGGGTTCGGTGCTGCAGCCTTCGATTCAGGAGGTGCGACCAAACATCTCCCCATGGGCGAACTGCCTCTTGAGACGGCAGTCCTTGATGAGTTCGGCTATGCCTCCGGTGCCTTGCGCTTTGACCTGGACCTGGCGCCGGGCTCCACCGGAGAGGTTTATCTCGCAATTCCCTTCGG
>Ga0209706_10000583_pt1 | contig 20826 bp, 20 predicted proteins | sample PPLLaktember2015_6_FD_187263 | JGI IMG/M metagenome (GOLD analysis project Ga0209706, IMG submission 187263) | Freshwater sediment microbial communities from Prairie Pothole Lake near Jamestown, North Dakota, USA - PPLs Lake P8 Core (1) Depth... | ecosystem: Environmental > Aquatic > Freshwater...
TGTCGGAGACCGGTGTCACGCCGGCGCGCGCGAGGTCGAGCAGGCCTTCGGCGCCTTCGCGCAGCAGCGCTGCGGCGCGTGCCGGGCGGCGCACGAGCTCGCCGACGCCGCGCGCGAAGGCGAGCGGGGCAGCCGCGTGATGGGCGAGCGTCCGGGCCGCGAGCCCGAGCGCGCCCGGAGCCGGCCGCGGGCGCCAGTGCACGTGGGCGGTCCTCGGGTCGGCCGTCAGCATGGCGACGACCAGCTCGGCGCCCGAGACGCCGTCCACCATGCAGTGATGGACCTTCATGACGAAGGCGAAGCGGCCGCCCTCGAGGCCCTCGACCACCCAGAGCTCCCAGAGCGGCTTCGCGCGATCGAGCTCCTGGGAGAAGATGCGCGCAGCCAGGCGCTTCAGCTGGCGCTCGTCGCCGGGGCGCGGAAGCGACGTGTGGCGCACGTGGTAGTCGAGATTGAAGCGGGCGTCGTCGATCCAGACCGGCTCGTCGAGGAGCGGCGCGCGCACGACGCGCTGGCGGTAGCGGGGCAGGCGCGGCAGGGCGGCCTCGACGTGGTGGCGGATGCGCTCGAAGTCCACGCCGCCCTCGGGCGTCGCGAGGGGGCCGGCGTCGAAGACCAGCACCCCGCCGACGTGCATGTGGGCGTTGCCGTCCTCGATCTCGAGGAAGGTCGCGTCGAGGGCAGACAGACGTTCGGCGTAGGTCATCGTTTCTCTCCGGCGGCTTCCGCTCCCGCTGCGGCGATGCATCGCGCGTGCCGGGGCTCCCGGGCGCGCTCGCGGCGCCACGCCCCGGGCCCCGTCGCAAGATGGGGTCGCGGGTCGCAGGCCCGATGAGCGGGGGTGGGGCGCGCGCTCGCAGGGAGCGCGCAGCGTCTCAGTCGGCGAGGCGGGTGTGGATCGCGGAGAGCTCGCCCTCGATCTCGCGCAGCACGCCGAGCAGCCGCGGGTCGAAGTGCGCGGGCTCGCTGCGGCCATCTCCTTCGAGCAGGATCGCGATCGTGGTGTCGTGGTCGAGGGCGGGCTTGTAGCAGCGCCGGCTGCGCAGGGCGTCGTACTGGTCGGCGAGCATCACGATCCGGCCTTCGAGGGGCGTCTCGTCGCCGACCAGGCCGAAGGGGTAGCCGCTTCCGTCCCAGCGCTCGTGGTGGGTGAGGGCGATCGTGCGCGCGGTCTCCGCCAGGTCCGAGCGCTCGTCGCGCAGCAGGCGCGCGCCGAGGACGGGGTGCTCGCGCATCTCGCGCCACTCCGCGGCGTCGAGGGGGCCTGGCTTCGAGAGCACGCTCTCCGACACCGCGAGCTTGCCGACGTCGTGGAGCGGGGCGGCGTCGGCGACGCGCCGTGCCTCGTCCTCGCGCAGGCCGAGGCCCCGGGCGAGGGCGAAGACGTGGTGCGAAAGGCGCCGCACGTGGCGGGCGGTCTCGCCGCCGGTGGGGCCGTCCGCGTGGAAGAGGTCGAGCAGACGCGCGACGCGGGGCAGGCCGTCGCCCTCGCGCGCTCGGGCCGGGTCGGTCGCGGGCTCCGTTCTCGCCTCCATCGTCCCCCCTGGAAGCCGTGTCGGCCGATCGCCCGAGGAGTTGAGACATCGCTGCACGGAAGCGGGGCGCGGCGGCCCGGCCCGCGAGTAGACTGGGCGCCCCTGCCCCAGGAGATCCCATGCCCCACGCCCTCGGCGCCGCACGCCCCTTCGGACTCCGCTACTGGCCGCTGCCGGAGGACGCCCCGGGCGTGGCGATCGGCCGCGAGGACGTGCGCCTCGTGTCCCCGGACGGGGCGCTGGTGCGCGGCATCCTCTGGACGCCTCCCGCCGGCCGGCCCTGGCGCACGGCGGTCGTGCTGACCCATCCGCGGGGCGACTTCTCGGTCCACTACGCCTGCCCGCTCCTCGCGGCCGCGGGCTTCGCCGTGCTCGGCTTCTCGACCCGCTACCTGAACAACGACACCGACTGCCTGCACGAGAACTGCGTCACCGACGTCGCCACCGCCGTCGCCGAGATGCGACGGCGCGGCGGCGAGGCGGTCGTGCTGTTCGGGAACTCCGGCGGCGGCTCGCTGATGGCGCTCGCCCAGAAGGAGAAGGCGTGCGGCGACGCCTTCGTGGGCGTCGCGGCGCATCCGGGCGAGGGCGTGTTCATGCTGCAGGTGATCGACCCCTCGGTCGCCGACGAGAACGACCCGCATTCCGTCGTGCGCGAGCTCGACATGTACGACCCCGCGAACGGCTGGCGGCCCTGGCCCGAGCCCTGTCGCTACGACGCGGGCTGGCTCGCGACCTACCGCGCGGCGCAGCGCGACCGTGTCGCGCGCATCGACGCGATCGCGCGCCAGTCGATCGCCGACGCCGACGAGGCGCGCGCGATGCTTCGCGGCGTGGACAAGGCCGCCGATCCCGCGCGCTGGCGTCGCCTGCGCCAGCGCGCGGTGCACACGCGCTACCTCACGATCTACCGCACGCTCGCGGACCCGGCGTACCTCGACCCGACGATCGATCCCGACGACCGGCCGCTCGGCTCCCTGTTCGCGTTCCCGGATCCGCTCGACGGCAACTACGGCATCTTCGGGCTCGCGCGCACCATGACGGCGCGGGGCTGGCTCTCGACCTGGTCGGGGATCTCGTCCCACGCGCGCCTCGCCGAGACCATGCCCCACGTGAAGGTGCCGACCCTGCTCGTGCATCCGACGGCCGACACCGAGATCCGTCTGCGCCAGGCGCGCGAGATCCGCGACGCCGCGGCGAGCGCCGACGTGACGTATCACGAGCTCGCCGGGGCGCCGCACTATCTCGAGGGGCATCGCCGCGAGGCGATGGCGCTCGTGGCCGACTGGATCCGGGCCCGTTTCCCGTGAGATGCCCCCTCGCGCCGCCGCGCGAGCCTGTGCCACCCTGCGCGCCATGCCCCGCGACGACGCCCCGCGCATGGTCAAGCTCGCCATCGAGTTCGAGAACCCGGCACCCGAGTGGTGGGAGAACGGCGGCCGCGAGCTCTGGGAGGGCATCTCCGAGGCCTTCGACGGCAGCGCCGTGCTGATCGACGCCGCGATGGCCAGGTCGTGGCTGGCCCAGGCCGCGACGATCCCCGGCTGGGAGGGCGGTCCCGCCTACGCGCCCCATCCGATCTACGAGAAGGCCCTGGACGAGGACGAGGAGCTGTGACCGACGCCCCGGCGGGCGAGCCCGGCCGGGCCCAATCCTCCGATCCGGGCGCGACGCCCCCCGTCGTCGAGGCCGACCGCGTCGACGGCTACCTGATCTTCCTCTTCGTCCTGCTCTCCACCGCCACGCTCTTCGACGGCTTCGACGCAGCCATGCTGACGGTCGCCGCGCCCGACGTGCGCGCGACCCTCGACATCTCGCTCGGCGAGTGGGGCGGCGTCTTCGCCTTCACGCGCATCGGCATGATCGCGTCCTTCGTGCTGCTGCTCTTCGCCGATCGCATCGGGCGCAGGCGCCTCCTGACCTGGACCATCGTCGGCTTCGCGCTCGCGAACGGCGCCACCGCCTTCGTCACCACGAAGTGGGAGTTCGCGCTCTGGCAGTTCGTCGCGCGCATCTTCCTCACGGCCGAATACGCGCTCGCGGTGATCGTGGTGGGCGAGGAGTTCCCCGCGCGCCGGCGCGGTCTCGCGATCGCGATCCTGACGAGCTTCGCGACCCTCGGCGTGATGGCGATCGCGAAGCTCCAGCCCTTCGTCCTGCTCGTCGACTGCGCGAGCGGCAGCCTCGCCGCCGGCGACTGCGTGGCGCCCGCGAGCAACGCGCTCCGCGACTTCGGGATGTCGCTCGTCGCGGCCGGCCAGCAGGCGCTCGGCCGCCCCGTCGACGGCGCCGACTGGCGCGTGCTCTACGTGCTCGGCCTGGTGCCGCTCGCGCTCGTCTTCTTCCTGCGCTTCGGCCTGCGCGAGACGCGACGCTTCGAGGCCGCGCGCGCGGCGGCGCGGGCCCGCGGCGGCGCCGCGCCGGGCCTTGCCACGAGCCTGCGCGAGGAGTGGCGCAAGGCGCTGGTGCCGTGGCAGCCGCGCTATCGCCGTCGCACCGCGCTCGTGGCGCTGCTCTGGAACTGCAACCACCTCGTGACCGCGCCGAGCGTCGCCTACTGGGTGATCTTCGCCCGCGAGCAGCTCGGCTTCACGCCAGCGGTGGTCGGCGGGATCATCTTCTGGGGCTACGCCGGCGGCGTCGTCGGCAACTACACCGCCGGGTGGCTGATCGAGCGCGTCGGCCGGCGCGTGACCTGCACCACGCTCTACGCCTTCGCCGCCGTCGCGATCTGCATGCTCTACCAGGTCCACAGCGTCGCCGGGCAGTATCTCTGGATGATCCTCACGGTCTTCGGCTTCGGCGCCGCCAACACCGCGACTCACGTCTACGCCTCCGAGCTCTTCCCGACGGAGATCCGCGCCACGGGCTACGGCTGGACGACCAACCTCTTTGGCCGCGTCGCCGAGTTCGGAACGCCCCTCGCGATCGCGGCGTTGATCGAGGCCGCGGGCCTCTCGATCCCGACCGCCGTCGCGATCGTCTCGATCGGGCCGATCCTCGGCGCCTGGCTGGTCTGGCGCGCCGCGCCCGAGACGCGCGGGCTCACGCTCGAGGAGGTGCAGCAGGTCGCGGAGCGCGGGCGATGAGCGACGAGGGGGCGGGGGGCGCGCGTCGGAGGCGGGGGCTGCTGCGGGTCGCGGAGTGGGGCGCGGCGATCGCGCTCGTGGGCTGGATCGCGTTCTGCCTCGTCGCTGCGAATCGGGCGTCGATCGTCGGCTCGCCCGACGACCCTCGATGCGCGATGCCCGGTCTCGCCGCGGGCTTCTGGCTCACCCCGACGGTCGTCCTGCTCGCACCGTTGCTGCTCCGCTGGTGGAAGGCGGAGCGCGGCGGCGCGGACCGCTCGCTCGCAGCGCGTGCGCGCCTCGCCGTCGGCGGCGTCGCCTGGCTCGCCGCCACCCTCGTCGCGGGCGCGGTCTGGGCGCTCCTCGTGCTCGAGGTGCTGGTCGCGTGAGCCCGGCGCGGACGGCAGCGCGGCCGTGGTAGGCTCGCCGCCGCGTGCCCACCATCGTATTCGGCGACCGTCGCATCGATTGCCCCGCCGGCGCGAACCTCCGCACCGTGCTGCTGCGAGCGCGCGTCCCGGTCTACAACGGCTTCGCGCGCGCGCTGAACTGCCGCGGCTTCGGCACCTGCGGCACCTGTGCGGTGCGGGTCGAGGGCGCGATCTCGGAGCCGACGCCCGTCGAGCTGCGCCGCTTCTCGTTCCCGCCGCACCATCCCGACTCGGGATTGCGTCTCGCCTGCCAGTGCACGGTGCTCGGCGACTGCCGCGTGACGAAGCTCGCTGGCTTCTGGGGCCAGCGTGACGAAGGCGCCGGGAAGCCCGAGCGATGAAGCGCGGCATCGCCCTCTTCGCGCTGCTCCTCGTGGCGGCCGGCGTCTGGTTCGTCGTCTCGCCCATCCTCGCGGTGCGCAGCCTCGGCGACGCGATCGAGCGCTCCGACGCCGTGGAGCTCGAGCAGCGCGTCGACTTCCCGGCGCTGCGCCAGGGCTTCAAGGACCAGATCAACGCCGCGATGCTGCAGCGCAGCGGGATCGACGCGGCGAACAACCCGCTCGGCGCCTTCGCCGTCGGCCTCGCGGCGAAGCTCGCCGACGGCATGGTCGACGTCTTCGTGACGCCCTCGGGCCTCGCGCTGCTCGCGCGCGGGCGCCAGCCGATGCTGCCCCCGGGCGCGCCGCCGGTGCTCGCCCCGCGCGAGGAGGAGCTCGGCGACGAGCCTCCCGCCAGCGAGGCCGACGCGGCGTCGCGACGCCTCTTCGCGAGCGCGCGGATCGATCGTGAGTCCTTCGACCGCTTCTCGATGTTCGTGACCGACGAGCGCGGCGGCGAGCTGCGCTTCGGCTTCCGCCGCCATGGTCTCGGTTGGAAGCTCGAGCACGTCGCACTTCCCTTCGGCGAAGCCGAGCGAACGCCGAAGCCGTGAGCGCGACGCTCGAGCAGCCTCGCGACGGGAGCGAGCCTCCCGCGCCGGCCCGGCGCGCGCCGGGCTTCGGCACCAAGCTCTTCTACGGCTTCGGCTCCGTCGCCTTCGGGGTGAAGGACAACGGATTCTCCTACCTGCTGCTGCTCTTCTACAACCAGGTGCTCGGGCTGCCGGAGAAGTGGGTCGGCCTCGCGCTCTTCGTGGCGCTGGTCAGCGACGCGATCTCGGATCCGATCGTCGGCCACGTCTCCGACCACCTGCACACGCGCTGGGGGCGGCGACATCCGTTCCTGTACGCCTCTGCGATCCCGGTCGCCGTCTCCTACTACTTCCTCTGGAATCCGCCGGCCGGCCTCTCGCCCGAGGCGCTGTTCGGGTACCTGGTCGCGCTCGCGATCGTGGTGCGCACCTTCATCACCTTCTACGAGATCCCGAGCTCGTCCCTCGTGGCCGAGCTCACGGATCGCTACGACGAGCGCACCACGATCCTCGGCTATCGCTTCTTCTTCGGCTGGTGGGGTGGGCTCACGATGTCGGTGCTCGCCTTCGTCGTCTTCCTGCAGCCGAGCGCGAGCCAGCCCGTGGGCGTGCTGAACCGCGACGGCTACGGCGCCTACGGTCTCGTGTCGGCGATCGTGATGGCCCTCGCGATCCTCGCCAGCGCGGCGGGCACGCACTCCTACATCCCGCACCTGAAGCAGCCGCCGCCGAAGCAGCCGTTCTCGTGGCGGCGCACGGCCCGGGAGCTGCGCGAGACGCTCTCGAACCCCTCGTTCCTGGCGCTGCTCGGCGCCGCGATCTTTGCCTCGATGGCGCTCGGCGTGGTGGCGGCGCTGAACGTCTACTTCGGAACGTTCTTCTGGGAGCTGAGCTCGAACCAGCTCGCGCTGCTGGTGCTGCCGAACTTCCTGGCCGCCGCGCTCGGGGTCGCGCTCGCGCCGCGGCTGTCGGTGGGCCTCGGGAAGAAGCGCGGTGCGGTCGCGGTCGCGCTCGGCGGGCTCGTGCTCGGCCCGGCGCCGATCGTGCTCCGCCTGCTCGATCTCTTCCCGGCGAACGGCAGCCCGGCGCTGATGCCGCTGCTCGCGCTCTTCAACACCGTCACCGTGACGCTCTTCATCGCGTCGAGCGTGCTGATGTCGGCCATGGTGGCGGACGTGGTCGAGGCGAGCGAGCTCGAGACCGGGCGCCGCTCCGAGGGGCTGCTCTTCGCGGCGGGGAGCTTCGTGCAGAAATGCGTCTCCGGGGCCGGCATCTTCGGCTCGACCCTGCTGCTCTCGGCGATCGGCTTCCCGCGCGACGCGAAGCCCGGCGAGGTGGATCCCGCCGTGGTGCGGAGCCTCGGGCTCGCCTACGTGCCGCTCCTGGTCGGCTTCTTCGCGCTCTCGCTGGCCTGCCTCCGGGGCTACCGGATCCGGCGCGAGACCCACGAGGAGAACCTGCGACGGCTCGCCGGCGGCAAGGGCTGAGGGCCGGCGCGCTCAGGACGCGCTGCCGCTCCGGGCGATCGCCTCGACGTCGCGCGCGATCTGGAGCTCCTCGTCCGTCGGCACCACCCAGATCTGGGCCCGGCCGCGGCCGTCGTCGATCCGCCGCTCCGCCGGTCCCTCCGCGTTCGCCGCCGGATCGAGCGCGAGGCCGAGGGGCGCGAGGCCTGCGAGGATGCGCGCCCGCATCGAGGCCGAGCGCTCGCCGATCCCCGCGGTGAACACGACGGCGTGACAGGTGCCGAGCTCGGCCAGGAAGGCGCCGAGGTACTTGCGGGCGCGGTGGGCGAAGACGTCGAGGGCGAGGCTCGCGCGCGCGTCGCCGCCGGCCGACGCGCGCTCGACGTCGCGCAGGTCGCTCGAAACGCCCGAGAGGCCGAGCAGACCGCTCCGCTTCTCGAGCGCGTCGTGGATCTCGCCGAGCGGGAGCCCCGCCGCGACGAGGTGGAACACGAGGGCCGGGTCGACGTCGCCGGAACGCGTCCCCATCACGAGGCCCTCGAGCGGCGTGAGCCCCATCGTCGCGTCCACCGCGACGCCCGCGCGGATGCACGCCATGCTGCAGCCGTTGCCGAGGTGGAGCGTGATCAGGCTCGGCGCGGCGACGCCGAGGCGCTCGGCGGCGCGCGCGGCGACGAAGCGATGGCTCGTGCCATGGAAGCCGTAGCGACGCACGCCGTGGCGCTCGTACCACTCGCAGGGCACCGCGTAGTGGAAGGCGACCGGCGGCAGGGTCTGGAAGAAGGTCGTGTCGAAGACCGCGACCTGGAGCCGCCCCGGGAGCAGCGCGCGCATCGCACGGATGCCGGCGAGGTTCGCGGGGTTGTGCAGCGGCGCGAGGGGCGTGCAGGCTTCGATCGCGTCGATCACGGCGTCGTCGATCGCGGCCGAGGCCTGGAAGCGCTCGCCGCCGTGCACCACGCGATGGCCGACGCCGTCGAGCTCGTCGAGGGCCCGCAGAGCGGGGGGATCGCCGTCGCGCAGCAGGCTCTCGATCGCGGCGAGGCTCGCTTCGTCGTGGCTCGCTGCGGAGATGCTGCGCTGGCTCGTGACGCCTCGGGCCTCGTGCAGCAGGAACGCGTCCGCGAGCCCGATGCGCTCGATCGCGACGCGGGCGAGCGAGCCCGCGCCCGCGGTGTCGAAGAGCTCGAGCTTCAGCGACGAGCTGCCGCTGTTCAGGACCAGGATCTTCACGCGCCCGCCCGCGCCTGGATCGCGGTCGCCGCGATGGTGTAGACGACGTCGTCCACGCTGCAGCCGCGGGAGAGGTCGTTCACCGGGCGGTTCAGGCCCTGCAGCACCGGGCCGATCGCAAGGGCGCCCGTCGTCCGCTGCACCGCCTTGTACGCGATGTTGCCAGCGTCGAGGTCGGGGAAGATGAAGACGTTGGCGCGCCCGGCGACCGCCGAGCCCGGCATCTTGAGCCTTGCGACCTCGGGATCGACCGCGGCGTCGTACTGCATCGGCCCGTCCACCGGGAAGTCGAGCTCGCGCTCGCGCAGGAGCGCCATCGCCTCGCCGACCTTGTCGACCGACTGGCCGGCGCCGGATCCCGCCGTCGAGTAGGAGAGCAGCGCGACCCGGGGCTCGACGCCGAAGGCCCGGGCCGTGCGCGCGCTGGCGATCGCGATGGCCGCGAGCTCGCGCGCGTTCGGGTCGGGCACGATCGCGCAGTCGCCGTACACGAGGACGCGATCGGCGAGGGCCATGAAGAACACGCTCGAGGCGAGGCCCACGTCGGGCCGCACGCCGATCACCTGCAGGGCGGGGCGTACCGTGTCGGCGGTCGAGTGCAGGGCGCCGGAGACCAGGCCGTCTGCGTCGCCCGCCTTCACCATCGCGACGCCGAACTGGATCGTCGACTCGAGCAGCCAGTCGCGCGCGGCCTCCTTCGTGACGCCGCCGCGCTTGTGCTTGCGGGCCTCGACCACGACGTCGGCGTAGCGGTCGAGGTCGGGCGAGCGGCGCGGGTCGACGATCGCGACCTCGCCCTCGAGCACGAGACCGAGCTCCGCGGCGCGCTTCCCGATGGCCTCGGCGTCGCCGAGCAGCGTCACCCGCGCCACGCGCTCGGCGAGCACCCGCGCCACGGCCTGGAGCGTGCGCGGCTCATCGCCTTCGGGCAGCACGACGTGCGCCCGGCTCTCGCGGGCGCGCGCCAGCAGCTGCTCCAGGAAGCCCGACGGCCCGAGCGCAGCAAGGCGCGGCGCCAGCGGCGCGACGGCGAGCGCGGCGAGCAGCGCGTCCCGGTCGAGCAGGATCGCGAGCGTGGTGGCGGCCTGCTCCACGCGCTCGCGGTCCCGCTCGCGCAGCCGGACGCGCAGCCCGCGGATCCGGGCCGCGGTCTCGAAGGCCTCGGTGCGCACCGCGAGGGCCGGGAGCCGCTTGATCTCCATCTCGCGCGCGAGCTCGAGCACGGCGGGATCGGGACGCAGACCGCCGGTCAGCACCACGCCGGCGACGCCGCTGCGCCGCCGCGAGCTCTGCACGCAGGCGAGGGTGAGCAGGATGCTGTCGCGGTCGCCGGAGGTCACGACGAGCGTCCCCTCGTGACGCAGGGCCGGGATCAGGTGGCGCGGCTCCATGTCGGCCACCACCACCCGCAGCACGACGGTGTCGAGGGCGTCGCGGCCAGCGAGCACCTCGGCGTCGAGGGCTTCGGCGATCTCCGCGAGCGTCGGCGCGGCCAGCAGCGGGCGCTCGGGCAGGACGCCGAGGAGCGGCACGTCGGTGGCGGCGAACGCCGCGCCGAGGCTTCGCGCCAGGGCCTCGAAGCTCTCGAAGCGGCTGGCCGGCCCCGACGTGTCGACGCGGGTGCGGTTCACGATCACGCCCAGCACCGCGACGCCCGCCTCGCGGAAGAGCTGCGCCGCCGTGCGGACCGAGGCGACGAGATCGTCCACGGCTGCGGGGTCCGGGCGCACGCCTCCGTGCACCACCAGCAGCACGGCGGCGCCGAGCCGTGCGGCGATCTGCTCGTTCAGCTTCACGCCGAAGGCGTCGCGCTCGTCGTTGATGCCCTCGGCCAGCAGGAAGTCGCCGGCGGCGGCGCGCCGCTCCGCGGCCGTGGCGATCCGGTCGAGGAGCTCGGCGCTGCGACCGGCCGCGACCAGCGCGGCGGCTTCTCGGCGCGACACGGCTTGGACGTTCGAGGCCTCGCTATCTCCCGCCGCCCCGAGCAGCTCCACGTCGGGGTCGCCAGGGCCTTCGCCCACGGGCTTGAAGTAGACGGGGCGTCGTCCGAGCGGCTCGAGCACGCGCCGCAGGGCGAGCGCCACCACGCTCGCGCCGGCGCCGCCCTCGAGGCCGCAGATCAGCACGCGATCCATCTCGCTCCTTCCCCCGCGCCCGCGCGCGGCCGGAGGGTAGGAGACGGGCGGCAGCGGCGCGCGGCGCGTCCTACCGTGCCCGCGATGCACGCCCGCGCCCTGCTCCGACGCCGAGTGCCGGCCGTCGCCGCGCTCGCCGTCGCGCTGCTCGTGGCCGGGGTGCCGCGCGCGGGCGCGGGTACGGATGCGGACACGGTCGATCCCGCCGATGCGGCCGTCGCCGCCGAGCTGCAGCGGGCCGTCGCGGGCGGGCGTCATCCCTGGCTGCGCTGGCCCGACTTCTCCGACTATCGGGAGCCCCTCGCTCGCTTCTACGAGTCCGAGGGCTGGCGACCCGTGTGGCTGGCGGAAGACGGCACCACGCCCCAGGCGCGGGAGCTCGTCGCGGTGCTCTCCCGCGCCGACGCGGCGGGCCTGCACGCGAGCGACTACGACGCCTTCCTGCTCGCGGAGCGCCTCGACACACTCGAGCACGCGGGCGGCGTCGATCGCGCGGCGCTCGATCTGGCGCTCTCGATCGGCGCCATGCGGCACGTCTCCGATCTCCGGGTCGGTCGGGTGCGTCCGGAGAAGGGCGGATTCCAGAACGACGTGAGCGAGCGCAGGCTCGACCTGCCGGCCTTCCTGTCCGATCTCGTGCGCGTGAGCCCGCCCGAGCAGATCGACGCTCGGATCGCCGCCGTCGAGCCGCCGTATCGCCGCTACCGGCTGCTGAAGGAGGCGCTCGCGCGCTACCGGGCGCTCGCCGCGGACGCCCTGCTCTCGCAGCCCCTCGCAGTCGTGCGCAAGCTCGAGCGCGGCGACGCGTACCCCGACGCGCCGGCCCTCGGCCGCAAGCTGATCGCGCTCGGCGATCTCGCCGCCGACGCGCCGGCGCCCGAAGATCCGCACCTCTACGACGAGACCCTCGCCGCGGCGGTCGAGCGCTTCCAGACGCGGCACGCCCTCGAGGCGGACGGCGTGATCGGCGCCGCCACCTTCGCGGCCCTGAACACGCCCCTCGCTGCGCGCGTCGAGCAGATCGAGCTCGCCCTCGAGCGCTGGCGCTGGCTGCCGGAGCTCGGCTCGCAGCTCGTCGGCGTGAACGTGCCGGAGTTCGCGCTCTACGCCGTGCGGCGCGAGCAGCCCGGCGTCTCGGGCGAGGATCGGCTCCGGATGAAGGTGATCGTCGGACGCGCGTTCCGCACCGAGACCCCGAACTTCGTCGGCCGCATGAACGAGGTCGTCTTCCGGCCCTACTGGAACGTGCCCCTGAGCATCGCGCGCGGGGAGGTCGTGCCGAAGCAGCGCCGCGACCCGGGCTACTTCGGGCGCGAGGGCTTCGAGATCGTGGACGGCGCCGGCAACTGGCAGCCGACGAACGCATCGACCCTCTCCGCGGTGGCGGCGGGGTCGCTCCAGGTGCGGCAGCGCCCGGGGTCGAAGAACGCCCTCGGCCTGGTGAAGTTCCTGTTCCCGAACCGCTACAACGTCTACCTCCACGGCACGCCGGCGGTGAGCCTGTTCGCCCGCCCGCGCCGCGACTTCAGCCACGGCTGCATCCGCGTGGAAGACCCGGTGGCCCTCGCCGAGTGGGTGCTGCGCGACGATCCCGCCTGGACCCGCGCGCGCATCGTCGAGGCGATGAACGGAGAGGAATCGAGCTCCGTGCGGCTCGCGACGCCGATTCCGGTCTTCGTCGTGTACGCGACGGTCGTCGCCGACGACGACGGCACGGTGCGCTTCTTTTCCGATCTCTACGGCCAGGACGCGAAGCTCTCGCGGTTGCTCGCCGCCGGGTACCCGTACCCCTGGTGACGCCAACCGGCGCCGCCGGGCGCGCGCGTCCCCATTCCGTCACCAGAACGTCGCTGCCCGCCGTCCCGTCGCCACCGCGGCGTTTCCGGTGGTGGCTATCCCTGCGGCGTGGAGGAAGCATGGGAACGCAGGAAATCCTGATCCTGTTCGGACTGCTGTCGCTGTGGATCTGGACGCGCCTCGAGGCGAAGCGCACGGCCGCCGCGGCCGACACCGCGCTGGAGAACCCCACCCGATGAAGGGCACACCCGCGCCGCGCAAGAAGCCGGCGCTGCACTGGCGCCGGCGGCGCCGCGGAGCGCCCCGCTAGCGCCGCAGCGCGACCGGCATGCGCTCGATGCCGGTGATGAAGTTCGAGGGCCGCTTCGGCGGCGGCGCGTCGCTCTCGAGGGCGAGCTCGGGCATGCGCGCCGTGATCTCCTCGAACATCACGCGCAGCTCGAGCCGCGCGAGGCTCGAGCCCAGGCAGAAGTGGGCGCCGTAACCGCCGAAGGCCACGTGGTCGTTCGGGTCGCGCTCGATCTCGAACTCGAAGGGCCGATCGAAGATCGCCTCGTCGCGGTTCGCCGACGGGTAGAGCAGCAGCAGCTTGTCGCCCTGGCGGATCGTCTGCCCGCCGAGCTCGGCGTCCTCCGTCGCCGTCCGACACATGTTCTGGATCGGCGTCACCCAGCGCAGCATCTCCTCGACGGCCTGGGGGATGAGCTCCGGGCGCTCGACCAGGCGGCGCCACTGGTCGGGGCGGCGCAGGAGCTCGTACATGCCGCCCGAGATCACGTGGCGCGTGGTCTCGTCGCCGCCGACCAGGATCAGCAGCGTCTCGTGCAGCAGCGCCTCGTCGTCCAGTCGATCGCCGTCGATCTCGGCGTGGACCAGCACGCTCATCAGGTCGTCGGCGGGTCGCTTGCCCCGGCGGTCGGCCACCACCTTGCGGTTGTAGGCCGCGTACTCGCCGAAGGCCTGGGCGGCGCCCATGACGTTCTCCTGCGTCGCGGTGGAGGACGTGGCGAGGATCATGGCGTCGCTCCAGCGCAGCAGCATGTCGCGGTCCTGGGGCTCGACCCCGAGCAGGTCGCCGATCATGATCATCGGCAGCGGCGCTGCCACGTCGTGCACGAAGTCGAAGCGGCCGCGGGCCCGGGCGCGCTCGACGAGCTCGCTGCAGATCCGCCGAACGTGGGGCTCGAGCGCGGCCACGCGGCGCGGCGTGAAGCCCTTGTTCACCAGGTTCCGGCGCTTCTTGTGGAGCGGGTCGTCGAGGTTGATCATCGACGGCAACGGCGGGTTGTCGGGCCGCATCGAGAAGCGGTTGCAGAAGACGTCCGAGCGCTTCGAGACCGCCATCACGTCCGCGTGGCGGCTGACGCCCCAGACGTTGCCGGTCTCGTCCCAGTAGACGGGTGCGTTCTCGCGCATCCACGCGAAATGGGGATGCGGGTCGCCCGCGTAGAAGTGGCCGTCGAGCAGGCGCACGCTCGCATTCTTCGGATGTCGCACCAGACGGTCGGACACGGTCGGGATCTCCTGCGGGCTCAGCCGAGCTTCGCGATGACGTCGTTGCCGTAGCGTTCGAGGTGGGCGCGCTTCGCGTCGAGGCTCGTGCCTGGACCGATCTGGTACGAGAGCGGCCACGAGACGATGCCGGTGACGCCCAGGTCTTCGGCGCGGCGCACCACGTCGGCGTCGGGCGGCACCGTGAGGGCGACGATGGTCTCGAAAGCCTGCTTCTCGCGGCCGGACTCGCGGCGCGCCTTGGCGATCGCCGCGAGGATCGCGGGGAGCTGGTCCGGCGCGTTGCCCGCGCCGATCCAGCCGTCACCGAGGCGGCCGGCGCGGCGAAGCGCGACGTCGCTTCCACCGCCGACGTAGATCGGAACGGGGCCCGGCGGCGGCGGGCTCATCTCGAGGCGCGGGAAGTCGTAGAAGGCGCCGTGGTGCTCGACCATGCCACCGCGCCAGAGCGTGCGCATCACTTCGACCATCTCGTCGAAGCGGCGCCCGCGCGTCTTGAAGTCGTGGCCGCAGAGCGCGAACTCCTCCTGCATCCAGCCGAGGCCCGCGCCGAGCGCGAAGCGGCCGCCCGAGAGCAGCGCGAGCGTGCCCGTGGCCTTCGCCACCTCGAAGGGATTGCGCAGCGGCAGGATGTAGACGCCGGAGGAGACGTGCAGGCGCGTCGTGGTCGCGAGGATCGCCGAAGCGGTGACGAAGGGATCCGGCCAGGGCGTCGCGCTCGAGAACGGCGGGTTGCCGTCGGCGGAGTAGGGGTAGCGCGAGGCGATCTTCTCCGGCGCGAACATGTGGTCGGAGACGAACGCGCCGTGGAAGCCGACCTGTTCGGCGATCTGCGCCACGGGGACGACGTGCTCGGGCTCGGTGAAGGAGAGGGCCTGCCAGAAGCGCATGGTTACTTGACCGCCACGGGGTTCACGGGAGAGCCGATGCCGCCGGTGACCTTCAGGGGCGGCGCGCTGAACAGGAACGTGTACCGGCCGTCGCGCGCGCAGTCCGCGGCGAGGGCCTCGAGGTCGAACATCTCGCCGAAGGGCAGGCCCATGTCGCGGATGCCGAGCAGGTGCACCGGGTAGAAGAGGTCCGGATCCTCGCAGGGCATGACCTCGATCGCCGTGTTGTCGGCGCAGACCGCCGCCACGTCGCGGGCGCGCAGCCATTCGATGCAGGCGATGCCGAGGCCCGGTCCCTGCCAGTTGTACGTCTCGCGGTCGCCGTCCTTCAGGAACACGTTCAGATGGCCGGTGCGGAAGAGCAGCACGTCGCCGGCGCCCACCGTGACCCGCGCCGCGCGCTCGGCGGCGTCGAGATCGGCGGGCGTGATGCAGGTGCCGGGCGCGAGGCGCTCGACGCCCTTCGTGCGCGCGATGTCGAGCAGCACGCCGCGCGACACGAGCCCGGCCTCGGCCAGGCGGTCGATGCCGTTCTTCGTCGTGCCCGAGGCCGAGAGCGCCTCCGCCGCCGGGACTCCGTTGTAGAGCAGGCCGTCGTAGTGCACGTGGGCGAGGGAGTCCCACTGCGTCGCGCATTGCAGCGGCATGCAGATCACGTCGTCGCTGTAGTGGAAGCCGCCGGGCGCGCCGAAGGGCGCGGCGATCGCGGTCATGTAGTGCTGGGGGTTGAAGCGGCCGATCACCGTGCCCGACTGCGGGCCGTCGGGGCCGAAGGCGAGGCCCAGCGGGAAGACGCGGCCGCTCTCCACGCAGGCGGCCGCGGCCTTCACCACGTCCGGCGTGATCAGGTTCAGCGTCCCGCGCTCGTCGTCCTTGCCCCAGCGGCCCCAGTTCGAGACGCGCTTCGCGAGGGCGCGGACCACGTCCATCCGGTCCGTCGCGACCTGGGCCACTACTTGAACTCCGGCATGATCTTCGTGGCGAAGAGCTCGAGCTGGCGGTCCTGGACGTGGCGCGGCGTCGTGCCCTGGCAGAAGAAGTTCCAGGACAGCCACTCGAGGTGGCCTTCGCCGTAGCACTTCACGAGCGGCTCCATCTCGCGCTTGATGTCGTCCACCGTGCCGCAGAGCTGGTACTTCTTCTCGATCATGCGCTTCACGGCGTCCTCGTTGTTCTTGAAGCGCCAGGGCCGGACGTTCGGGTCGTCCTCGGGATTGCGGAACAGCTCGAGGAAGCCGAAGTGGCCGAAGTACTCCTGGTAGGAGTAGCCGGTGGTCTTTGCGGCCAGCTCGAAGGCCTCCTCGCGCGTGTCGCCGATGCAGATCGCCCGCACGCAGCCCGCGTTCTGGCCGAGGGCGAAGCGGTGGCCGTTCTCGGCCGCGACCTTCTGATAGGTGCGGCACATCTCGAGGAACTTCGGCGGGTCGCCCTCCCAGATCCAGGGCAGCCAGCCGTGCTTCGCGCAGGAGAGAAGCGACGTCATGCCGCCCGTCACGGGCTGCGAGATCAGCGGATGCGGCTCCTGGTACGGGCGCGGGCAGACGCCGATCTTGCGGATCACGCCGTTCTCGTCGAGCTCGCCCTCGGCGCCGAACTTTCGGGTGTAGTGCGCCGCGGCCCAGCCCTCGATGCCTTTGTCGTAGGGGTAGGGCACCTGGAAGTGCTTGCCGTTGTATTCGAAGCAGTCCTCCGTCCAGGCCTTCTCGAGGATCTCCATGCCCTCGTCGAAGCGCTCGCGGTTCGCCTGGTCGGCGGAGTCGCCCATGCCGGTGGCAGTCGTGCCGCCCTGGCCGAGCACCTGCATCCAGCGTTTCTGGTACCCGCGCGCGAACGCGACCGCGACGCGGCCCTTCGTGAGCTGGTCGAGGATCGCGAGGTCCTCGGCGACGCGGATCGGGTTCGCCGAGGTCATCACGATCGACATCGGCATCATGAGGATGCGCTTCGTGCGCGCCGCGAAGTCGGCGAAGAGCAGCACGGGGTTCACGGAGAGCTCGTTGCCCTCGGTGTGGAAGTGGTGCTCGGTGGTCGAGAAGGCGTCGATGCCGAGCTCGTCGGCCGTGATGCAGAGGTGGCGGAGCTCCTCGAGCATCATCTGGTAGCGCTCGGTCGAGCGGCCGACGGGGCGCAGGCGCTCGCGCTCCTCGAGCGTGGCGGGCACCGCGGGCATGGCAAAGAGATCGATCTTCATCCGGTTCTCCTGGGCTTCGCCCGGCTGCGCCTCGCTGCGCGCGCCGGCGGCGCTTGCGTTCTCCTAGAAGCGTTCCTGGATCCAGGGCACGATGGCGTCGAGCGCGGCCTGCTGGCCGCTGCGGTCGCTCATGCCGGCGGGGCCGTACCCGAGATGGTCGCCAGCGACCGTGACCTTCCGCTTGTCCGCGGCGCGCGAGGCGTCGTGGATCGCGTCGGTGTGGTAGGTGAAGACGGCGTTGTCGCCGTCGTAGGCGACGACGAGGGTCGGCACGCTGATCTTCGGCACGCAGTCGAGGCTCGATGCGCGCGAGGAGAGGCCCGACCAGGTGCTGAGCCACGCGCGCGGCGTCTGGTATTTCCCGAAGCCCGCCTCGCAGTAGTTGAAGACGTCCGGGCGCGGCGAGAAGAAGGAACCGATCGCGCGCTTCGAGGGCCAGAGCGAGAGGTCGGTGTAGGCGGGGTGCGCCTCGGTGCGGTGGATCGCGAAGTAGCGGCCCGCGAAGGCGCGCCGCTCGATCCGGCTGCGCTCGGCGTCGGGCAGGCTGGCCGCGTCGGGCGCGCCCAGCTTTCGGAGCCAGAGGTTCCACTCCTCGACGTGGCTGCGGGCGATCGCGTCGATGCGCGCCACGCGCGCCCGCTGCGCCGCCTCGTAGCGCGCCAGGAACTCGGGAGCGTACTTCGAGGCCCGGGGCAGTGGCATGAAGCCGTTCCGCGCGTCGTACATGTCGAGGTCGGGGTCGACGGAGAGCGGGTCGTTCTCGTCGGCCACCGACGGGTCGATGATCGAGAGCATGAGCTTGCCCTGGCCGAGATGCGTCGCGAGCTGGATCAGGCCGTCGGCCGGCGGCATCTCCATCGCGTTCAGGTCGCAGGGGTCGCCGGCGGCGGTGTCGCGCAGGCGCCCGGGCGGCGCGGTCTGCGCCTGGGACTGGTAGAAGGTGTAGAGCGCGCCGCCGCCCGAGTTGCCGAGCAGCACGACCTTGCGGAAGCCACGCTCGCGCAGGCGCACGATCGCGGCCGCCACGTCGAGGACGATCCGCTCGTGGATCAGGTTGACGTCGTTGTTCACGTAGCGACCCGCCTGCCCGAAGGCGGCGATGCCGGCCTCGAGCAGCCGCGGGACGGCGTAGTGCCGCTGCATGTCGCCGCGCGGGTGCATCATCAGCGCGACGGTCGTCTCGCCGCCGCGCGTGTAGAGCGTGCCGTGGGACTCTCCGCCGTCCTGCGCGACGATCGGCATCGGCTCCATGCGCGCGCCGTCCGGCAGCTTCTCGAACGACCAGAGCGAGGGGCCGAGCACGGGGTAGCGGGCGAGCTGGGGGAAGGCCATCGCGCTAGCCCTTCTTCCGGGTCGTGAGCTGGACCTGGTCGCGCTTCGCCGCGCGGGCGGCGTCGGACATGCGCAGCGGCCGCACGCAGTCGATGTTCACGGCCTCGATGTCGTTCATCCCGATCTCCTGCCAGAACTGCTCGGCCATGGCGCGCATCTCCTCGCCGGGGCCGTGCACCGCGCCGCGCGGGTGCCACATGATGGTGGTGCCCTCCATGGGAACGCCCGCGACGCTGCCGGCGTGCAGGAAGCCGATCTCGTCGTAGTCCATGTTGCGGTGGTAGTAGGGCAGGCGGCTCGCCTCGCGATCGCGCTGCATCGGCGCCGGCACGAAGTTGCAGAGCACCCAGCCGTCGCTCTGGAACAGGCCGTAGGCCGAGGGCGGGACGTGGTTGCGGTCGGCGATCACGGGTCGGAAGTCGGTGTTGTGGAAGCGGAAGGGGAAGAGGTCGCCCTTCCATCCCACGACGTCGAACGGGTGGTGCCCGTAGAAGAAAGAGGTGAAGCGCCCGTCGCGCTTCACGCGCACCTCGTACTCGGCGCGGCCGTCGCCGCTCTCGGCCTTCGGCTCGGGGATCTCCATCACGTCGGGGTCGAAGGGGTTGTGGCGCCCGAGCGTCACGTGCTCGATGAAACGGATCTCGCCACCGCTCTCGAGCTGGAGCAGGTAGTTGTCGCGGGTCGCCGGCGACAGGCGGTGGGTGACGCCTTTCGGGATCACGAGGTAGTCGCCGGGGCGGAAGGCGAGGGGCCCGAACTCGGTCTCGCAGGTGCCTTCGCCGCGGTGCACGAAGTAGAGCCGGTCGGCGTCGGAGTCGCGCAGGAAGTACGGCATCGGCTCGCTGCGCCGCGAGGCCGAGACCACGAGATCCTCGTTCTCCCAGAGCACGGTGGCGTCACCCCGCGCATCGCGGGCGTCGGCGGTCGTGATCTTCTCGCCGTCCACGTCGCCGGGCGCGAACTCGCCCTCGACGCGCAGCCAGCCCGTCGGCTCGTTCTGGCGGTAGACGTTCGCGACGCGGCCCTGGAAGCCGCCGCGCCCGATCTCCTCTTCCTTCAGCCCCTTCGGCACGGCCACGTGCGCCTGCCGGGGCACCGTCCCCTTGGCGAGATGGATCCACGAGTTCTTCATGCCTCGATCTCCGCGCGGCCGGGCCGCGCCCTGTCTGCTCCGCGCGGCTGCGCCGCGCTGCGCGCGCGCTGCGCGTCCTTGCGAGGCGGCTACTCGAACAGCGTGCGCTGCGAGTAGAGCGTGTCCACGTACTCCTTCACGGCGACGATCTTCCCGCCGCGGATCGTGAAGAGGAAGTGGTAGTGGTTGCGGTAGTCCTTGCCCTTCGCGGTGCGTCCCGTGATCACGAGCTCCGCGGCGACCTTGTCGCCCTCCGCCACCAGGCCCTCGACGCTCGGCGCGAGGGGCACGGTCTGGTCGTAGAGGCCGGTGCCGCTCGCAAACAGGCCGAGCACGGCGTCCTTGCCCTCGTACGTTCCCGCCAGGGGCGAAGACGGCGGCACCCACCACGTGATGTCGTCCGCGAACTTCTCGATCGCGGCGGGGTAGTCGCCCTTCGCGAGGGACGCGAAGTAGTCCGTGATCACCTGCTTGTTCTCCGCGATGCCCATGAGGTCCTCCTTCGGCGGCCTAGTCCGCCAGCGCGCGCGCCTCGTGCCGCGCGCCGCGCTGCGCGAGCGCGCGCTCGATCCGGTCGACGACGCTCCGCAGCTCGGCGTCGCCGCCCCGCGCGATCGGCGCGATGCCGTCCACCGCGTGGCCGAGCAGGCGCGCGAGGGGCTGGGCGAGGGGCAGCCCCGGGATCGCGCTCGCGATCACCACTGGCAACGCCGCGCCGTGTCGGCGGCGTGCGTCGTCGACGAAGAGCGCGAGCTGGCGCATGGCGTCCGCGAGGCTCAGGGGGTCGATCGCGGCGCCGTCGTGGCGGTACCAGGCGTAGCCCGCGTAGCCGGGCCAGGCGGAGCCGCCGCCGGCGATCGCGTTGCGGCTGCGCGCGGCCTGGGGCGCGAGCACCACCCAGCCCGGCGCGGCGGCGGCGCAGGGCGCGAGCAGCTCGCTGCCGTCTCCGCCTTCGGCGTGCAGCGCGATCACGATGCCGCGCGGCGCGCCGCGCGGCGGGAGCTGCTCGCGATGGACCAGCACGCTTCGCATCTCGACCTCGCGCGCCGCCCCGGGCGGCGCGCCGCTAGGACAGCTCTTCGACCGGCGCCCGCGCCGCGAGCTCTTTGACCGGCGGCTTCGCCACGACCTGCTTGATCGGCGCCTTCGCCGCCTCGCGCCCGGCGACCCAGCCGAAGGCGAGGCAGGGGC
>Ga0209706_10000585_pt1 | contig 20681 bp, 19 predicted proteins | sample PPLLaktember2015_6_FD_187263 | JGI IMG/M metagenome (GOLD analysis project Ga0209706, IMG submission 187263) | Freshwater sediment microbial communities from Prairie Pothole Lake near Jamestown, North Dakota, USA - PPLs Lake P8 Core (1) Depth... | ecosystem: Environmental > Aquatic > Freshwater...
CAGCCTCTCGGCCAGCGGAAACAGGTCCCTTGCGATGGGCTCCGCCCGCCCCAGCTGCACCGGCGTGCGGATCGCGTCGCGCAAGGCGAACTCCGCGCCCGTGGTGAGGCGGATCCCGCGACCCACGGGGCCCATGAAATACCCGCGCTCGACATCGAGGATCGGGTGGTTGAGTTTCGCCTCGCCCGCCGCGCGGTAGTGCATGTGGTAGCCACGCTTCACCGCGAGCGGCAGGTCGTAGCCGAGCGCGCGCGTCAGCACGTCGGCCCAGGGCCCGAGCGCCACGACCACCCCACCCGCCTCGAGCGGGCCCTTCGCCGTGCGCAGCTTCCATCCGGCGCCGTCGGCCTCGAGCGTGGCGGCGTTGCCCTGCAGGAACTCCCCGCCGAGCGCCTGGAAGCGCGCGAGGTACGCCTGCCCCAGCGCGTGCGGATCCAGCGCGCGCGTCGGCTGCGTCCAGTGCAGCGCCCCGGCGAGCACCGGCGCGAGGTAGGGCTCTGCGGCCTGCAGCGCCTGCGCGTCGAGCTTGCGGTGCTCGACGCCGAAATCCATCTTCCAGCCCTCGGCTTCCGCAAAACGCTGGTCGCGCTCGCGCTCGGTGCGAAACACCTTCAGCCAGCCGCCGCGCACGATGAGGTGCTGCGCGCCCGCCTCGGCGGCGAGCGCGTCGTGCTCGGCGACGCAGTGCTCGATCAGCTTCGCGTACAGCCGCGCCACCTCGGCGTGGCGCGCGGGGCGCGAATGCTGCCAGTACTGCCACAGGAACGGCGCGAGGCGCGGCAGCGCCGACGGATGGTAGTGCGCGGCGATGGTGCGGTTCAGCCCATAGCGCAACAGCGCGCCGAAATCGTGCGGGAATCCGTACGGGAACACGCCCTCGCGCTGAATCAGCCCCGCGTTGCCGAAGGAGGTTTCCTCCGCCGCGCCGCGCCGGTCGACGAGCGCCACGGCGCGCCCGCGCTTTTGCAGGTGCAGCGCGACGCACAGGCCGATGATGCCGGCGCCGAGGACGACGATGTCTTTGCGTGCCATTAGAATCGAATCCTAACTTGGATCGCATCGACACCGCAGTGATCGGCGCGGGGCTCGTGGGCCTCGCGGTGGCGCGCGCCCTGGCGCTGTCGGGGCGCGAGGTGGTGATCCTGGAAGCCGAGGACGCCATCGGCACGCATACCAGTTCCCGCAACTCCGAGGTGATCCACGCCGGCATCTACTACCCGCAGGGCTCGCTCAAGGCGCGCGCCTGCGTCGAGGGGCGCGAGCGCCTGTACGCCTACTGCGCCGAGCGCGGCGTGCCGCACCGGCGCTGCGGCAAGCTGATCGTCGCCACCGACGCGGCGCAGCAAGGCGAGCTGGAGGGCATCCGCAGGAAGGCCCAGGCCAACGGCGTCACCGACGTCGTGCGCCTCGGCGTGGACGAAGCGCGCGCCCTGGAGCCGGCGCTCAGCTTGGTGGCCGCCCTGCACTCCCCCTCCACCGGCATCGTCGACAGCCACGCGCTGATGCTCGCCTATCTCGGCGACGCCGAGAGCGCGGGCGCGATGCTGGCGCTGAAAAGCCCGCTGGAGAAAGGCATCGTGCGTCCCGAGGGCATCGAGCTGCAGGTCGCGGGCGCCGAGCCGCTGCTGGCGCGCGCCGTGGTCAACAGCGCGGGACTGAGGGCGCCGAGCCTCGCGCGGCGCATCGAGGGCTTTCCGGCGGCGCTCGCGCCGCGTGAGCTCTACGCCAAGGGCAACTACTATGCGCTCGCGCGCCGCGCGCCGTTTTCGCGCCTGGTGTACCCGGTGCCCGAGCCCGGGGGCCTGGGCGTGCACGTGACCCTCGACCTGGGCGGGCGCGCGCGTTTCGGCCCGGACGTGGAATGGATCGATGCGCCCGACTACCGCGTCGACCCGCAGCGCGCGCAGGCGTTCTACGCCGCGATCCGGCGCTACTGGCCGGGGCTGCCCGACGGGGCGCTGGTGCCCGACTACGCCGGCATCCGGCCGAAGATTTCCGGCCCAGGCGAGCCCGCGGCGGATTTCGTCGTGCAGGGCCCGCGCGAGCACGGCGTGGCGGGACTGGTCAACCTGTTTGGCATCGAGTCGCCCGGATTGACAGCGTCGCTCGCGTTAGCCGATGATGTCGCGGCACACCTTTCGCATTAATCCAGGGGAATCCATGAAATCCAGAATCGCAGTGCTGCTCGCCGCGACCTTTGCCGTCGGCGCGGCCCAGGCGCAGACCAAATGGGACATGCCCACGCCGTATTCGGACGGGGAGTTCCACACGCGCAACGTCGTCATGTTCGTGCAAGACGTGGCCAAGCGCACCAAGGGCGGCGTGGAAATCAAGGTCCACTCCAACGGCTCGCTCATCAAGCACCCCGACATCCTGCGCGCGGTGTCCACCGGACAGGTGAACATCGCCGAGTTCCTGCTCGGCCAGTTCGGCAACGAGGACCCGGTGTTCGCCGCCGACAACGTGCCCTTCGTCGCCACCGGCTACGACAACGCGTTGAAGTTCTACCGGGCGCAAAAGCCGCTGCTGGAGAAAAAACTCGCCGCGCGCGGGCTGACGCTGCTCTACTCGGTGCCCTGGCCCGGCCAGGGGATCTATACCAAGGAGCCGCTGAAGTCGGTCGCCGACCTGAAGGGCAGCAAGTTCCGCACCTACTCGCCGCTCACCGCGCGCCTCGCAGAGCTGCTCGGCGCGAGCCCGACGGTGATCCAGGTGCCCGAGATCCCGCAGATGTTCGCCACCGGCGCGGTGCACGCGATGATCACCTCGTCGGCCACCGGCACCTCGACCAAGGCCTGGGAGTTCGTCAAGAACTACTACCGCACCAGCGCCTTCCACCCGAAGAACGTGGTGGTGGTCAACACGCGCGCCTTCAAGGGCTTGCCCAAGGCGCAACAGACCGCGGTGCTCGCCGCCGCCAAGGCCGCCGAGCCGCGCGGCTGGGAGATGTCCAAGACGCGCGAGAAGGACGGCGACGACCTGCTGGCCAAGAACGGCATGACGCTGCACGAGCCCGACGCCGCGATGAAGGCGGCCTTCGCCAAGGTCGGCGCGCAGATGGCGCAGGAGTGGGAAAAGTCCGCCGGCGCCGACGGCCAGGCGATCCTCAAGGCCTATAGAAAATAACTTGAGGCGGTTTCTCGACCGCCTCTACGCCGCAGCCGCCTGGCTCGCGGCGGCCTGCCTCGCCAGCATCGCGCTCGTGATGGTGGCGCAGGCCGGCATGCGCGAGTTCGGCCTGCTGCTGCGCGGCGCCGACGACATCGTCGGCTGGCTGTGCGCGGCGAGCGCCTTCCTCGCGCTCGCCGCCACCTTCCGCCACGGCGAGCTGGTGCGCGTCGGCCTCGCCATCGACCGCCTCGCGCCGCGCGCGCGGCGCCGTGCCGAGCTCGGCGCGCTCGGCCTGGCCGTGCTGGTCACCGGGTACATCTTCTGGGCCGCGGCCAATTTCGTCTACCAGAGCTGGGCGTTCGAGGAAGTCGCGCAGGGCCTGATCCAGATCCCGATCTGGATCCCGCAGACGAGCTTCGTCCTCGGCGCGCTCGTCCTGTTCGTCGCGGTGCTGGACGAGTTCGTGGTGCTGGCGCGCGGCGGCACGCCCGCCTACCGCCGGGTCGAACAGCAGCATCGCGCCGGCATGGACCTGAGCGAGGCCCCCTGATGGACACGCTCGCGATCGGCGCGACCCTGCTCGCGCTGCTCCTCGCGCTGCTCGCCGGCGGCCTTTGGATCGCCATGGCGATGAGCGTCGTCGCCTGGGCGGGGCTGCAGTTTTTTACCACCAGCCCGCCGGACGTGAACCTGTTCCAGGCCTACTGGGGCTCGAGCGCCTCGTGGACCATCGCCGCGCTGCCGATGTTCGTATGGATGGGCGAGATCCTGTTCCGTACCCGGCTCTCCGAGGAGATGTTCAAGGGCCTGTCGCCCTGGCTGGGCTGGCTGCCCGGGCGGCTGATGCACGTGAACATCTTCGGCTGCGCCATCTTCGCGGCGGTGTGCGGCTCCTCGGCGGCCACGGTGGCCACCATCGGCAAGGTGGCGCTGCCCGAGCTGGCCAAGCGCGGCTACGACGAGAAGACGAGCGTCGGATCGCTGTGCGGCGCGGGCACGCTCGGGCTGCTCATTCCGCCCTCGATCATCATGATCGTGTACGCGGTCGCGGCCGAGGTATCGATCCTGAAGATGTTCCTCGCCGGCGTGTTCCCCGGCGTGGTGCTGGTGACGCTGTTCTCCGGCTATATCGTGGTCTGGGCCCTCGCCAACCCCGGCAAGACGCCCGCGGCGACGGAGAAGATGAGCCTCGGCGAGCGCGTGCGCACGGCGCGCAACCTGATCCCGGTGCTGCTGCTCATTGCTTTCGTCATGGGGGTGATGTTCACCGGCGTGGCCACCGCCACGGAAGCCGCTGCCTTCGGCGTGCTGGGCGCGCTCGCCATCGCCTGGTGGAGCGGCACGCTCACGCGCGAAACCTTCCTCACCAGCCTGATGGGCGCCACGCGGCTGTCGTGCATGATCCTGTTCATCCTCGCGGGCGCCTCGATGCTCTCCTCGGCCATGGCCTTCACCGGCATCCCGCGCGCGCTCGCCGAGTGGGTAGCCGCCTCGCAGTTCAGCCCCTACATGCTCATCGTGGTGCTGGCCGTCATCTACCTGCTGCTCGGCATGGCGATCGACGGCATTTCCATGATCGTGCTCACCACCTCGATCGTGCTGCCGATGATCGAGGCGGCGGGGTTCGACCTCATCTGGTTCGGCATCTTCATCGTGCTGCTGGTGGAGATCGCGCAGATCACGCCGCCGGTGGGCTTCAACCTGTTCGTGCTGCAGACCATGGCCAAGCGCGAGGCCAACTATGTGGCGCGCGCCGCCATCCCGTTCTTCTTCATGATGGTGCTGGCGATCGTGATCATCACCGCCTTCCCGCCCCTCGCCACCTGGCTCCCCGACGCCGTGCTCGGCGTTACAAAGAAATAGGGACTGTCCCCATTTGACCGCACTTACGCGGGTAAGCCTGCCTGCCCGAGGTCGGCGACGATTTTCTCGCGCGCTGCATCGTCGCGGTACGGAAGATTGTCCGCATATGCGCGGCTGCTGAATCCCGGCTCCTTGGCCAACACCGCGGCCGCCACGCTGCGCGCTTCGTCGCCCGCGCCCCGGCGCACGAGCGCGCTCGCCAGGATGAGGCGCGCCTCGCGCGAGCCCGGGTTGATGCGCACGGCTTCCCGCGCCGCCATCTCCGCCATGTCGAGCTGTCCCCCGTCCCGGTACGCCGCAGCCAGTATCTCGATGAACCACGGCGGATACACCGGCGAAATGCGGATCGCCTTGCGCACGCGCTCGGCCGCCGCGAGCGGCTGTCCGCAGTACAGCAGGACATTGGCGAGAAAGCCGTTGGCATTGGTGCAATTCGGCCGGATTTCCACCGCGTCGCCCGCAATGCGCACCGCGTCGTCGAAGCGCCGCTGCAGCAGCCGAACGTTGCCGAGCACGGTGTGCGCCTGGCCATCGGCGTCCTCCATGGCCGCGGCGCGCTCCGCCCATTCTCCGGCCTGCAGCCGCGCCAGCGCCGGATCCTTTGCCCAGCCGCGCGTCGCCTGGATCCAGAGGCAGAACGCGACCATGGTCGGACCATATGGGGATTCCGGCGCGAGCTCCGCCAGCCGCTCGAAGTGCGCGCGCGCGCTCGCGATCGCGTCGGCGTTCATCTGGAAGAACGCCAGCATCCCGCTGTAGTAATGATCGCGCGCCCTGGGCTGGGTGAGACACTTGCGCCACACGCGCGCCTGCTCGCCGCTCGCCAGTTTCACGTCGAGCGCGGTGACGATGCGCTCGGCGATCTCGTCCTGCAGCGCGAAGCTCCCGTCCAGGGCGCGATCGTACTGCTCTGACCAGACGATCCGATCCGCCTGCGTATCGACCAGCTGCACGTTGACGCGCGCCCGCTCGCCTTGGCGCTGCACGTTGCCTTCAAGCACGTGCCGCACTCCGAGCCGGACTGCAGCTTGCGCGGCCGGCATGCCGCGCAGGGCATTTGCGGTCCCCGCCGCGATGAGAAACACGCCCGACATCTTGACGAGGGCGGTTTGTATGTCCAGCCGCAGGCCCGAGGCAAGAGCCTGTGCCGAGGCATCCTCCTCGACCGCCGTGAACGGCATCAGCACGATCGACGGCTTGGCCGGCAACGGCAGGTCGAGCCCTTCGAGCTGCACCGGCCCGGCGCGCGTCTCGCCCTCGTCGAAGATGAGCGCGTAGCTCCCCGCATCCGCGGCGGACAGGTGCAGATTGTCGCCGTGATCGGCCAGGCCCGCGCGCAGCGCCTCACTGATGTGGACGCCATCCGTCTGCGCTCCGGCGGCCAGCACGGCCGCGCGCGCCGCCGCGTCGGCCGCATCGGCGCCCTGCGCGCACAGGTCGACGCCGAAACGGTAGTGCACGCGCTGATCCACCGGCAGCCCGCTATTCGCGCGCAGCACGCCTTCGCGCGCAGTGCGCGCGGCCGCAAGCGCCTGATCGGCGCCGGGGAAGAAAGCGACGACGGAGCCCGCGCGCGCGCCGCGCAGCTCGCCGCGGTGCGCGGCGAAGACGGCGGCAACGCCCGCGCCGCCACGCTCCACCGCCCGGCTCGCCGCCGCCACGTTCTCGCCCATCAGCACGCCGTAGGCGCGCGGCTGCGCATAGATGACCGCGCCGTGGCCGCCAGGTACCAGATGCAGGGCGCCGGGCTGCTTCGCCCGATCGGCCCACTTTTCCCAGAAGTACCAGATCGCCGCGATGCCGCCGAGGATCGTGGCAATGGTGAGCAGCACCTCCACTGTGCAACCTCCCCTCGGCTGTGCGTCGGGCGGGTACTGTATCACCGGCTCCGGGGTTTGCCGGCGAGGCGAACGGCGCGGTGCCTGCGGTTGCCGTTCCATGGTCTCGCCTTTTCCGGGCGGGTGAATCTTCCGCCCGGAAAAGGCGAGATGTATTTCAAAACCCCCGCTATCGGGACGCCGCCAGTTCCTTCAGCGTAAACACGTAGCGCGCCACATTCTTTGATGCGAGGCGGCATAATCCTGCTTTGACACCCTTTTCCATGTCCGAGCCCATCTACCTGACGAAGGACATCCGCCGCATCGAAGCGGCAGCCAAGGACGTGCCGCTCATGGAGCGCGCGGGCGCTGCCGCCGCGGACCTCGCGACGGGGCTGTGCCTCGATACGGTGAAGGACGTGCTGGTGCTCGCGGGGCCCGGCAACAACGGCGGCGACGCGCAGATCGTCGCCGCGATCCTCAAGCAGAGATTCTTCCGCGTCACCGTCGCCACCGCCGCGGACATGGCCACGCTGCCGACGGACAAACGCTGGGGACTGGTCGTCGATGGCTTGTTCGGCATCGGCCTCGCGCGCCCGGTGGAGGGCGAGTTCGCGCGCCTGGTCGACTATGTGAACACGCTCGGCTGCCCGGTCCTCGCGCTCGACATTCCGAGCGGGATCGCTTCCGACACGGGCTGCGTGCTGGGCCGCGCGGTGCGCGCCACGCATACCCTCACCTTCATCGCCCTCAAGCCCGGCCTGCTCACGCTGGACGGGCCCGACTACTGCGGCGAGGTGCAGGTCGCGGACCTGGGCCTCGACCTGAAGAAGCTCGCGCGTCCGAGCGCCTGGAAGGCGGGCCCGCAGTTGTTCGCCGACGTGCTCAAACCGCGGCCGCGCAATTTCCACAAGGGCAAGGCCGGGTCGCTGGGCGTTCTCGGCGGCGCCACCGGCATGACCGGCGCGGCGCTGCTCGCGGGTCGCGCGGCGCTCAAGCTCGGCGCGGGCCGCGTGTACGTCGGCATGCTCGAGGACACCTCGATCGATCCGGGGGCGCCCGAGCTCATGCTGCGCCACCCGGACGACGCGCTCGGCCAGGACCTCGACGCCATCGTCGTCGGGCCGGGACTCGGTGGCAGCGAGCGTGCCGAAGCGATCGTCGGCGCGGCGCTGGCGAGCGACATGCCCTGCGTACTGGACGCCGACGCGCTCAACCTGCTCTCGGGCAGCAAGCGCCTGCGTGAGGCCTGCGCCCGGCGCAGGGCCGATACCCTGCTCACGCCCCACCCGGGCGAGGCCGCACGGCTGCTCGACTCAAGCATTGCGGCGGTGCAAGCGGACCGCCTCGCCGCCGCGCAGGCAATCGCCGGCGCCCTGAACGCGCACGTGGGGCTAAAGGGCAACGGCAGCGTTCTGGTGGCGCGCGACGGCCACTGGTTCATCAATACCACCGGCAACCCCGGCATGGCCTCCGCCGGCATGGGCGACGTGCTGTCCGGAATCCTCGGTGCGCTGCTGGCGCAGAAACTCTCGGGCGAAGCGGCGCTGGTGCTCGGCGTGCACCTGCACGGCGCGGCGGCGGATCAGGCGGGCTTCGGCGTGGGCCTCACCGCCTCGGAACTCATCGACCCCGCACGACAAATCTGGAACGGCTGGCTCGGTAAATAGGGACTGTCCCTAATTACTCGCAGCTGTAAAACGCCTTGCGCTGCTGGAAACTGATGGCGTCGAGGTCCTCGGCGTCGCGCGAGGCGCTGATGCGCTTCTCCAGTTGCGCGAGGCGTTGCTCCAGCCGCGTCGTTTCCGGGTCGGCGTCCAGTTCCGCGAAGCGCGCGCGCAGCTTGACCACGTCCGCCGTGCGCCCTTCCGCCCCCGCGAAGGCGAGAGCGCGGCGCAGCTTGCGCTTGTCGCACTGCACCGGTTCGAGCCGCGCGGAGATCTCCATGAATTCCTTTGCCGCGGGCGACAGCGCCATCGCCGGGAGGGACACCAGCGCAAGGACCAGCAGCAGGCGGTTCACGCAGCGCGCACCCTCGCCTTCAACTCCGGGTACGGATAGAGCATGTTCAGGGCGATCGACTGGTGGTTGGCCTGCACGATGCGCACGTGCTCGCGCTTGAGCTCGCGCGCGTGCCGCACGCCGCAGGAGTGCGCGATCATGTCGACCTCGCGGTTCATGTTCATGGCGTAGTTCGCCACGCGCAGGTACTTCTCCTCCACCACCAGCGCGCGCTGCAGGCGCTTGGTGTGCGTGGTGACGCCGGTCGGGCAGGTGTTCTGGTGGCAGCGCAGCGCCTGGATGCAGCCCAGCGAAAACATGAAGCCGCGCGCCGTGTTGACGAAATCCGCGCCGACGCTGAGCGCCCAGGCGGCGCGCGCGGCGGTGACGATCTTGCCCGAGGCAACCACCCGCACGCGCTGGCGCAGCCCGGATTCAATGAGCGCGTCCACCACGCGCGGCAGCGCCTCGTCGATCGACAGGCTCATGTGGTCGGCAAGCGCCTGCGGCGCGGCGCCCGAGCCGCCCTCGCCGCCGTCGATCACCAGGAAGTCGGGCGCGCACTCCAGGCCGCGCTTTTGCACGGCCTCGCCCAGCTCGTTCATGAAGCGCCAGCCGCCGATGGCGGTCTTCACGCCCACCGGCCGCCCGGTGAGCTCGCGGATCCAGACGATCTTGTCGAGCAGCTCGGCCATGCTGGAAATGTCGCGGTGGCGGTTGGGACTGATGGAGTCGCGTCCCTCGGGGATGCCGCGGATCTGCGCGATCTCCGCCGTGACCTTGCGGCCCGGCAGCACGCCGCCCTTGCCGGGCTTGGCGCCCTGCGACAGCTTGATCTCGAAGGCCTTGACCACGCGCGCAAGCTCGAGCAGCCGCTCGGCCGACAGGTTGCCCTGCGCGTCGCGCGTGCCGTATTTCGCCGTGCCGACCTGCATGACGATGTCGCAGCCGCCTTCGAGGTGGTAGGGCGACAGCCCCCCTTCGCCCGTGTCCATCCAGCAGCCCGCCACGGCGGCGCCGCGCGAAAGCGAGCGCACCGCCGGTGCCGAGATCGCGCCGTAGCTCATGCCGCTCACGTTGACGATCGAGCGGCCGATGAAAGGCTCCTTGCAGTAGCCTTCGCCCAGCGCGAGCGACGGCGTGGGCAGCCGCTCCTCTTCCAGCACCGGGAACGGGTGGTTGACGAAGATGAGGGCCCCGGGCTGGTGCAGGTCGTAGGTGGAACCAAAGCCGATGGTGCCGCCTTCGTTCTTCGCCAGGCGGTAGATCCAGCCGCGCGTGGCGCGGTTGAAGGGCATCTCCTCGCGGTCGCCGGAGAAGAAGTACTGGCGGAAGTACTCGCCCAGCTGTTCGAAAAAATAGCGCAGGTGGCCGACCACGGGGAAGTTGCGCAGCACCCCGTGCTTTTTCTGCGTGATGTCGCTGATGAACAGGAACGCGAGCGCGAGGAACAGCGCCAGCGCGATCAGCGTGCCGATGCCGTAGGAAAAAATCTCCATCATCTCGCGACCCCCAGCCCCAGCCGCGGATGATAGCCCCTCAGGACTTCAGGCGCTTGACGACGTCGTAGATCTCGTTGGCATGGCCGCGCGGCGCCACGCCGTAGTGCGCGTGCCGGATCACGCCCTGCTTGTCGATGACGAAAGTGGAGCGCACCAGGCACTCGCGCCGCACCCCTTCGGTTTCCTTTTCCTGCAGCACGCCGTAGCTGCGGCACACCTCGCCCTCGGGGTCCGAGAGCAGGCCGATGGACAGCCCGTGCTTGTCGCGGAAATCGGCGTGCGACAGGCAGTCGTCGCGCGAGATGCCGAGGATCACGCAGTCGTGCTTGCCGAACTGGTCTTCGTGGTCGGAGAAATTGCTGGCCTCGAGGATGCAACCCGGCGTGCCGTCGCGCGGGTAGAAGTACAGCACCACGCGCTTACGCCCCTTGAAGGCCGACAGGCTGACGTCCTGCATGTCGGCATCGGGGAGCGTGAAGCTCGGCGCTGGCTGTCCCGTCTGTAGCATGGGGTGGATTCGATGCGGCCGATTCTAAAGCACATCGATTGCGTTCCGGCAAGCGCGCCGCGCCGATTGTCGCGATGGCGCCACCTATAATCCGGCGATGCCGCTTCGCGCGCTGGGGGGATTGACCGCGCAGCAATTTCTGCGCCGGCACTGGCAGAAAAAACCGCTGCTGGTGCGCGGCGCGCTGCCGCGCCTGCCGGGCACCGTCACGCGCGCGCGCCTCGCCGCGCTCGCGGCGCGCGCCGACGTCGAGTCGCGCCTGGTGCGGCGCCGCGGCGCGCGCTGGAACGTGGTGCATGGACCGGTCCGATGCACCACGCTGCAGCGCAACTCGACGCTGCTGGTAAGCGGCGTCGAGCTGCACGTCGCCGGGGCGGCGCGGCTGCTCGAGGCGTTCGGCTTCCTGCCGCGTGCGCGCCTGGACGACGTGATGGTGAGCTGGGCGGCGCCCGGGGGCGGCGTCGGCCCCCATGTCGACTCCTACGACGTGTTCCTGGTGCAGGGCGAGGGGCGGCGCGCCTGGCGGCTCGAGCCGCCGCGCAACTTTGCCCTCGTGCCGGACGCGCCGCTCAGGCTGATCGCCGATTTCTCGCCCGACGAAGAGCTCCTCGCCGAGCCGGGCGACCTGCTCTACCTGCCGCCGGGCTGGGGGCACGACGGCGTGGCGCTGGAGGACTGCCTCACCTACTCGATCGGGCTGCGCGCGCCCCAGGGGCAGGAACTGCCGGCGGCGTTCCTCGACTACCTGCACGAACGCGGACTGCCGGCGGCACGCTACCGCGACCCGGACCTGCGGCCCGCGCGGCGCCGTGCCGAGATCCCGCCGCCCCTGCTGCACCACGCCGCGGCGCTCCTCGAGCGCATACGCTGGCAGCGCGCTGACGTGTCGGAGTTCCTCGGCCGGTACCTCACGACGCCGAAACCGCACGTCGTGTTCCGGCATCCGCGCCGCCCCCTGTCACGCACGGCGTTCGCGCGTCGCCTGCGGCGTGCACGCGTGGCCCTTGATGCGCGCACGCAGATGCTCACTCTCGGCCCGCGCTGCTTCGTCAACGGCGAGTCCCTGCCGGCGACGCCGGGGCTGCGCGCGCTCGCGGACCTGCGGCGCGGGGCGCTGCCGCGCGCGCTTGCACAGCGCGCCTACGACTGGTATTTGTCCGGCTACCTGCACCTGGAGCGCGGGCCATGAGCGAGGACACGCCGCAGACCGAGTACCTCCAGTTCGACGGCGAGAGCCAGTTCCAGCAGGCGGTGGACCGCCTGCTGGGGGCGCCGGGCCGCGAGTTGCGCGTGTTCGACCCGGATCTCGCCGCACTGCGCCTGAACAGCCCCGCGCGCATCGAGCGGCTGAAGGCCTTCCTGCTGGCGAGCCGCACAAGGCGCATCTACATCGCCGTGCACAACCCGGATAACCTGACGCGGGAATGCCCGCGCATGATGTCGCTGCTCGCGCGCTTCGCGCATGCCATCCAGATCCAGTGCACGCACGAGGAGATCCGCGGCATCCAGGACAGCTTCCTGGTGCTCGACCAGGCGCACTACGTGCGCCGGCCGGTGGCGCAGTTCTATCGCGGCGCGCTCGGCCTGTACGACGAGACCGAGGCGGTGGCGATGCGCGGGCGCTTCCAGGAGATCTGGTCGGCGTCGTTTCCGGGCGTCTCGGCGAATACGCTCGGCTTGTAGTCGGAGCGACATTGCCACGGCGAGGCGCCTCGGCATGCACGGTGCTCCGCCTGCGCCGTACAAATCCATCTCGTGTTTTTTGGCCGGAAGATTCACCCGGCCAAAAAACACGAGACCATGTTGAAACCGCCGCAGGCACCGCCTTGTTCCCACAACGAGGCGCCACAGCATGCAAGGTGCTCCGCCTGCGCAGTACAAATCCATCTCGTGTTTTTTGGCCGGAAGATTCACCCGGCCAAAAAACACGAGACCATGGTGAAATCGCCGCAGGCACTGCCTCGTTCGGGGCGCCTCGCCGCGCCAATGTTGCCTCGACCTGTTACAAATCCCGCCAGCCAAAACCCTCATCCTGCGTGGCAACACCCACCCACTCCGCGTCGCAACCGAGCGCGGCCGCGAGCGCAGCCTGCGCCAGTTGCGCGCGGTTGTTCTGCAGCGACAAGTGCGCGGCGATCACGTGCTTCAGGCGCGAGCGCTCGAGCGCGCCGAGCAGGCGCCCCGCCGCCTCGTTGTCGAGATGCCCGAAGGGACCGCCGATGCGCTCCTTCAGCCACTGCGGGTAGTCGCCGCCCCAGAGCAGACCGAGGTCGTGGTTCGTTTCGAGCACCAGCGCGTCGCAGCCCGAGAGCATCGTCTCGACGTGCGCGGTGGACGCGCCCAGGTCGGTGAGCACGCCCAGGCGCCGTGCGCCATCGCCCAGCACGAACTGCACCGGCTCGCGCGCGTCGTGCGGTACGGTGAAGGGCTCGACGCGGATCGCGCCCACCGCGAAGGGCTCGCGCCCCTCGATCAGGCGCAGCTCGACGCCGTCGGCGGCCTTGCCCGCGTCTTCCTGCGCGCGGCGCGTGCCGTGCGTGAGATACACCGGCACGCCGTGCTGCGCGGCGAACGGATAGGCGTGCCCGACGTGATCGGCGTGCTCGTGCGTGACGAGGATGGCGTCGAGGTCGACGGGCGCAAGCCCAAGGCGCTCGAGCCGGCGCCCGGTTTCGCGCGGCGACAGGCCGCAATCGAGCAGCACGCGGGTGCCGTCGGCTTCGGCCACCAGGCAATTGCCCTTGCTGCCGCTGCCGAGCGACGCGAAGCGCACTACTTCAGTTGCTCGTGCAGCAGGGCGAGGATGCGGTGGGCGGTGGGCGATTTCCCCGCCGCGCCGTCCTTGTCGAGCACCTGCACGCGGCTCATCTCCTGGTCGGGCGAAACGGCCACGCGGTACTGCTCGGCCTTCACCTTGGGTGCGTCGTCGCGCCAGAACGCGAGCCTGCCGAGCAGGCCCGGCGCCTGCTTCACTTCGGCCAGCGGATCGGCATAGCGCACGAAGTACACGCCTTTCTGGCGATCGCGGTCCTCGACCGTGAAGCCGACGCGGTCGAGCGCGAGGCCGACGCGCCGCCAGGCGCGGTCGAAGGGCTCGAGCACCTCGAGCAGCTCGGCGCCATCCAGGCCCTTGCGCAGCGTTGCCCGCTGCGCGGCAGGCTGCGCGCCGACGACGCTCGCGCGCGCCTCGCCCTCGGGCGTGCCCAGGCGCACCATGAGGCGGCGCAAGAACTCCGCCTCGAGCCCGGGATCGCTCGGGCGCGGCTGCCACGCGGTCTGCGTGCGGTCCTGCGTACCGTCGCCTACGTACACTTCTTCGAGTCCGCGGTGGCTGATGTAGATCTCGGTGCCGCCGCCGGGCTCGGGCTCCAGCCGCACGCGATACTTGTCGCGCTCCCCGGAGGAGTGCAGCGGCTCGATGAGCGAGCCGAGCGTGCGGCGCACCCAGCTGTCGGGGATCTTGGCGCGGTTCTCGGCCCAATCCGTCTCCATCACGCCCGCCTCGGGGATCTCGCGCGCGATGAGCAGGCCGTTCTCCTGCCAGAACGACTTCACCACCGGCCAGAGCTTGTCGGGCGGCTGGTCCACCACCAGCCAGCGCTGACTGCCGGCGCGCACGACGCGCATGCCCTTGGGCGTCGGCAGGACTGTCGTACCGCCCGCGTCGGCGGGCGCCTGCTGCGTGCGCCCGGCCTGGTAGTCCGAGAGGGTCGCCGCGCCGCGCGCGGCGTCGGGCGCCTGGTAGCGTCCTTCGCGTGCCGGCGCGGTGAGATCCGGCGGCACGTCGAGCGGCGGCAGCTTGCCGGCGGACTTGTATTCGATCTGGCTGCCGCCGTCGAGCAGGCCGTCGGTGGTGCTGCAGCCCGCGGCCAGCAGTGCCAGCGCGGCCGCGGCCGCCCGCAGCTTCATGCTCGCTTTTCCACCACGCGCAACCCGGGCAGCGCGACGCCGGCCTCGGCGAGCGCCGCGCGCACGGCGTCGTGAAACTTCTCGGCGAGCGGCGTCATCGGCAGCCGCAGGCCCGACTCGATGCGCCCCATCTGCGCCAGGGCCCACTTGACCGGGATCGGATTCGCCTCGACGAACAGCTTTTGGTGCAGCCCGAGCAGGCGCAGGTTGATGCCGCGCGCCTTCTTCACGTCCCCGACGAGGGCCGCGGCGCACATCTCGTGCATCAGGCGCGGCGCCACGTTGGCCGTGACCGAGATCGTGCCGTGGCCGCCGAGCAGGATGAGGGCGAGCGCCGTGGCGTCGTCGCCGCTGTAGAGGGCGAAATTTCGCGGCAGGCGCTTGATGAGGTCGGTGCCGCGCTCGATGTTGGCGGTGGCGTCCTTGAGGCCGATGATGCCCGGCACCTCGGCGAGGCGCATGACCGTGTCGTTGGCGAGATCGGCCACCGTGCGGCCCGGCACGTTGTACAGGATCATCGGCAGGCCGACCTTTTCCGCCACCTTGCGGAAATGCAGGTAGAGGCCCTCCTGCGCCGGCTTGTTGTAGTACGGCACCACCGACAGGCACGCGGTGGCGCCCGCTTTCTTCGCCGACTCGGTCAACTCGACGGCTTCCGCGGTGGAATTGCCGCCGGTGCCGGCGACCACCGGGATGCGGCCCTTGGCGTGGTCCACGGCGACGCGGATCAACTCCTTGTGCTCGTCGAAGTCCACGGTGGGCGATTCGCCCGTGGTGCCGACGACGACGATGCCGTCGGTGCCTTCGGCGACGTGCCAGTCGATCAGCTCGCGAAAGCGAGCCATGTCGAGGCGTCCGTCCTCCTGCATCGGGGTGACGATGGCGACCAGGCTTCCGGTGATCATGTTCGAGGCTCCTTACCGCGGCGCGATGCCCGCGATTTTATCCGTTTGGCGGGCGCCGGGCGCACAGGCGCTGGCGCATCGCCGGCTTCGGCTCGAGGCTCAACCCCTGCTCGAAGGCGATGATGTGCAGACCGGCGAACGCCCGCCACAGTTCCCCGGGCTCGAGCAGGTACGCCGGGTTGGAGGGCTTGCCGAAGCGCTCGTTGCCGCGCATGAAGGTCTCGTAGATCAGCACGCCGCCCGGCGCGAGCGTTCGCTCGATGAGGGGAAACAGCGGCCGATGCAGGTAATTGGCGACAACGATGCCCTGGAACTGCTCCCCGGGCAACGGCCAGGGGCTGCCGTCCTCGAGGTCGGCGCGCACGAATCGTATGGATTCAAGAGATTGCGGTTCCCGGTCGATGGCAGTTACCTCGTGGCCGAGGCCGGCCAGATGGCGCGCGTGCCGGCCGCCGCCGCAGGCGAGGTCGAGCACCCTGCCCCGCGTCATGAGCGGCGCCCAGCGCACGACCCACGCGGCGGGCGCGACAGCTTCGCCGGCCACGCGGGCGCTTAAATAGGGACAGTCCCCATTTTTCTCATTTGGACAAATGGGGACTGTCCCTATTTAAAGCCGCAGAGCACGAGGAAGGCGTTGGTGAGCGTGACCATCGTGTCGGGCCGCAGGTACCAGCTGAAGATCAGCGCGCTCGCCAACGCGAGCAACGCCAAGCCGGACCATTTCCACGCGTTCATGCCGCGGCGTGCGCCGGCCGCCGCTCCGCGATCGGCTTTTCGTTGACCGGCAGGTTGACCAGCGCGGCGAACACGCCCAGGCCGATGGAGATGACGAGGGCGCCGTTGTAGCTGCCGGTCTGGTCGTAGAGGTACCCGGCGAGCCACACACCGATGAAGCTGCCGATCTGGTGGCCAAGAAACACGATTCCCGTCAGGGTCGCAAGATAACGCAACCCGAAGATCTGTCCAACGAGGCCGGTCGTCAGGGGTACGGTGCCAAGCCAAAGGAACCCGATGCCGCAGGCGAACACGTACAGCGTCAGAGGGGTGAGCGGAAGCGCGACCAGCATGAGAATCAGCAGCGCGCGCAGCGCGTAGATCGCCGACAACAGATACTTCTTGCTGTAGCGGCCGCCGAGCCACCCGGCGGCGAAAGTACCGACCATGTTGCACAGCCCGATCAGCGCGAGCGCGGTCATGCCGTGCTCGGGCTTCAGGCCGTTGTCCGTGACATAGGACGGCAGGTGCACGGTAAGCATTGCGATGTGGAAGCCGCACACGAAGTAGCCCCAGAAAAGCAGGTGGAAGCCCCGCTCGCGCCGCGCCTCGTGCAGCGCCTCGCCGAGTGACTGCTGCGGTCCGGTATGCGCCGGCGCCTTGCCGCGGGTGAAGTAGGCGAGCGGCACGATGAGCGCGGTGATCGCGGCGAGCACCAGCAGGGCCACGCGCCAATCGAAGCCCGAGATCAGCAGCTGCGTGATCGGCAGGAGGGCGAACTGGCCGAAGGAGCCGGCCGCGACCGCGATGCCGAGCGCGGTGCTGCGCTTCTCCGGCGGGGTCACCCGACCGATCACCGCCAGGATCGTGGCGAACGTTACCCCCGAAAGCGCGAGCCCGACGAGGAAGCCCGAGCCCAGGTGGAGCGCAAGCGCCGTCTCAGTCAACGCCATGATCACCAGGCCGAGCACATACGCGACGCCGCAAAGTGCTACGACGCGTCCGGTTCCATAACGGTCGGCAATGCCGCCGGCAAAGGGCCCGAAGATCCCCCACAGCAGGTTCTGGATCGCCATGGCGAACGAGAAGGTCTCGCGGCCCCAGCCGTTCTCGAGGCTCATCGGCTGCAGGAACAGGCCGAAGCCCGAACGCACGCCAAAGCCGACGAACAGGATCATGCAGCCGGCGACGAGGACGGCAGTCGGGCTGCGAAGCGAGGTCAGTTTCACGGCCGGGAGTTTATCGCGCCGCAGCAATACGCGCCGGAACAGTTCCGCAGTTAAATGGGGACTGTCCCTATTTGATCTTCGTCACCTGCGGCAGGTCGCACTCCAGGATCGCCTGGCGCAGGGCCTCGATGGCCTGCGGGCGCGGGAAGCTCTTGCGCCACGCCAGCACCACGCGCCGGTCCGGCACCGGTCGAGCGAAGGGGCGTATGCGGATCAGTTCGCTGCCGGCGTCGTTGGCCGACACCGAAGTCGCGGGCAGCACGGTGACGCCGACGCCGCCCGCCACCATCTGGCGGATGGTTTCGAGCGAACCGCCTTCCATGGTGCGCGCGAGCGCGCCGCGCGGGCCGCGCTGCACGGTGGAACACAGCTCCAGCACCTGGTCGCGAAAGCAGTGCCCGGTGCCCAGCAGCAGCAGGCTCTCGCGGCTGAGCTCGTCGGCGGAGATGTGTTTTTTCTTCTCCAGCGGGTGGCCCTGCGGCAGCGCCACCAGGAACGGCTCGTCGTACACCGCGCGCGTCGCCACGCCCGGCTCGGCGAACGGCAGCGCGACCACGATCACGTCCGCCTCGCCCTGCTTGAGCGCCTCGGCGAGCTTGTGCGTGTAGTTCTCCTGGATCAGGAGCTGCATGGTGGGCGCGCGCTTGCGCAGCACCGGGATGAGCTTGGGCAGCAGGTACGGCCCGATGGTGTAGATGGCGCCCAGGCGCAAGGGACCCGCGAGCGGGTCCTGGGCGCTTTGCGCGATGTCCTTGACGTGCGCCGCCTCCTCCAGCACGCGCTGCGCCTGCTCCACCACGCGCTGCCCGATCGGCGTCACGCGGACCTCGCCCGGCCCGCGCTCGAACAGCTGCACGCCCAGCTCCTCCTCCAGCTTCTTGATCGCTACCGACAACGTCGGCTGCGACACGAAGCAGGAGTGCGCGGCACGACCGAAGTGGCGCTCGCGCGCCACGGCGACGATGTAGCGCAGCTCGGTGAGGGTCATCGGCGGCGCACGAGGAAGTACAGGGGGATACCAAGTGTCATGATGACCAGTCCAGCACCGACCAAAAGTCCGAACTTCGGCCCATACGGCGAGTTGGCCACGTAGTCGAAGCTCGACCAGAGCATGAAGGCGCACATGGCGAGGAAGGCCAATGGAATTACCGGGTAAAGAGGGACGTGGAACTGCGGTTGGCCCTCGTTGCGCGCCCGAAAAACGAACAGCGTGACGCCAGTAAGCAGCAGAAACGCCCAAAAAACCGGCAGACCGTAGGCCAACATCGCCTCGAACCCGTCACGTGTCGTTGAACCCGCCCAGATCAGGGCCAGCATAATGGCGAGTTGGAGGAGCAGCGCGTTCGCGGGCGTGGAGCCGTTCTCCCGCCAGCTGCCAAGCCGCGAGAACAGGCGGAAATCCTTGCCGAGTGCCCAGTTGGTCCTCGCGCCGGTGAAGATCGCCGCATTCATGGTCGTAAGCGCCGAAACGCAGACTACGAGCGCCACTGCGACGGCCGCGTGGTCGCCAGCGAAGGCGCGCATCGTGTCGACCGCAATCGCACTCGAATTCCGGAGACCGCCAAGCCCGAGGGCTCGGTAGTAGCCCCAGTTCACCAGCAAATACAGCACGGTGACGAGAAGCAATCCACCTGCCAACACTTTCACCATGTTCCGGCGTGCGTCGCGGACCTCGCCCGCCAGGTAGGCGCCCTCGTTCCACCCTCCGAAGGTGTAGAGCACGAAGATCATCATCAGCGAGAAAGCTCCGCCGGTCGTCGCATCCTGTGTGATCTCGGTGGGCGCCGTGTTTCCGCCAACGATGCCGCCGATAGCAATCGCTGCCAGCGCAATGATAAGAAGCACTTCCATCACCTTCTGTAGCGTCTTCGACTGCAATGTGCCGACAACGTTGAGCGCGGTAAGTAGTCCGACGGCGATCGCCGCCCAAAGTGCTGCGCTGTGGCGGCCGAGCGACAGGAGTTGGCTGGCGTACTCACCGAACACGAAAGCCACTGCAGCGATCGCGCCGGTCTGTATCACAGTCATGCGTGACCAGGCGAAAACGAACGCCGCGCCTTCGCCGAGGCCACTGCGCAAGAAGCGGTACTCGCCACCGGTGTCAGGAACGCGCGAAGCAAGCTCCGCGTAGACCAGCGCTCCACACAGGCACGCGATGCCGCCAACGATCCATGCAAGGAAGAAATGTGTTGGGGATGCCGCATTGGCGGCGACCAACCCGGGCAGCTTGAAGATCCCGACCCCGATCACCATCCCCGCCACCAGAAACACGCCGTCGGCGACCGACAGCAGCGGCCTCGGCGCCGCCTGGCCTACGGGACTCTTGCCGCCATCCATGGAAAGCTCCTCGCTTTATCGCCGTCGGAAATGGTCAACGTGCCCTGGATGCGCCCGCCCTCGAGCTGGCCGGCGAACAGGTGGTTCCAGGCGTGGCCGCCGACAACGCCGGTCACGGCCAGCTTGATCTCGGTGCCGCGCAGGCGGCTGGCGCGCACCAGGTGCTCGCGCCCTTCGGCGCGCGCCTCGACCTCGAGCGCCTGGAAGCGCTGCCCCACCGCGAAGCTCCAGCGGCCGCCGTGCTGCGGCACCTCGCTCTCCCAGCGGCCACGGGCGTCCGCAGGCACTATCCACAACTCGACACGCGACAGCCCACCGATGCCGACCGCTTTTTCGGGCACGCGCATCTCCAATCGCTCGTCGCTCGCCCACTCGCCGATGCCGCCGTCATGCGACACGATGCGCGTGCCGGGCTTGAGCGCGAGCAGCCGCGGCAGCAGCTTGGCGTTGAATTCGGGCAGCAGGTAGAACGCGACCACGCTCGCCCTGGACAGGTCGGTGTCGAAGATGTCGCGCACCGCGAACCTCGCGCGCTCGGCGACGCCCGCCTTTCTGGCGTTGTCCGTGGCGAGGCGCACCAGCTCGGGATCGAGGTCCACGCCCAGCGCGCTCGCGCCGCGCCGCGCGGCCGCGATGACGATGCGCCCGTCGCCCGAGCCCAGGTCGATCAGCGTGTCGCCCACGCCGACGTCGGCCATGCGCATCATGCGCTCGACGATTTCCGGCGGCGTGACGACGAACGGCACGCTGCCGTCGTCCCAGGCCCCGCTCTGGGCCATTGCCGG
>Ga0209706_10000587_pt1 | contig 20657 bp, 16 predicted proteins | sample PPLLaktember2015_6_FD_187263 | JGI IMG/M metagenome (GOLD analysis project Ga0209706, IMG submission 187263) | Freshwater sediment microbial communities from Prairie Pothole Lake near Jamestown, North Dakota, USA - PPLs Lake P8 Core (1) Depth... | ecosystem: Environmental > Aquatic > Freshwater...
GGTGGCGCCGGCCTTCGACGTAGTGTTTGAGGGCGGCGGGCGAGGCCGTGACCGCCTGGCTCGCCTCCGTGGCGAAATCATAGACGATCTGCGAGCGGGTGAGGCTGAGCGCCTTCTTGACCTGGCGGGCGAGCTTGTCCGCCTTGGGGATGACGTCGACCTCGTCGTGGGCCACGAACTTCAGGCGGGCGGAGGTCGAGTCGGGGGCGAGGGCGAGGGCGGCGGCGTCCCGGAGCTCGGCCGTGATGACGATCGCGCCGCCGGCTTTGATGAAGCTGCCCGTCAGGACGTGGGCGGCCCGTGTGGCGGAGGCGATGCGGGCGATGTCCTCGGTGGAAAAGGAGGGCGCGCCGTCGAGGCCGAGGCGGCGGAGGGCCGTGAGCATCTCGGCGCAAGAGACGACACTGAGATATTTTGACTGGTAAAGGTCGATCACGAGGAGCTCGGGCAGGGCGGCGCTCAAATAGCCGAGCGATCCGTCGCCCGACTTGTTCTCGAACGGGACGACGGCGACGACGGGCTGGACGTAGCTCGCGGGGAGAGGCGGCGGCTTGGGCGGCACGATGGTGCGCCAGACCGGAAGGGCGATGGCGAGCGACGAGAGGGTGATGAGAACGATGGGGATGGGACGGACGGGGCGTTTGCGTTTGGGACGGGCGGAGGAGCGGGCGGAAGAGGGGAATTCACGTTCGTGTTCGTGGCGCTTGTCGAGGAGCCAGCGGTCGATCTCGTCCTTATAGGCGAGGACGCGGGCCGCGGGCGAGGCGTCGAGGCGGTGGATCGGGAGGCCCAGTTCGTGCTCCCAGCGCTGGCAGGTGCGGATGTCGCGTCCGAGGTAGGAAGAGATCGCCTTCCAGGATTCGAGAGCCTGCCCTTCGTCCATGTCCCCCTGCCCGGTGGGAGCAACCCGGGCCGGTTCACCCAAAGAGATTAATCCTGATTATATGGGGGATATTGGGCGGGGTCAAGAGGCAATGGGGTCGGACCTCAGCTAGTTGAATATTATCAACAGGTTAGCTAGTTTTTTGGGGGTGTTTTTGGCTTAGGAACGGTGTTTTTGGCCCCGAAAATGAAAAAATATAGCGAAAAGGGGTTGTCAGCTATTTGTTGAAATCGGCGACGGCGCGGAAGAACGCGTTGAGGTTGGCGAGCGGCGATCCGGGCGGAATGTTGCAGCCGGAGGAGATGGCGAAGTTCTTGTGGGCCCGCGTCGCTTCGAGGAGCGTGCGCGTCGCGTCGCCGGCGGCTTGCGCGTTCCCCTTCCGGAAGATCTGCGTGGCGTCGAGGTTCCCGCTCAGGACGACGTTGGGGGGAACTTTCGCGAGGGCGGCGGCCATGTCCATCGGTGCGCCGAAATGGTAGTTCCCTGCGCGGGATTCGCGGATCGCGTCCAGGTGGTCGATCGAGGCGCGGTGGTTGTGGAGGATGACGACGAAATCCGGCGTCTCGACGGCCTTGACGATGCGCTTGACGAAGGGCGTGGAGAAGCGCGCGACGCCTTCGGGCGTGAGGCGGCCGGCCGTGGCTTCGGCCACGAGGACGCCCCAGGCGCCGGTCTCACGGAACTCGAGGGCGTAGCGGCAGAGGAAGCCGGTCACGGTGTCGAGCAGGGCTTCGAGCGTCTCGGGCTCGGGGGAGGCGGCGGCCTCGAGGGATTCGTTGAGGCCGAAGAGGCGGGACGCGAGCGCGAAGGGGCCGAGCATGGCGCCGAGGACGGGGACGCTTTCGCCGACTTCGGCGGTCAGGCGCCAGGCCGTCTCGATGGGGACGCGGGTGCGGGCGTCGCCGGGGATGGGGTCGGCGAGCGCGGCGAGATCGGCGGCGTCGGTGACGAGGCGGCCGACGATCGAGGGCAGCTCGCGCGCCGGGAGCTTGATCTCGGCGCCGTAGGCCTCGGCTTCGACGGTCGTGTCGATGGCCGTGAGCAGGACGGGCGTGCTGTAGCGCTCGGACAGGGCCATGATGGCTTTGAACTGCGAGCCGGGGACGCTGACCAGGTCCTCGACGGACTCGCCCGTGATCTCGAGGCCCGAGTAGGCGCAGAGCGGCATGGCCAGGCGGCCGGGGAAATCGAGAACGAACTTGGCGAAGCGGTTTTCCATGGTGATTCAATCATATCCGAGGCGGAGAGGCGGGTCAACGCGACTGTTCCTTGACATGGAGTGGGGGCGGCACCATAATCCGGCTGGGGAGAGGAAAAGGGGCGGACATGGGGTAAACGGGCAAGTCCAAGGGAGCGAGCCCTGGCTGGCTGAGTTGAGGGGATGCGGGGAGACAAGGGCGTGACCGCGGAAGCCGTCAAGTGCTATCTCTGTCCTAAGGGGGCCTCGCAAGAGGAGACCCGCGACAACATGGGAAGCATCGAAGTCCGGTGCCCGGAATGCGGGCTTTATAGGATCACCGATATCGCCATGCAGTTCTATATCCTCGCCGGGGACCCTGATGACAGGTTCGAGGACCTTCTGGATGGCGAGGACAAGCGCAAGCTCGCGGGCTACGTAAGGGCCAAGCATGAGCGCGACAAGGACGCACCGGTTCTGCTGGACGCGAGAACGATCGAAGAGGTGACGGGCAAGCTTTCGCCGTATGCGACGAGCGTTTGACGAGCGCGGGTGGGCGCGTTTGACGGTCTTGCGAGGCGACGGCCAGTTAGGAACGATCGTGATAGCCAAGAAACAGGGCCGGAAATGGCCCTGGGAAAGCGCTGGAGGCGTTTTGGCGGCGGGGGCCGGGAGGTCGTACGGGTTGCAGGCTGCGGGCTCGTCTGGAATCCAATGGGGTCGGACCTCAGAAACCACTATAAATATCAATAATATACGCTTCTTTGTGGGGCCTTTTTTTGCTTACAGCAGGGATTTTTTGGCCTAAAAATGAAGATCCGTTAGCGTGGGCGGGGAGCTTCTTTTCGAGTTGAGCTTATTTCATTTTTGGGGCCAAAAATCCCGCCTGTAAGGCTCTAAGGGCCCCAAAAACAGGTCTAAGTTGCTGCAAACATTCTATCTGCTGAGGTCCGACCCCAATGAGGGCCGCAGGGCAGAGAATGCCGCGGCGATGAGGACGCAGAGGGCGGCGCAGACGTACCAGACCGCGTCGGGGCCGAGGTGCTCGTAGATCGCCGTGCCGCCGGCCGGGGCGATGATGAACGCGAGCGAGAACACGAAGCTGAAGACGCCCATGTAGCGGCCGCGGTTCGAGTCGTCGGCACGCGCGGAGATGAGCGCGGTCACGAGGGGCATGCTCAGCATCTCGCCCACGGTCCAGATCGCCACCGTCAGGGCCCCGTACGCGAACCCGCGTCCGAGCGGCATCAAGCCGAGCCCGAGACCGAGCAGCAGGAACGAGAGATTGATCATCCGGTCCCGCGGATACTTCCGGATCCGCTCCATCAGGATCATCTCCAGGGCGACGATCATGATCGTGTTGACGGCGAAGAGCTGTCCGATCCGGTTCTCTGGCAGGCCGTAGACGTTGTGCATGTAGAGCGGGAACGTCGTTATGAGCTGGACGAATATGGTGGCCCAGACGAGGAAGATGAGCATCATCCAGAGGAACGGGCCGTCGCGCCAGGGGGAAAGGGATTTGGGCGCGCCCGCGCTGCACCTGCCGTCCTCTGCCCCGCCGTCCTGGTCCTCGCCCCCGCCCCCTCCTCCTCCGCCATCGCCCTCGCCCTTCGCCGCCACCCGCGACCCCCGCCACAGCGCCGCGAACACCGCGGCCGCCGCGAGCGACGTCAGCCCGTCCGCCCAAAAGAGAAGCCGGTAGTCGCGGACGGCGAGCAGGCCTCCGACCGCCGGTCCGATGGTCGCGCCGAGATTGTTGGCCAGCCGGTTGAGCGCGAACCCTTTGACCTGGAGATCGGCCGGGCAGATCTTGGCCATCGACGTGGAGTTGGCCGGGTAGAGCGTGCCGGCGAACAGGGCCAGCCCGAAGAGCAGCGGCAGGATCCCGCCTATCGTCCGGACCTGGCCCATGGCGATGAGCATCGCCCCGCACACGGCCAGGCTCATCTTCTGGACGCGGATCGAGCCCATGCGATCGGCGAGCCACCCTCCGGCGATCGCGCCCGCGAGCGACCCGACCCCATAGAGGCTCAGCGCCTGGCCGGCCCGCGCAGTCGTGAGCCCGAGCTTGCGCGTCAGGTAGAGCGAGAGGAAGAAAACGACCATCCCGCCGGACGCGTTGATCAGGTTGACGGCGAAGAGAAGCCAAGCCCGGCCCGGCAGACCGCGATAAGCCTGGACGTACTCGTCCCTGACGAAACGGAGCGGACGAAGCAGCGGGTTCATGGCCGTCGCGGGGTCGCGGGGTCGCGAGTGTTCCCCTATTTCGGCTGCTTGCGCCCCTTGGGGTAGCGGAAGCACGTGACGAGGTGGTCGTTGACCATGCCGGTCGCCTGCATGTGCGAGTAGACGACGGTCGAGCCGACGAACTTGAACCCGCGCTCCTTGAGGTCCTTGCTGATGGCGTCGGAGAGAGGCGTCCGGGCCGGCATGTCGGCGAACGAGCGCAGCCCCGAGAGCAGCGGCTTGCCGCCGACGAAGCCCCAGATATACTTGTCGAACGTGCCGAATTCCTTCTGGACTTCGAGGAAGCGCTTGGCGTTGCCGATCGCGGCGAGGATCTTCAGCCGGTTGCGGATGATCCCGGCGTCGCCGAGCAGGCGCTTCACGTCGCGGTCCGTGAAACGGGCGACTTTCGCGGGATCGAACCCGGCGAAGGCGCGACGGAAGTTCTCGCGCTTCCGGAGGACCAGGGTCCAGCTCAGGCCGGCCTGCATGCCCTCGAGGATGAGGAACTCGAAGATCTTGCGGTCGTCGTGAAGCGGCGTCCCCCATTCGCGGTCGTGGTACTCGGCCATGAGGGGATCGTCAAGCTCCCCCCAGCAACGCGGCTGTTTGCTTTCTTTTATGGAGAGCCCCCAGCGCGCCTTGTCCGTGGTCGTTTTCGTCTTCTTTGCGGCCATCCTGCACCTCGATTCCCGACATAATAGCATATTCGCGTTTCAATGGGGTCGGACCTCAGCAATGCTAATAATATGAATGTGTTACGCCTATTTTTGGGGTGTTATTTGCCTTAAAACCACGGTTTTTGGGGCCAAAAATGAAATCCGCAACTCGCTCGTTGCATCCGCGATCTCCTAGCCGCGATCTCCGATCCGCGATCGATCCCCTACCCTCAAAAACCCCAATATGAGAAAAGGCGCTGTCTTCCGGCGTCTATCTTCATTGAGAACGATCAGCGATGCCTCGCGCCAACCGCCATTTCCTGCCCGGCCGCATCTGGCACATCACGCACCGGTGCCACAAGAAGGAGTTCCTTCTCAAGTTCCGCCGGGACAAGCGGCTCTGGATGCGTTGGGCGCTCCAGGCGAAGATCCGCTTCGGGCTGGCGGTCCTGAACTTCATGATCACGTCGAACCACGTTCATCTGCTGGCGACGATCCTCCGCAGCCGCGGCCGGCCGGATGCGCTGCCGAGGGCCCTCCAGCTCATCGAATCCCGGGTCGCTCAGGCCTTCAACGCGAGAAAGGAAAGGCACGGGGCTTTTTGGGAGGACCGCTACCACGCCACGGCCATCGAGGACGGGGTTCAGCTCGCGCGTTGCCTCACATACATCGACCTGAACATGGTCAGGGCCGGCGTCGTCGGGCACCCGGCCGAATGGCCTTTCTGCGGTTATCACGAACTCGGACGCGAAGCCGCCGCCCCGCCTCTCCAACGCCGCCGGGGATTCCTGGTCGATTCGGCCGCGTTGCTGGAGCTCACCGGCTCGCACGATATCGCAGCTCACCTCGCCCGCCGCAACGAGTGGATCGACGCGGCGATCCGCAAGGGGCGATTGGAGCGCGAACCGCTCTGGACCGAGAGCATCGCTGTCGGCAGCGAGCCTTTCCTGCGGAGCTTCCGCGACGAACTGGGGGCAAGGATCGGAGCGGCCGAGATCGTGCGAGCCGGCGCCGCAGATGACGATGCGACCGTGCTCCGTCGGACGAGGGGGAACCCGATCATCGTTTTTGGGGGCAAAAACGCCGTTCCTGAGCCCTGAACGCCCCTAAATCGAGGCTTAAATTGTTGATATTGTTCTTATTGCTGAGGTCCGACCCCATTGAGCCTCAACCGCCATTGAGCCTCAGGGCTTCGTTTGTTGACTGGATTCCGAGTGCTGGGCCTCGAACTCGAGGGACTCGACCCTTTCCCTGTAGAGCTCGTGGATGAGACTCATGTCGAATTCGCGCTCCGCCGCGATCATCGCGGCCTTTTCCGCATCGTCGAAGTAGTCCATGACCGGCAGGAAGAAGTGGTGGTCTTCTTTCTGGATATGGCCAGGATAGAACGTGGCCAGGAATTCGAGGCGGTCGAGGATGGTGAGCAGCGCGTCGCCGTCGCCGCCTCCGTCGCCTGCTCCGTCGCCGCCTCGATCTCCGCCCGCCCGCCTGTAGGCCTCGGCGGCCTCCCTGAGTTCGCGGACCCTCTGGCGGCCCACCTTGTGCTCCTCGACGAGCTCGTTCAGGGTGGCCCGATGCTCCGCCGCCAAGGGCTTCCCTTCGAGGGCCTTGAAGAGGATGTCCTCCTCCTTGCCGTGATGGCAGCGGTCGGCATAGGTCCGGATGAAATCCAGCACCAGGTCGACGAACCGGATGTCGATCCTCCCGTCGCGGCGGCCGGCCTCCACCGCCTGCCTGATGGGGGGCATCAGCTTCTCGATGATCCGGTGCTCCATCATCAAAGGCCCGACTGGCAGCATCGTCCCTCTCCTTTCCTACTAATTTTATAGTATTTATTTAGACGCGTCCACCGGCTGGAGGGTTCCTTCATCCATTCATCAGCCTCCCTGCCGCATCCTTCCCGCCCTTATCGGCCGTTCTTGCCCGCTTGCCTGACGCTCCGCTCCATCTCGTCACTCGCTCCTGCATTGGTTCTTCAATTTTGGGGTCAAAAATGCCATCTGTAAGCCCTGAACGCCCCTAAATCGAGGCTTAAATTGTTGATATTGTTCTTATTGCTGAGGTCCGACCCAATTGGGCTCTTGAACATTAACCATGTCGATGCTAATATTTATAGTCTTAAGCTATTCGCATTGCTGACAAAGAGAGCCTCGTCAATGAAGAGAATCGTCATCCTCGGCGCCGGGACGGGCGGCACCATCATGGCCAACCTGCTCCGCAAGCGCCTCGACCCCGCGTTCTGGGCCATCACAGTCGTCGACCGCGACAACGAGCACTATTACCAGCCCGGCTTCCTGTTCATCCCCTTCGGTTTCTACAAGAAGGAGGACATCGTCAAGCCCCGGGCGAGATTCCTGCCCAAGACCGTCGAATTCATCGTCGCCGAGGTCGACAGGATCAACCCCGCGTCGAACGATGTCGTCTTCGCCGACGGCAGCACCCTCGGGTATGACATCCTCATCGTCGCCACCGGGGCCTACATCGTGCCCTCGGAGACGCCGGGCATGTTGGACGGCTGGCGCGATACGATCTTCGACTTCTATACGCCGGACGGCGCCGCGGCCCTGGCCGACAAGCTCAAGGCCTTTCCCGGCGGCCGGCTGGTCATCCACGTCAACGAGACGCCCATCAAGTGCCCGGTCGCGCCGCTCGAGTTCGCGTTCTTCTGCGACTGGTGCCTGCGCCGGCATCACCGCCGCGACAATATCGAGCTCGTCTACGTCACGCCGCTCGACGGGGCCTTCACCAAACCCGTCGCCTCGAAGGCGCTGGGGGCCCTGCTCGACGAGAAGAAGGTCGGGATGGTGACCGATTTCAACGCCGAGCGCATCGACGCCGAGGCTCGCAAGATCATCGGGTACGATGGGCGCGAGGTCCCCTACGATCTCCTCGTCACGGTTCCGACGAACATGGGCTCGGAGATGATCGAGCGCTCGGGCATGGGTGACGAGCTCCGCTTCCTGCCGACGGACCCGCACACGCTGCGCTCGAAGAAATACGAGAACGTCTTCGGCATCGGGGACGCGACCGACGCGCCCACGTCCAAGGCCGGGTCCGTGGCCCATTTCCAGGCCGAGATCCTGGCCGAGAACGTCCACCGGGCCATCGAGGGCAAGCCGCTCAAGCCGGATTTCGACGGGCATTCGAACTGCTTCGTCGAGTCGGGCAAGGGCAAGGCCATCCTCATCGACTTCAACTACGAGACCGAGCCGCTCCCGGGGCGATTCCCGTTCCCGGTCCTCGGTCCGATGCCGCTGCTCAAGCCGAGCCGCATCAATCATTGGGGCAAGCTCGCGTTCCGCTGGATCTATTGGAACATGCTCCTGCCGGGCCGGCCGATCCCGTTCGTCCCCTCGCGCATGAAGATGGCCGGGAAGCGCCGGCCCTCTTAATGGGGTCGGACCCTCTTAATGGGGTCGGACCTCAGCAGGTCCTTTATAAATCAATAATTTAAGTCCTGTTTTGGGCCCGAAAAAGCCTTATAACAGCGGTTTTGGGGGCCGAAAATGAACAACTTGCTTTTCCGCCGCGAAGCCATATAATCCTTTCTGCCGATCCGCTTCGATCGGATCCGACGCGATCGCGGGATCGCGCCGCAGATAGAAAAAGGAGGGACACCATGCCACAGAAACAGTACGGAGCAGCGACCGTCAACGTCGACGACGAGGGCTTCCTGACCGATCTCTCGCAGTGGACGCGCGAGGTCGCGACGGCCATTGCCAAGGAAGAAGGGATCGCCGATCTGACGCCCGCCCACTGGAAGGTCCTCGAGTTCATGCAGAAGGAATTCAAAGAGAACGGGACGGCGCCGAGCATCCGCAAGCTCAACAAGAGCGGCGTCGTCAGCACCAAGGAGCTCTACGACCTCTTCCCCGGCGGCCCGGCCAAGAAGGCGGCCAAGATCGCCGGCCTGAAGAAGCCCGAGGGTTGCGTCTGACGGAACGGGCACGGAGCCGCCGGGGGCGACCGCAATATCGACATGATTCCGACATAATTCTGACCGGAGCGCGACTCCGGTCATGGAGGAGGGAACACGATGGAAGACAGGATCAAGAAGGTCTCGATCGTCGTTTCGAAGGGTGGGCTCGACGGCATCTACCCGGGCCTGATCATGGCCAACGGGGCGCGAATGGAGGGCATCGAGGCGAACCTCTTTTTCACCTTTTTCGGGATGGACGCCATCATCAAGAAGAGGATGGGGAAGATCAAGATCGCCACGGTCGGCAACCCGGGCATGCACATGCCGTCCCTGCTGGGCATCCTGCCGGGCTTCTCGGCCTTCGCGACGTGGAAGATGTCAAAGACCATGGACAAGCTCGACATCCCACCCATACCCGAGTTCATCGAGATGATCGCGGACGCCGGGGGCAAGTTCTACGCCTGCAAGGCCACCGTGGACATGTTCGGGCTCAAGAAGGAAGACTTCTGCCCCCAGGTCGACTCGATCATCAACGTCGGCAAGTTCTACGAGATCTCGGCCGGCGGCGAGATCATTTTTACCTAAAGGAGTCTAATGGTAGGAGTCTAATGGGGTCGGACCTCAGCAGATCCCATAATTATCAATTAATTAGCCGCGTTTTTGGGGTCTTAAAAGCCTTATAACCGCGCTTTTTGGGGGCAAAAACGAAATGTCGATCATCATCGGGATATGTCCTTGCATTTTTGGCGGCAAAAACGCGGGCTGTAAGCGTTTTAGGGCCCCTTTTGGCCAGTTATCTTGCTGCAAATGCTTTGATTGCTGAGGTCCGACCCCATTGGGAACCCCATTGGGACCCCATGGGGATCCCGTTCGGCTTGCTTTTCCCCCGCGAAACCTGATAATCCTCCATTCTGGCCCTTATGTCCCTGATCTGAGGAGGCGGCGATGGAGTGGGTTACTCATTTTCAATCCTGGATCGCGCTCGGCACGCTGACCGCGCTCGAGATCGTCCTCGGCATCGACAACATCATCTTCATTTCGGTGCTCGTCGGGCGCCTCCCCCACGACCGCCGCAACCGGGCCCGAGTCCTCGGCCTGGCCCTGGCCATGATCAGCCGCATCGTGCTTCTCCTCTCGCTGACCTGGGTCATGACGCTGAGGAACCCGCTGTTCGGGGTCTTCTCGCGCGAGTTCACCGGCCGCGACCTCATCCTGATCGCCGGCGGCCTCTTCCTCCTGGCCAAGAGCACCCGCGAGATCCACCACAGCCTGATGGGCGAGGAAGGCCACGTGACGGCCAAGGCCTCGAACCGGATGGCCTCGGTGCTCGCCCAGATCGCCGTCCTCGACATCGTCTTCTCGCTCGATTCGGTCATCACGGCCATCGGCCTGGCCAATCACGTGACGATCATGATCACCGCCATCGTCATCGCCGTCCTGGTGATGATGTTCTCGGCCAAGCCCATCGGTGAGTTCGTCGACACGCATCCGACGATCAAGATGCTGGCCCTGAGCTTCCTGCTCCTCGTCGGGTTCACGCTCTTCGGCGAGGGCCTGGGCCTGGTCATCCCCAAGGGCTACATCTATTTCGCCATGGGCTTCTCGATGGCCGTGGAATTCCTCAACCTGCGGGTCCGGAAGCGCATGGAGAAGCCGATCCAGCTTCACAAGGACCGGCCAAAGGGCTCGGCGGCTTAGCTCTCGATCCTGGGGTAGCGCTTGTCGGCGAACTTGAGGAGAGCCGCGTAGCTCACGACCGACAGCACGACCAGCGCCGCGAACACGATCCCGAGCACGGCGTTCGTCGCGACCTTCGCCTTGACGAGCGCTTTGACCCCGAAGTACACGATCGTCAGGATGCCGATGTCGGCGAGCATGCCCAGCAGCACGTTCAGGTTCTGCTTGATGGCCTTCTGCGGGTTGACCCAATCGAGGAGCGGCCGGGCCAGGTCGATCGCCATGCCCACGACGGTGAGCAGCACTCCGGCCACGAGCGCGAGCGCCGCCGCCGCCGCCAGATGCGCCGCCCCGAGGTGGAAAACGACCGCGCTGACGGCGCCCGCCGTGATGACCCCCAGCACCGCCACGATGTATGAGTGCAGGAACTTGGCCGCCGCCTGCTCGCGCGGCGCGACCGGAATGGCCTTGGAGATCCAGAACTGCCCGCCCTCCCGCGAAAAAGCCGACGACGACGTCCCGTTGAGGCTGCCGCAAACGGTCATGAACAGCGCCGTCGCCAGGATGACGACGAGCGGATTGGCCGAGACCATCGCCCTCAACAGCGCCATCGTGTCCCCGCCCCCGCTCCCGCCCGCACTCCCGCTCACTGCGCCCGCCGCACCCGCCACGCCTCCCGCCACGCCTCCCGCCGCGCCGCCCGCGTCGACCGTGGCCATGATCACGAAGATCGCCGGCAGCAGGACCACGACGAGCGTCCCGTTGAGCAGGAAGATCGGCGTCCGGTTCATGATCTTCCATTCCCGCGCGAAGATCGCCTTGAACGCCCGCCGCCCGGACGATACGCGCCGAGACATCTCGGCTCGGGTCAGGCGCCGCTTCTTGCCCGTCGTCTCGCCGAGCCCGACGAGCCCGCGATAGAAGAGCGCCTCGGCCAGAACGACCATCGCCCCGAAGAGCAGGAGCGAGACACCCCACAGGAGCGCCAGGTTCGCCAGCCCCTCGCCCGTGAATCCCCCGGCCACCGCCTTGGCCGCCCATCGCGCCGGCGGGAAGAACGCCCCGACGCGGTTGAGGAGGCTGTCCGGCGACGTGAAGAACGCGGCGATCGCGGCCGAGCTCGTGTCCGGCCCCGCGCCGCCGCCCATCGAGCGCCCCATGACGATCTGCAGCCCGAAGGCCAGGACGAGCAGCAAGATGCTGCCGATGAGGATGAGCGCGTCCTTCTTCCGGCTGACGTTGATGAACCGCATCATGACCACGACGACGAGCGACACGGCGGCCAGCGGGATGACCGGCAGCGCCGCATACACGAGCGCCGCGTTGAGCCAATACCCCGGCCCCCCGCGCGCCAGGACGCCGTAGGTGATGACGATCGGGAGGACCACGGCCGCCGCGGTCAGATACTCGTTGATGACGATCACGGCGAACTTGCTGGCCATGACCTCCGACGGACGGAGCGGCAGCGGGATGAGAAGCTCGAGGTCGCGCGAGAAATAGAACGCCGCGATGATGTAGTAGACGCCGAAGAGCAGGATGAGGAGCGACCCGCTGAGGAAGGCGAGCGAAAGGAGGGCCCGCTCCTGGCCGATCGGCTGGAGGACGCCGTAGATGTTCTTGAGGGCCAGCACGACGCCGTAATACATCGGCACGACGCTGAGCGCGGCGAGGCCGATGATCGGCACGAGCCAGCGGTCCTTCTTTTCGACGAACAGGCGATACTTGAGGACGGCCAGCCCGAAGTTCGACCGGAGGCCGGCGCGGACGACCGTCAGGAACGTCCGGACCCGGCTCATCTCGCGCTCGCGGCGCCTGCGCTCCGCGCTCATTTCTCGGTCACCTCGAGGAAGATCTCTTCGAGCGACTGACCGGCTTCGGTCCGGTCGATGGCCTTGAGCTCCTCCATGGTCCCGCTGGCCACGAGCCGGCCCCGGTGGATGATGCCGATCCGGTCGCAGAGCTTTTCGGCGACCTCCATGATGTGCGTCGAGAAGAAAAGGGTCTTGCCGGCGCCGCAGTGCTCGCGGAACATCTCCTTGAGCTGATGGGCGGCGCGCGGGTCGAGCCCGACGAGCGGTTCGTCGAGCACCATGACCCGGGGGGCCGGCAGGAGCGCGGCGATGAGCACGATCTTCTGCTTCATGCCGTGCGAGTAGCTCTGGATGGGGTTGGTGACGGCCGGCGCGAGCTCGAAGATCTCGAGCCACTTGTCGATGCGTTCGAGCCGCTCCGACTTCGGCACGCCGTAGACGTCGCCGATGAAGTTGAGGTACTCGAGGCCGGTCAGCCGCTCGTAGATCGCGGGGAAATCGGGGACGTAGGTCGTCACCTGCTTGGCCTTGAGGGCGTCCGTAGCCACGTCGAAGCCCTCGACCGTGACCCGCCCGGAGTCGGGACGCAACAGACCGACGATCATCTTGATCGTCGTCGTCTTCCCGGCGCCGTTCGGCCCCAGGAAGCCGAAGATCTCGCCCGGCTTGACGGTCAGGGTCAGGTCGTCGACGGCCTTGATCTTGCCTCGGTTATAGCTCTTGGAGACGTGCGTCAGCTCGATCATGCATCCTCCCGTTTCTTAATGGGGTCGGACCTCAGCAATCAGAATATTATCAGTCATTTAAACCATATTTTAGCAGGGTTTTGGGCTTATAACGCATGTTTTTTGCCCCAAAAACGAAAAAGAGCGCAATAGGGCGACGCCTGCACGATTCGCAGAGCCGCATCGCGTTTTTAACGGCAAAAACATCGGTTTTAAGGCTCTTAAGGCCCCTAAAAAGGCCCTAACTTGTTGATCCTGTTCTTGTTGCTGAGGTCCGACCCCATTATCACCGCACCCGGCGGTACTTGACGAGCAGCGAGGCCGGGGCTTCGGGGATCTTGAGCGTGAGGCCGGCGGCGAGCTCCCTCCCGTTCTTCACGACCGTGATGCCGTAATCGTCGTAGGTCACCTCGTAGTCGGCGCTTTCGTCGAGGCCGCCGAGCTTGACCTCGATCGTCGAAACCGGCGACTGCGGCCTCCGGAAGGCCATGACGATCCCGTCCCCCTCCTCCGGGCGGTTCCACTGGAAGGCCGCCCAGACGTCGTCGGTCGTCGCGTACTCCGTGAGCGGATAGTAATCCCCGTAGAAATGGCCGCGCACATCCCTGAACTCGGCCATGTCCTCGAGCGCCGCGGTCAGGTTGAAGCCGCCCGTGAGCTCCCAGCCCATGACCACCGCCCCGCCCATGGCGGCGCTCCGGAACCAATATTTGCGCGGGTCGCCGTTGCCCGTGCCGCTCGCCGGCACGAAGAAGTGCAGTCCGTACGTGTGGCACTGGTAGCCGTTCGGCTCGTAGTACTGGTAGTCGGTCCGCCAGAGCGGGATGCTGCGGCTCGTCGTCTCGAGGTCGATGCGCCGCCCGCCCGACGCGCAGTTGTCGATGAGGAGCCCGGGGTGACGCTCGAGGAGCGCGTCCCAGAACGCGTAGAGCCCCTCGATGTGCTTCATCTCGGCGATGCCGACGCGGTCCGGCGCGTCCATGGCGCGCCAGTAAGGCGCCGGGTCGAAATTGAAGTCCTGGCGGTAGATCGTCACGCCTTCGTCCCTGATGAAATTCGAGATGTGATCGATGAGCCAAGCGAGGGCCTCGGGATTGCCGAGGTCGAGCAGGCGGTTCCGATTCCCGGGAAGAAAGGTCAGCCAGTCCTTGTGCTCGCGGTCGAGCCAGGTCCCTTCGTAGGCGCGTTCGGGCTCGAACCAGACGACGAACCCCTGACCCAGCTTCTTGGCCGCCTCCGTCACCGGCTTGAGGCCGCGCGGGAAATTCTTGCGGTTGACCGTCCACGTGCCGACCCCCGACCACCAGACGCCCGTGGGGTTCTCGTACCAGCCGGCGTCGATCCAGCAGGCGTCCGGCGCGATGCCGAACTGGTGGAGCCGCTCGATCATGCCGATGGCGTAGCTCTCGGTGGCGCAGACGTACTCGTTGCACGGGAACGGCCCGCCGAAGCCGACGCCGTGGGCGATGGGCAGCGGACGGGGCCGGCCGTTCTGCTGCGGCATGTGATGGGCCAGGATGAACCGGCGGAAGAGGTTGTGCCCGGACATGCGGTCGGGGCCTTTCCAGAAGAGGAGCGCCACGGAAGGCGTCCGGACCTCTTCGCCGGGACGGAGTCTGAAGTGCGTCTCGGCCATGCCGGCGGAGAGGTCGAGCGCACGCGGGTCGGCCCCTTCCCCCTTGCGCCCGACGACGGCCTCCCAGCGGCCGCTCCAGCCGATGGCGGCGACCACGCCGCGATCCGGCGTCGCGATGTTGAAGAAGGGCAGCGCGTTCGTGTCGGAGGAGCGTCCGGCCGTCGGGCCGAAGCGGATCTCGGCTTTCGGCGCGACCGACTCGTCGATCGGGCCGAAGTCGGAGCGCTGGGCGTTCGAGCCACGGGCCCGGTAGAGCGTGACCCGGCCGGACGCGGACTCGGCGAAACCGGGGAACGAGACGGCGCAGGCCCGGACCTTCTCGATGATCGGTGTGTCCGCCCGTCCCGTGTTCTTGAAGCGGACGGCCCATTCCGCGGCCGGATGGTCCCGGAAGATCGTATAGACGGCCGTGACGCGGAGGCCCGTCGAGGGATCGGTATAGGCGACCGTGCGGATGAGCTTCGCGCCGTCCGTTCGTTCGTCCGAGGTCACGGTCCACTTGCCGATGAACCCGGACGAGGATTTGCCTCCATAGACGAACGCGAACGGCGGCGAGGCGGTCTTCGTCATGTGGCCGCTCGCGAACGCGTCCCGGCTCGGTTTATCGTGGGCCGTCGCCGGGTCCCACCCGGCGAGTTGATCGGGAGATATCGAAACGGCGCCGACGAGAAGGATCAGAACGATCAGCCCGGACCGATATCGGATCGATCTGAACATCATGCGCTCCTCCTTGGTCCAATGGGGTGGTCCAATGGGGTCGGACCTCAGGAATCAGAATATTATCAAATATTTAACCTTCTTTTTAGCGGACTTTTCGGCTTATAACATATGTTTTGGGGGCCAAAAACACGCAAGCAGGGTGACCAGGATAGCTTATCGGAATGCCCGAATTCATTTTTGATAGCAAAAACAGCGGTTCTAAGCCTTTTGAGCCCAATAAATCGCCCGTATATCGTTGATTCTGTTCTTATTGCTGAGGTCCGACCCCAATGGGAACCCCAATGGGAGCGGTCGGGAGCAGCTTTGGCGCCTTTCGCATCCCCAGCGCCTGCTCGAGGCCGTAGGCCAGGCGGATGAGCTCGGGCTCGCCCCAAGCCTTCCCGATGAGCGAGACGCCGACGGGTAATCCGAACACATACCCCGCCGGGAGCGTGATCGTCGGATAGCCCGCGACGGCGGCCGGCGAGGACGAGCTCCCCGAGAACGAATCGCCGTTAACGAGGTCGGTCAGGTGCGCGGGCCCGTTCGTCAGGACGAGGAGCGCGTCGAGCTTATGCTCCGTGATCACCGCGTCGATGCCTTTCTCCCGCATGAGCTCACGGCATTTGGCCAGGGCCTCGAGGTACGCCTTGTCCGTCAGCGGACCCTTCTTGGCCGCCCGCTCCACGATCTCTTGAGCGAAGTAAGGCATCTCGCGATCCGCGTTCTTCACGTTGAAGGCGATGAGATCGTCGAGGGTCCGCACCGCGGCTCCCGGCCTTCCGGCGAAATATGCCTCGAGGTCGGCCTTGAATTCATAAAGCAGGACCTCATACTCCGCATCGTCCGTTTGTCCGAGGGTCGGGAATTCGACCGGGTCGACGACCTCCGCCCCTTCCCTCTTCAGGGCATCGACGGCATTCTGCAGGATCGGATCGAGCATCTTGGCGAAGTTGAACTGCCGCGCCCTCAGGACGCCGATCCGCGCCCCCTTCAACCCGCCGGGCGTGAGGAACTCCCGGTAGTCCTGGAAGAGGCGGACGCCGGTCGTCTGGGTCGCCGGGTCGGTCGCGTCGGGCCCGGTCATCGCGCCGAGGAGCGCCGCCACATCGCTGACCGTCCTCCCCATCGGCCCGGCCGTATCCTGCGAATGGGCGATCGGGACGATCCCCGACCGGCTGACAAGCCCCACGGTCGGCTTGAGGCCGACGATGCCGCAGCACGAGGCTGGCGAGACGATCGAGCCGTCGGTTTCCGTCCCGACGGCGACCGCCACGAGGTTCGCCGCGACGGCCGCGGCCGATCCCGAGCTCGAGCCCGACGGGTTCCGGTCGAGCGCGTACGGGTTCTTCGTCTGGCCGCCCCGGCCGCTCCAGCCGCTGGTCGAGCGGGTCGAGCGGAAATTCGCCCACTCGCTGAGGTTCGTCTTGCCCAGGATCACCGCCCCGGACTCGCGGAGACGCCCGGCGACGAACGCGTCCTTGGCCGGCTTGGAGCCGAGGAGGGCGAGCGATCCTGCGGTCGTCTCCATCTTGTCGGCCGTGTCGATGTTGTCCTTGATGAGGACGGGGATGCCGTGAAGCGGCCCGCGCGGCCCCTTCTCTTTGCGCTCCCGATCGAGCTCGCGGGCGACGGCTAGAGCGTCGGGGTTGATCTCGATGACGGAGTTGAGCCACGGGCCGGCCTTGTCGATTTTGTCGATGCGCTCGAGATAAAGCTTGACGATGCTTTCCGATGTCTGTTTTCCTGACTCCATCATTTCTTGGAGGCCGGCGACCGTCGCTTCCTCGAGCGGGAACGCGGCCGGGGCGGGTTTTGTCGCCGCCGCTTTCTCGTCCGGTCTTTCGCCCGAAGGACCGCACGCGATACTCGATATCAGCGCCAGCGCGATCATGGCCGCCGCGAAGATCCGAGAGCTTGGGGATTTTTTCATGATCTCCCTCCGTTCGTCGCCATTGTTCTCACAATATCCTATATCACGCCCCGGGCTCAATAACTGAATCCGAGATAGTGGGGTCGAGATAATGGGGTCGGACCTCAGCAATGGTAAATTAATCAACATGTTAACCTCGTTTTGGGACGCCTAATTTCCTTATAAGCCGCATTTTGGGCGCCAAAAACACAAGTTCTCAAAGCATGACAACAAATGTAAGGTACTTCGTTTTTGACGGCAAAAACCTGGGTTGTAAGCCTCTAAAGCCCCGAAAAACCTGGTTAAGTCATTGATCTCATTCTTATTGCTGAGGTCCGACCCCATTGGGAAACCCCATTGGGAACCAAATGTGCTAAGATTGAGGCACGGGGAGAGCAGCCCCGGCCATTGCCGCTCCACGCATTCACGGAGGCCGCATGGACAAGACGATCCGATTCCGACTCAACGGCAACGAGGTATCGGTCACGACCTCGCCGGAGCGCATGCTCCTGTGGGTCCTCCGCACCGACCTCGAACACACGGGAACGAAATACGGCTGCGGCGAGGGCTACTGCGGCACCTGCACGGTCCTCGTCGACGGCCAGCCGGAGCGATCCTGCCAATTCCCGCTCGCCAACGTCGAGGGCAAGAGCGTCCTGACCATCGAGGGCCTCTCCCACGGCGGCAAGCTTCACCCGCTCCAACAGGCCTTCGCCGACCTTGGCGCGCTCCAGTGCGGCTACTGCACGCCGGGCATGATCCTCGCGGCCTACGCCCTCCTCCTCCGCAAGCCGAACCCGACCGAGGCCGAGATCGCCGACGCCCTCGAAGGGAACCTGTGCCGGTGCGGCGCCTACAACCGCATCATCGCGGCCGTCCGCCAGGCCTCCGGGGCCCTGAAGATGAAGGTGGTGGACCGTGAAGCCCTCTAAGATCGACAAGCCCGCACCCAAGCTCAAACTCAAGCTCAAGGCCCAGCCCCGGATCAAGGACGACGAATACACGATGTACGGCCCCGACGACCCGTCCGGCCGGACGACCCTCGAGCGCCGCGATTTCCTCAAGCTCGCCGGCGGCGGGCTCGTCGTCTTCTTCACGGCCGGCGACGTCCTCGACGCGCAGATCGGCGGCGCGCGAGGCCCCGACGGCGGCTATCCCGACGACCCCAACGCCTACCTCAAGGTCGGCGCGGACGGCCGCGTGACCTGCTTCACCGGCAAGATCGAAATGGGCCAGGGGATCATCACGTCCCTCGCGATGATGCTGGCCGAAGAGCTCGATGTCCCGCTCGCCTCCGTCGACATGGTCATGGGCGACACGGCCCTTTGCCCCTACGACGCGGGCACGTTCGGATCGCGCACGACCAAGTACTTCGGGCCGCCCATGCGCCAGGCGGCGGCCGAGGCGCGCGGATTGCTCATCCGCCTCGCCGCGGCCAAGCTCGGCTCGCCCGAGGATGCCCTGGAGACCAAGGACGGCGCTGTCTTCGCCGCCAAGACGCCCTCGAAAAAGATCCCCTACGCCGATCTCGTCGGCGGCAAGAGGATCGAGGTCCGCCTCGAGAAGAAGCCGCCCATCAAGGCGATCGCGAAGCACTCGGTCTCGGGACGGCCGACGCCCCGCACCGACGCCCGCGCCAAGGTCACGGGCGAGGCCAAGTTCGCCGGCGACATCCGCTACCCCGGCATGCTCTACGCCGCGATCCTCCGGCCGCCCGCCCACGGCGCATCGTTCAAGAGCGCCGAAACCTCGGCGGCGGAGAAGGTCGCCGGCGTGAAGATCGTCCGCGACGGCGACCTCGTCGCCGTCCTCCACGAGAAGCCGGATGTCGCGGCCGCGGCCCTCACCCTGGTCAAGCCGGAATTCGAGCCCTCCCCGTCGAAGCTCGACAACGGCAACATCTTCGCGCACCTCAAAGAGGTCTCGGCGGACTCCGATGTCGTCGTCGAATCCGGGAACCTCGAAGAGGGCGCCAAGCTCGCTGCGAAGACGATCGAGCGCTCCTACTTCGCCCACTACGTCGCCCACGCCCCGTCCGAGCCGCACACAGCGGTGGTCCGCGTCGAGGGCGACAAGGCGGAGGTCTGGGCCTCGACGCAGTCGCCGTTCCGGGCCCAGCAGGCGGTCGCTCAAGCGCTGGGCCTGCCTCAGGAGAACGTCCGCGTCCGGACGCCCTTCGTCGGCTGCGGCTTCGGCGGCAAGAACCAGGGCGGGCAGATCGTCGAGGCGGCACGCCTGGCCAAGCTCAGCGGCAAGCCGGTGCAGGTCGCCTGGACGCGCACCGAGGAGTTCTTCAACGACTCGTTCCGTCCCGCCGCGACCTACGACATCCGCGCGGGCCTCGACGCCGCGAACAAGATCGTCCTCTGGGACTACAAGAACTATCACGCCGGCAGCCGCAGCTCGCAGCCGGTCTACGACATCCCGCACAAGCGCGTTCTCGCTTTCGGGGGCGGGTTCGCCGGCGGAGGCGGCGTTCGCGTCCATCCGTTCGCGACCGGCGCCTGGCGCGGTCCCGGCAGCAACACCAACATCTTCGCGACGGAATGCCACATCGACATCATGGCCCAGGAAGCGGGCCTGGACCCGCTCGCCTTCCGCCTGGCCAATCTCGCCGACGCGCGCATGAAGAAGGTCGTCCAAGCGGCCGCCGACAAGTTCGGCCGGACGTTCGCGAAAGCGCCCTCTACCCGCGGCTACGGCGTGGCCATCACCGACTACCTGAACTCATACGTCGCGGCGATGGCCGAGGTCGAGGTCGACAAGGCGAAGGGGACGGTCCGGGTCCTGCGCGTCGTCTGCGCCCAGGACATGGGCGAATGCATCAACCCCGACGGCGCCCGCATGCAGATCGAGGGCTGCATCACCATGGGCCTCGGCTACTGCCTGGCCGAGGAGATCCGGTTCAAGGACGGCCGCGTCCTCACGGAGAATTATGATTCTTACGACGTGCCCCGGTTCTCCTGGCTGCCCAAGATCGAGACCGTCATCGTCGACAATCCCGACCTGGCCCCGCAGGGGTGCGGCGAGCCGGCCGTCACGGTCATGGGGGCGCTCGTTGCCAACGCGATCCACGACGCTATCGGAGTGCGGCTGTTCACGCTGCCGATGACGCCGGCCCGGATCAAAGAAGCACTGGCCAATAAATAGGCAATGGGGTAGGCAATGGGGTCGGACCTCAGCAATTCATTTTTTTACATAAATTTAGGCCCTTTTTATGACCCTTTTTAGCCTTATAATCCGCATTTTTGCCCCCAAAAATGCGGATTCCGTCCGACAACTTTAATTTGTTTTTGGGGTCAAAAAGACCGTCTATAAGCGATTTAGACCCAG
>Ga0209706_10000588_pt1 | contig 20648 bp, 12 predicted proteins | sample PPLLaktember2015_6_FD_187263 | JGI IMG/M metagenome (GOLD analysis project Ga0209706, IMG submission 187263) | Freshwater sediment microbial communities from Prairie Pothole Lake near Jamestown, North Dakota, USA - PPLs Lake P8 Core (1) Depth... | ecosystem: Environmental > Aquatic > Freshwater...
GGATTGTGATCTCTATCTTCTCGATCCTTCAATTTCGGGAATCCTGGCTTCGTCACTAACGACTGCCGCGGGTGGGTTCGAATTCATTGAAGGTGATGAACTTCCCGCGGGGACGTATCTGATCGGAGTTTCGATCTATGACGCTGCCCCCCTTGGGGCAGATTCGACGGTGTACCATCTTGAGGTGGAGGGAAACTTCGGAGGCAGCACGGTTCTCACACTGCAATCATACAGCATCTATCGATCAACGACTTCGAACGCGAAGATATCGGGGACGAGGATCGGTAGCGTCGCAGTCGGTACGACCTCGTTCCTGGATCAAGTGCCCTATACCGGCACATTCTACTATCAGGTTACGGCTGTGTACAACCATGGAGAGAGCGGGCCTTCAAATGAAGTCTCACGGACGGTCACGGAGGTGAACGAGCAACAGGGACCTGGATTGCCCGTGTCGTTTGCCTTGTTGCAGAACTACCCGAATCCGTTCAATCCGAAGACAGTCGTTAGGTGTCAGGTGCCAGTGGCTACTAGTGTAAGGCTTGTTGTGTATGACATGCTGGGCCGCGAGGTTGCGATGCTGATGGATGAAAGGAAGGAGCCAGGGAGCTACAATGCGGAATTCGACGGGTCAGGTTTGTCGAGCGGGGTGTACTTCTATCGCATGACAGCGGGAGATTTCGTATCCACGAAACGGATGCTTTTGATCAGATGACCGGCGTGCCGGGTACAGCGGCATCTACGGCCCCAAAGTGATAACCGAAACCTGCGCTGATTTGCACTGACTCTTCGATTCTGGTGTGAATTTCAGGTTATCGTCACTTCGACGACGCGCTCGAAAGTTGTAGGTCTAGCAATGTTCCCTGCCCCCGCTACACGCTACCCCTACAACTTCCGTTGTGGGGGTACTCTTTTGGCAGTTTCAGAAGCTCGCATCCGGTGGCTGGCCATGATTGCTCAGACCTTCTCCCAGAACGAGGTCCTCGAACCCGTCAGCGGTGCGCTCTTGAGCGTCTGCCAGCGCTGTTCAACTCGAAAATATTCAGGATGATTGAATCGGCGCCCCTTTCGCATTCTCTGTCGCCTCAACTACCTCTTTGCAGAAACGCAAGCGACAATAGCAATAGCCGCCGCGTTGCGGACGCTCCGTTTTGGACAGATGAGTCTTCTATTTGTGCTTTCCATTGCGAATTTGCCATTTGCATAGATCTGGCTCCCAACTCAAATATGGAGTCGGATTGGCAAGGATGGGCTCAAGAAATTGCTCGATCAGTGCAATTGCTTCCCTGAATGATCCGATCGACGCCAATCTGTTTGTTATGTGAAAGGCACTCCACTGTTCTGCCTTTGAGTGATCATTCATAAAGGGGTCGCCGAAGATCATTCGGCGGTCTCCAAGTGGCGTGCCTCTCGTGGCAAAGGTGAGCTTTATGGCTTCCGCAAGCACGTCCGCGCTGAATGTCTGATGGCGTGCCAAATGGACCAGGTCGTAGAAATCCTTCATTCGACTCGTCACTATGTTTAGCCGCACGATTGCTTCGAACTTCTCAGCAATTGCGGATTCCAAGGAATACACTTTGATGTATGGAGCAGGGAAATCCAGCATCACCGGGAATTCAACATCAACCGGACCAGCAGTAATCTTGTCGCCAAACCCAACGTCAACCTGAAGAACATTTCTCGCTCCTCCAACCGAACATCGGATGGACACGCGGAGGCCGCCATACTCAGCTCGCTCCGCGATTGGCTCTACGGCGATCGACGAGGAATCGAACGTCACACCATCTTCCACCGCGATGGCTGCAACTTCTTCCATCACTGACTTCATGACACCGACGTCATTGTTGATGCCTTTTCCCAGAAAGTCGATATCCTTCGTCGGGCGGAAATCGGGCATTTGGTAGGTGAGAAAGAGAAGAGCTCCTTTGAGGATGAAATTCTCGCGATAACGGGACTTGGCGAACCTGTAGAGCAGCCGTTCCTGGGCATATCGGATAAGAACGCGATTGTACTCACGGCCACTCTGCCTGGCGATGTTCAGGAGTCGTGCCCGAACGGATGCGCCGAGATTCGCATGATGTCTTTCCCTTTTCTTGGTAGGGCTCATGAGACCATCGCTTTGATGTATGGGAGCATGACCGTTTTGACCCGGCATACGACGGCAAAGTCAGTGAGCCTCTTGATGTTCGAGTCCTTACGCCGGAGATAGTTCCTCAGGCCTTCGAGGGCGAGGTTCTCTCCAATCTTGTTCCGATAACGAAACATATCGCAGATCGTTTTTTCCATCGCATACATTCGAATGGTGCCGGCCGGAGTCTTGATCTTCTTGATGCCAACATTGTAGAATCGTGCCGGGTAGTAGAAGAAACGGACCGGCGGATACACCATTTTGGGTGGCTTATCTGATAGAGGGATGGCGACATAGATATCCGATGGCACAAATGTCGTGAGCTCATAATGCGCCAGAGCAGATACGAGCGCAATGACTCCCTTAGGAACTGCGTGGGAGACTTCCACAAAACTGGCATTTACGTTGAGCGACACGACGATCTCTGGCAATTTATATAGGCCGGCCTTCACTTTTTCGATCTGCTTTTTCTTGACCAATCTGGCGATGTCCCGCGTCTGAAAGGATGCGGCCCTGAGTTCCTTCATTCGGGCAAAGCCTCCCTTCTGCTTGAAGTATCTTAGTATTCTGTCCATCTGGGCACCCGAATCGTTTGTTCTGTAGGTATGGTATACTTACAGAAGATCCGATTCAAATGCAAGTTGCGATGGGATCGTGTGCCTGGGCCTCCTTGGAAGCCCATCCGGGCCAGAACGCCATCATGTATCACGACATGCCCTATGCGGGTGAGTGGGTTGGACTGCGATTCCCGCGCAAAAACCGGGTTATCGCAGCTTTGACTGTTCACGGGTGAATGAGCCTCTCGAAGACCCTGCAGTGTTGCGCAATGAGGGAAGTGTGGGCCCCCGCTACCAACCAATTGACAATAGTCAATGGACTATAGACTATTGTCAATCGAAAGACGCAATACACAATTCAGCCCGGGCGACCCTCGGGCTGGACTGTTTCTGCAGCCGATGGCTGGCGACCGTTGCGTGCCGTGCGACGACTTGCCGCGACAATTCGGCACAAGATCTTGCACTCCTCGAGCACAGTCGCGGTCACATCACCGGGAATCATTCTGCAGCTGAGAATCAGCTCTAGCCAGACCTCTGATTCGTTCAGCTCCTTGAACACCAATCCAAGCTTGTGAATGAAGTCGCTCTTGCTCTCTGCTCCTCGCGCTTCAGCGTAGTTTGAGGCAGTTGAAGTCGCCGAACGGAGCAGCTGGCCCGCGATGTGATTTCCGGCAGTTGTTTTCGGCATCAGGTCGCAAATGTCCATTGCCCCTCGTGCAAAGGCCATTAGTCTCGCCTGGATATCGTCTCCTTTCGCCATCGCCAAATCCTCCTTCACCAGAAATTACATTCCACCTCCACTTTTTCCGATCTCCTCAATGACTTTTTCTTCACCACGTGTTGTCAGTTGTGGATTGTGGATTGACCATCGTGGATTGGATCCGGATCGACCATCGTGGATTGATCCGGTAGTGAAGCTCCCCGGGGGAGGTTGTCATCCGCCATCTGCTTGATCAAGTCGATCTGGGCCTGTGGAATCTTTGATCTGCCAGCTTCTGATCGGTTTTCCAACTCGAACACATTCTGAAGCCCTGCCGGTGTCAGCGGATGACGGTTTCCGGGTTAACGATGAGCAATGCCTCTGTCCAGAAGTCGTAGACATGCGTCAGAATACCGATGAAGAATCTACCGGGCGGCCTTAACCTGAGTTTTAGCGGCGAGCGCGCGACTATTTCGAGGTGTTTTCTGAGAAATAGGATTTCGAGGGGAAATTGTGTGTGTGATTTGAAGAGCGGGAGACAAAAAGGGAGGAGAAAGCAAAGTAGCGATTTGAATTCTGATTCGCTATTTTGGACGCGGATGGAATTTCGAAGAGGCACGTCTTGACTAGGGACAACGGGTGGTTTCTACTGCACCGTGACCGAGAGGTATGTATCTTGAAGCAAAACAGTTCGTTCTTTGCCAGCATTGGCCTGAGTTCATTGGTGTCGCATTATGCATCAATGGCGAGAGCCGTTCTGCCCCGCTCCGGGATCCCTTGCCTTCTTCTCTTGTGTTGTTTTACCATCGGGTCACCCGCGCAGCATACGCTCGCCTCCACTCTCATTCGTGCCTCCAACTCACCTCAAGGTGCGCGCAATGCTGCCATTGCGTTTGGACACCTTTCGGTCGAGGACGGGCTGTCGAATAACGGAGTCTACGCCATCATGCAGGATCGCAGAGGATTTATGTGGTTCGGCACTGCAGATGGATTGAACAAATTCGACGGCTATCATTTTGCTATTTACAGGCATACGCCGCTTGATTCACATTCGATATCCTTCAAAAATGTCCCGCTCGTTTCTGAAGATCGGACGGGTATGTTGTGGGTTCGCAGTCCGGCTGGAAAGCTCAATAGTTATGATAGGTTGACCAACACTTTCACCGAGTGGTTCGGGAGCACACCTGTTACGGCCCTCATTGAAGACGGGTCGGGCACCCTCTGGCTCACAACGCGTGGGGGAGGGCTTAACAAGTTTGACCGAGCGCACCGAAGATTCATCCGCTACAGTCTACGCAGCGATACGGTCTATGCTCTCTGTGAGGGTCGCTATGAGGGAATGGGATATCTGTGGGCAGGAACGGCTCGCGGTCTGGAGAGATTTGTTCCGTCGACGGGTACCTCCATGACGTGCGAAGGTGGTCCCACGGCCGCAATCAGAACTCTCCTGGAGGATAGATCCGGAGATCTTTGGCTGGGTACCGAGGATGGACTGTACAAGTACGCGCATGCATCTCAGAGGTTCTTCCGCTACCCCCTTGTCAGGAGAGGCTCTCGAAAACCAGGAGACGCGGACATTCGCTTGATATATGAAGATAAGACGGGTGTTCTCTGGGTTGGCACTCAAGGAGGGATCTCCAGACTTGAGAAGTCAACAGGGAGCTTTGTGGAGTATCGATGTGGCAGATTCTCGGCACCCATGCCCGGCGGGAAGGTCAGAGCCATTTATGAAGATAGGACTGGAACATTGTGGATCGGTACGTTGGGTGCCGGGTTGGGGAGGTATGATCGTGTCAAGAAGCAGTTCTCTTTCTATCTAAACAATCCAAAGAACCCGGAGAGCATTTCTGATAATTATGTCAACACGATTTATGAAGACAAATCAGGGACACTCTGGTGTGGAACGGTGACAGGCGGTGTAAACAAAATAGACAAATTGGTAAAAGCCTTCAGGCATTTCACTCAGGATCCTTTGAATCCGGGAAGTTTATCCCAGAGAACGGTAGCGGGAATCACTGAGGATGCATCGGGTACCCTCTGGGTGGCAACGCATGGAGGATTGAACCGCTTCGACAAGTCAACCGAATCGTTTAAGCAGTTGGTCAACCACCCGGAAGATGTGGATGGTTCGATCACCGACGTCCTCTGGGGAGTGCTCGAAGATAGCGAGAAGATGCTCTGGGTGGGAACGCGAGGGCAGGGTCTCGAACGGTTTGACAGGGGAAGAAAAGTCGTCACACACTTCACTCACAATCCGGACAATCCCAGGAGTTTGGGAGACAATTTCATTCTCTCACTCCTAGAGGATCGGGCGGGGAGACTCTGGATTGGAACCAGTGGTGGCGTGCTGGACTGTTATGAACGGGAGTCCGGTGACTTTCTACATTTTCGATCTGATCCCCGAGACTCCGGTGCTTTGAGCGGCGAATGGATGAATGCGCTCCTCGAAGACAGGATGGGCACGCTCTGGGTCGGCTCAGGAGGCGGGGGCCTTCAGAAGCTCAATAAGGGGAGCAGGAACTTCACGCACTACCGTTGTGACCCGAGAAATGTTAACACCCTGAGTTCCGATGCCGTCTACTCCCTGTGTGAAGACAGCAGGGGTACGCTCTGGATTGGAACCGGTGCGGGTCTGAATCGGTTTGATCTTCCCTCAGGATCGTTCACGCATTTCACAGAGAAAAACGGGCTCGCAAGCGACTATATCGGCGGGATCCTCGAAGATGACCACGGCATACTCTGGCTGGGCACAGGGAAGGGCGTGTCGAGCCTCGACCCCCGGACGGGTTCCGTCAGGAACTATGATGCGGCCGACGGCGTACGCATTCAACAGTGCTGGGGACAGTCATCCTTCAAGAGCAAAACGGGAGAAATGTATTTTGGCGGAATCAACGGGTTTGTCCGTTTTCATCCTGACAGCATACACGACAACCCGTACGTTCCGCCAGTAGTAATTTCGGCTTTCAAAACATTTGACAGATTTGTGCAACTGGATACTGTCGTCTCGGAGAAGAGCGAAGTCCATCTGTCCTTCAAGGAGAATGTATTCGCTTTTGAATTTGTTGCCCTCAACTATTCCAGCCCCGAGAAGAACCGATATGCCTACAAGCTTGATGGCTTTGATAATGATTGGACATACTGCGGCACACGCCGCAATGCCACGTACACCAATCTCGGCGGCGGCGAATACGTGTTCAGAGTGAAGGGCTCAAACAACGACGGTGTGTGGAATGAAGCCGGCGTTGCGATTGCTGTTATCATAACGCCACCCTTTTGGGCAACATGGTGGTTCCGTGTGTTCGCTTTCATTGCAGTACTGGTTTCCGTCGGCGGCATCATCCGCTATTTCGAGATGAGGAAACTGAAGAGACGCATCGCGCAACTGGAGCAAGAGCAGGCGCTGGAGCGCGAACGCATGAGAATATCGCAGGACCTGCATGATGAAGTCGGTGCCAGTCTTTCGAAGATCGCCATCATTAGTGAATTGGCGATAAAGAACCACGGGAAAGCCGGTGGAGTGACGCCACAGTTACAGAACATCTCGCAGTTAGCGGGAGAAGTAGTTGACAGCGTCAGCGCCATCGTGTGGGCTATCAACCCACACAATGACAAGCTCGACAACCTCGTGGGGTATATGCGTGAATACGCATCGGACTTTTTTGAAAGTACACCCATTGAGTGCCGCTTTGACTTCCCTGATGAGCTGCCACGTTCTCCTCTTTCTGCCGAGGTTCGCCGGACGATCTTCCTGGTGATGAAGGAGGCGTTGAACAACGTCGTAAAACATTCGAGTGCGACAGTGGTGCAGATTGGTTTACGGTTTCCGAGCAGGCAGATTGAACTACGCATTGAAGATAACGGCAAGGGCTTCGTCCGTGAACACAAGGTATCGCACGGGAATGGTCTCCGCAACATGCGAACACGTATTGAGGATATCCATGGCACATTTGATATTCAATCCGAGCCGAAAAACGGAACACGGATCCGGCTCGTTGTTCCGGCAGCCCGAGAAATACCACTTTAGTGGTATTGTATCTGCCGTAAGATTCGTATAGAATGAACGTGAGGAATGTTATGATCAATGTTGCTATTGTTGAAGACAACGACGAAATCCGCGACGGCTTAGCAATGCTCATTGGTGGCTCAGAGGGATATCGTTGCATTGCAACATACTCGAATGCAGAAGATGCGCTCTCAGACCTGGTGAGGAAGAAACCAGAAGTTGTGCTGATGGATATCAACTTGCCGCGCATGTCAGGTATTGAGTGTACACGGAAGTTGAAACAATTGCGGTCCGATCTGTCGATTGTGATGCTCACGGTGTACGACGACGATGAGAAGATCTTTGAATCTCTCAAGGCGGGTGCCCGCGGATACATCCTGAAGAAAACGCCGCCGGCGAAGCTCCTCGAGGCGATTCTTGAAGTGCACAGCGGTGGCTCGCCCATGTCAAGCCGAATCGCCCGACGAGTCGTGCAGACATTCCAGGCGCTAGGCATGTCAGCCCAGGAGAGAGAAAATCTGTCCAATCGAGAGAACGAGATCCTCGGCTACCTGGCCAAGGGCTATCGGTATAAGGCAATTGCTGAAACCTTGTCCATAAGCACCGAAACAGTCCGCACACACCTCCGCAACATCTACGAAAAGCTCCAGGTTCACTCCCGTAGCGAAGCAGTGCTCAAGGCTTTCCCCAAATGATGCAGCTGTACTCCTCTCTTCGTATCCCCCATTGGTAGTTCGCTCCGCTCTGGTTGCATCAACTTTTTTGCTACTTTCATGCGATTGTGCTGGCCCGGTCATTGGGGTAATTTGTAGGCAATCATGAGGTCGAATGATTTGATGAATCGTCATGAAGAATTGGAGGGCAAAAATGAAAGGCCATCAAATTCTGTACTGGCTCGGAGTGGAGTTTTTCGCCATCTGCGGAAGAGCACAAGCTGTCTCTCAAACCAACTTCTGGCAACAGACAAACGGCCCTTACTGGGGCCCCATCAGGGCTCTTGCCATAAACTCCAGTGGCTACATCATCGCCGTAGGCAATGGCGGAGTTTTCTGCTCCACAGATAACGGGGCAAGCTGGGCTCAGGTCAATTGATTTCCGGTGAGGAACTCCGTCTCTTTTGCCAACGTTTTGCTTGCCACCTCAGTTGGCATGTCCATTGTGCGAACCTCGGCATTCTGGGCCCCTCGACAGAAGTTGACAATCCCCCCTATTTGCCCACCTTTGTCGTCGTACAGGCCGCTAAAGTCTCATGTGCGCGCGGTTGCCGCTCATCAGGTGTTGATGAGCATGGAAGCAGTACCAACCTGGAGATTTCTGTGTCCTTTTCTTCGTCTATATCACGGTTGATTCCCGCGAGCACAATTCTCCTTCTCTCCCCCTTTTTTTCAGTTCAGGAAGGACTTTTCGCCGAGCCCCGAGAGATAAAGCTTGAGCACTACTCGACGCGTGAAGGAATGATTCCTGCTATCGTCCGCAGCATGATGCAGGACAGGTTCGGATACCTGTGGTTTGCAACATACAACGGACTCGATCGGTACGATGGGAACACCTTCGTGTCGTACAAGCACGATCCAGCAGACCGGTACAGCATATCCAATGCACGAACGTTATCGCTCTGCGAAGACCACAGAGGAGACCTTTGGGTGGGCACGTGGCATGGTCTTGAGAAGTTCGACCGCAAAACCGAGAAGTTTTACCACTATCTTCCCCATCCGAGCGCCGATAGCACGGGATGGGAAAATGTCGTATTTGCGGTTCACGAGGACCGTGAGGGAATCCTGTGGATTGGCACCGGCGCCGGGCTTTATGTCTGTGACCGACCCGGAGATACGACTCTGACCTTGAGACGGTTTCAGGGGCAATCAGAGACTTCCATACAAAAAGTCGTGCGCGCAATCGTCGAGGACCGCTCGGGGAGGCTCTGGGTGGCGACAGGATCTGATTTACTGCAATATGATAGAAGCGCCAGGCGGTTCGTCATCCGGTGGTGCGTTCCTGACAGGCCCAACGGAGAAATCGAACCCCGCAAAATATCGGAGCACTGGATTTTTGTCGTCTATGAAGATCACGACGGCATGCTCTGGCTGGCAACGAACGGCGGATTGGTTAAGTTCGACCCTAACTCTCGGACTTCCACCGTTTATCGACACAATCCAAACCAGCAGTGGAGTCTGAATGACAATGTTGTGTTGACCGTTGGAGAGGACGCTGCCCGAGCAATCTGGGCCGGGACGGATTACGGGCTCGTCCGGTTCGACAGGGGAAGCGGTCGCTTCACCAAGTTTGTGCACGACGATAGAGATCCGAAAAGCTTAAAAGCCAATAGGATCTATGCGATCTTATCTGAGCGCTCAGGGACGCTTTGGATCTCGACTCTTGGAGGGGGAGTACATAAACTGAATAGACCCACGCCCCTCTTTACCACTTACAGGCCAGAGGCTGGAGGTTCGGACCCAACGGCTACCAGCTTCACGGGAGGGCTGGCAGAAGTCGATTCCGGAGTAATTTGGGCGAACACATATTTCAATGGTATTGAAGAGTTCAGTCGGCGAACGGAGACGTTTGAGCATTTGGGACCCAGGGCACCCTTCCACATCTTGATGAAGGGGCCCCGTCGCTCCGTGTGGATCGCGCCCTCCAATGGCGAACTAGGGATGTCCCTCCTTGACCGGCACGGGCGTCTGACCCCTTTTGAAGACCCTCAAGGGCGGACCATACGCCACCCTGTCGGGAGTATGTGCCAAAGCAGGGAAGGTTTCATCTGGGTGGCTACCGCCTTCGATCTCTGGACCATGGCACCGGCAACTCATTCTTTCACCCATGTCAAGAACCTGAAGGCCGTAGGGCTCTCTCAAGTTCTTGAGGATCGGGTAGGAATAGTCTGGGTTGGCACGGCTGGAAGCGGCCTCTTTAGGTACGACCGGACAAATGATTCGCTGACCCTGTTCCCTCACGACCCCGAGAACCCACTCAGCATCAGCGGGAATATGATCAATGCCATTATGGACGACACAGCGGAGGGGCCCTGGTTCGGCACGGACGCGGGCCTGGACAGATTCAACCGGCAGACAAGGACGTTCACCCACTTCAGCTCCAAGTATGGTCTCCCTAACGACGGGGTATTTGCGATCCTCAGGGATGATCATGGCATTTTATGGCTCAGCACGCTTGTCGGCCTCGTTCGGTTCGTCCCGGCAACAAAGATGGTTAAAACCTTTGAGTGGTCCCATGTGATGCCCAATACGAGGATCAATGTCCGGAACGCCTTCAGAGCCGGCAATGGTGAAATGTATTTCGGGAGTGAGGATGGCCTTATTCGTTTCCATCCGGACAGCATCAAGGATAATCTATTTGTTCCTCCCATCGTTATCACGGAGTTCAAGACCTTTGACAAGCCGGTTCGCCTTGACACTGCCATATCTGAGAAAACAACAATTGCGTTGTCATACAAAGACAACGTGATATCGTTCGAATTTGCCGCGCTCAATTATCTGTCCCCGGAAAGAAATCTCTACGCCTATCAAATGGAAGGATTCGACACGGGCTGGGTGTACTGCGGCTCGCGTCGCTATGCAACGTATACCAATCTCGACGGCGGCGAGTATGTTTTCAGAGTGAAAGGTTCAAACAACGACGGTGTGTGGAATGAAGAAGGAACATCCATTGCTCTCGTCATCACGCCGCCCTTCTGGGCAACATGGTGGTTCCGTGGTTTCGCTTTCATCGCAATACTGGTTTCCGTTGGTGGCAGCATTCGGTTTTTCGAGATGAGGAAACTAAAGGGGCAAATCGCACGCCTGGAACAAGAGCGTGCATTGGAGGACGAGCGCATCAGAATATCTCAGGACCTGCATGATGAAGTCGGTGCCAGTCTTTCGAAGATCGCCATCATTAGTGAGGTGGCGATAAGGAACTCCGGGGGAGCGACTGGAGTAACGCCACAGTTACAAAACATTTCACAGTTAGCCGGAGAAATAGTCGACAGTGTCAGCGCCATTGTGTGGGCAATCAACCCGCACAATGACAAGCTCGACAACCTCGTGGGATATATGCGCGAATACGCATCGGACTTTTTTGAGAATACACTCATAGAGTGCCGCTTTGAATTCCCTGATGAGATACCAGGTTCTCATCTTTCTGCCGAGATTCGACGGACCTTCTTTCTCGTGATGAAGGAGGCGCTGAACAACGTCGTAAAGCATTCGTGTGCGACGATGGTGCAAATTGGTTTAACGTTCACAAAGTCGCATATTGAACTTCGCATCGAAGATAACGGCAAGGGTTTCGTCCGTGAACACAAGTTATCGCACGGCAACGGTCTCTGCAACATGCGAACACGGATCGAGGATATCCATGGCACATTTGAGATTCAATCGCAAGCGGGCAACGGAACGAGGATCCGGCTCGTCGTGCCGACAACTCAAGTGATGCCACTTTAGCTGATGGAGCTGTAACCCTCCCATCGTATCCCCCATAAGTAGTACGCCGCCCCCTCCGGTTGCTTCAACTTTACTACTTTCATGCGATTGTGCCCTCCTGACTACCTGCATATCTTGTTTCCGAGAGCTGCCTCGGATGCCTTGAGGAATGGGCAATGCTACTGTACACTCTCCATCCATCATTCAAGGAGGCGATCTGAGCCACGATCGCCGTCGTGTCACTGTGTCAGTCATCGCTCTCGGTCTGACCATCGCGTCACATCAGAAGGAGGGCTTGGACGAGTTGGTTAGCAGAAGTGCAATGTTTACGTAGGACACCCGTCCCCATTGTCAATCGTAGAGGGGCGAATGAGTGTGCGCTTGATTCACTTTCTAAGAGGAGCAAGTTATGAAACGCATGGTATTGTTATTTGTAGGCGCAATGATATTATCGGTCAGCCGGTCCAGCGCAGATGCGGTGATCGACTGGAACTCAACGGCCATCACAGTGATGCTGAAAGTGCCGACGCTGGCCAGAAGCGCCACTAACGATCTGGCATACGTGCATGTCGCGATCTACGATGCGGTTAATGCCATCGACGGCCGTTACTCCGTGTTTGCAGTGGCGCCGCCCAATGCCGCGCCGTGGGCATCCAAAGAAGCGGCAGTTGCGGCCGCGGCACGCCGGGTGCTCCTGACGTTCTATGCCGCACAACAGCCGTACATCGATTCCGTGTACAATGCCGCCCTCGCCCTCCTTCCCAACGATAGCACTAAGACACGGGGAATGGCGATCGGTGATACGGTTGGGGCGCGGTTCCTCGCACTTCGCGCGGGCGACGGGAGAGATGCAGTCGTTACGTATCCCTGGCAGGCTCCGGCACCCGGCGTGTATCAACCCACGCCTCCCGGGGCGGCCCAGTACCAACCGGTGAACCTGTGGCTTCCACTGCTTCTGCCGCTTTCATTTGGATCATCCTCGCAGTTCCGGGCGCCGGGTCCTGCCTCACTCACGAGCGACATCTATACGAGGGATTTCAACGAGGTAAAACGCTACGGCTCGCGCGACAGCTCTTTCACCACGGCCCAGCAGAGAGAAATTGCGAGGTTCCACACGGAAAACCCGGGCGTCCAACTGGCCAGGAACATCCGGCTGTTCGCGGCCTCACGCGGCATGTCGCTTGCCGACAATGCCCGGCTCTTTGCGCAGCTGTACGTCACGATTGGCGATGCGACGATAGCCGGTTTTGAATCGAAATACTATTACAACGTCTGGCGTCCGTCGACCGCCATCCGCTCGGCAGACACTGACGGCAACCCGCTTACCGTGCAGGACACGTCATGGCTACCATTGGTTACGACGCCGCCTCATCCGGAATACCCTGCCGCGCACGGCCTCGCAATGGGGGGGCTTGCATACGGCCTGGCGAAGTTCTTCGGCACGACAAACATCCCCCTCACGCTCACGAGCAATGTCACGGGGACACAACATTCGTTCACCAATATCAACGACATTGTCACGGAGACGATTAACGCCCGGATATACGGCGGCATGCACTTCCGTTCGTCCGTCGAGGACGGCATTACGATCGGGCGCGATGTCGCGGCATGGGTGGCGCGCCGGTATTTCCTGCGTCTGAACGCATCACCGTGGGCGCTCCAGCACGCGGCGGGTGTAGCGGCATTCCCGAATCCGGACATCGCGTTTTCGGCGGTGAGTGAGACGGTCTGCTGGGGAATCAAGGGCTCAAACATCCAATTCGTTCGAACCACAAACGGTGGAACAACCTGGACAGTCTCTACGATTACAGGTGCAGCCGGGTTACGAGGCTCCGACATTGCAGCGCTCGATGCCACCACCGCATGGGCTGCCATGAATGATCCTTCCTCTGCCACAAGCGGGGGTATATTCAAAACGACCGATGGCGGAGCAGTATGGACAAGACAAACAACGGCGTTTTCAGGATCTGGCGGATATCCCAACACGATACACTTCTTCGATGCGAACAACGGCGTTTGTGAAGGTGATCCGAACGGCGGAAGCTGGGAGATCTACACGACGACGAATGGGGGAACGCAATGGACCCGGGTGCCATCCGCAAACATCCCCCCTCCGGCCTCCTCCGACATTTCAGGCCAATCGTTTGCGACTTTCGGCAATTGTGTCTGGTTTGGCACAATGTACAACTCGGTCTACAGGTCAACCGACAAAGGAATGACATGGTCTGCCGCCCGCGATGTTCTCGGGTATCAAAGTCTTGGACCGTTCCTTGCATTCAGGGATAGTCTGAATGGTCTGGGCTGCGCGCCCTTCCCCGCGTTTGTGACCGGGCCGATCAACAGAGTCTCTAGGACAACCGATGGCGGTATAACATGGACCCCTGTTGCTGCAGCCGCAATTCCTGCAACGCCATCGGCATGGTATCCCGCATACGTTCCAGGAACACACTCATATGTGCTTTCATCCAACTCCAATGTCGGCAACAACACGCACACTATTCCAGGTTCTTCGTATTCAACCGACGATGGCTTGACTTGGACGCAGATTGACAACCTGCCGCATATGCAAGCCGAGTTCGTCTCCGCTCATGTTGGTTGGAGTAGCGGCTTAAATGATTCAATCTACAAATGGGATCTCAATCTGCTCGTCACCTCAGCGGGACAGTCGAAGGGTGTTGTGGAGGGTTTCTGGCTTGAACAGAACTACCCGAACCCGTTTAATCCGAGTACAACGATAGGGTTCAGGGTCCCGGGTCTGGGGTCTAGTCTGGTGAGGCTTTCCGTCTACGATCTTCTGGGTCGCGAGGTGGCTGTGCTGGTGAATGAGGAGAAAGAGCCGGGAAGCTACGAGGTGAAATTCGGCGGGGCCGGCCTGTCAAGTGGAGTATACTTCTACCGTCTCCAAGCAGGAGACTTCGCAGCGACCAAACGGCTGCTTCTTCTGAAGTGAGCATTCTGAACATGACGAAAATGCCAATGCCCGCCGATTCACCGGCGGGCATGACAGCGGCTTATCGCACGGATTAGCCAATTTTCACTTCTGCAAATCGTCCGAAAGTTGTAGGTATAGCAGTGTTCCTGCCCCCGCTACTGGAGAGCCTCTGGTACATCGCCAGAGGCTCTTATGTTTTTTAGGGTTGTGAGTCGTCGATGTGGTTGCATGCAACTCGGAGTAGCAGCAAATCCGCACGCGCGAACGCGACATCGTGTGAACACACCAGTGTGATCGCATCGGTTCATTGCTACTTCCATGTAACATCGAACAATCCTTCACTGAAAGTGTGCGTTTGCCCATTGACTCCAGTACCATTGAATTCAAATACTCCTGCAACGACCTTTCTGGACACGTCAAGCGCCGTGATCGTAACTGTTCCTGAGTGTGCGCTGTGTGTGTGGCAGACGCATGACAGGCCATCGAAGTGCTGAGCCTCTCCTTCCTGCGCGGGTGTAATGGCAATCTCGGCGAACTAGTTGCCGGTGATCGTGGGATATTCTTTGATTTCTGAATCTTTGAACACTGGCATGTTCTTCGCAACCATCTTGTCATAGATCATCGCGTTGGCACCATAGAGCAGCAATTTCGCATCGTATCCAAGGACTTTTAGATAGGCGGCCACGTAGGCGCTCGTCTGTCCCGTATAGCAGTAGATGACGACGGGCTTGTTGGTCGGAAGTGTCTGCAATGCCACGGAGCTCTTCAGGTCCGATTTTGGGACATAATCCACAGCGCCTGGGATGTGTCCAGGATCTGTGTATTCCGTTGTCGGCCAGTAGCACACGATGTAGTAATTGCTGAGTCCGGCGAAGAGGGTTGAGTTGGTCACTGTTGCGGTGGAGAATCCAGCTGCCAGAAGTTCGTTAATTCTTGCCTCGAGAATCTCAGCGCCGGTTGTCTTTCCGGTTGAAATGGTTGGCAGATCGCCCGCAGCGTTCTTTGACGTGATCGTCGCCGTGAAGTCGTTTGCCCTGCCATTACCTATGTTTGCTTTCCACGTCGTGGTGGCAAACTGTGTGGTCCAGGAGGCCATGCCGAACTTCAGTGAATAGACATTGTTGTATCCCATCAGCCTGAGCAACGACGCACCGTATGCTGACGTCTGGCCCGAATAGCATACGATGACGATCCTGTCATAGTCCGCCGCTATGATCGACTTCACATGCGTCAGCAGATTCGCCAGCGTCACGTTCTTTGCGCCTTCGATGTGACCTACTGCGAAATCCGTTGCGGAGCGAATGTCGATGACATACTGCTTGGAGGGGTTGCTCAACATGTTCGTCTGGACGTCAACCGCGGTGATCACAGAGGGGGCCAATGCATTGACGTAGTCACCGTGGGATTCCAGGTACGACAGCAGCACCTGGGCTTCGCTGGTCTGAGCTGTCGGCTCAGTGGAATGCTCCTTGCACCCACCGATCGTGAGAACCAGGAGAGCCCACATCAAAAACGGGTAATTCGGGATGTTCTTCATCGTGCTTCACCCTGTTCTGTTCTTGAAGAACCGCTTTTGAATACTCCGCCCCTTTAGTAGCCGGTCGTCGAAAACGTTATTGTGGTTGGCATTGATTTCCCTGTTTTGGAAATCAGAGTTCCACCGGTAGAGGCCCTTGTTCATGATTGTCGCTCCCCCCTTTCAGTCTATCAGGGGCCAGGTCAGTGTGTGCCAAGGTAATACCTCGAAGAGGGCACAACAATACCGAAAACTCGGTATTTTAAATTGAGCGACACGGAAGGTGGTGAATCTAGGATCAGCGACACGCGATGGCTGTGGGATGCAGGGGGCTAAAGGAGCCGTTCTCTGAACGCTTTTGACACTGCCCCGCTACGCGAATGTACATGCAGTTTCGTATAAATGTTCTTCACATGTGTATCGACGGTGCGGAAACTCAGGAACAACCTTTCGGCAATCCCTTTTGCCGTGAGCCCGTCCACCATCAGATGGAGGATTTCTTTTTCACGGCCGGTCAAACCGTACTCTCCCATCGGTATGGAGAGACGCGAAAACATGTCGAGGACTTTCCGCGCGATGCGCGCATCCATCGGTGCCCCGCCCCCGAGAGCTTGACGCACCGCTGCGATAATCTCGTGTGGTTGCGCACTTTTCAACAGATAGCCCGATGCACCCGAACAAATGGCCTCAAATATTTGCTTCTCATCGTCAAAGACCGTGAGCATGATCAAACCGGTTGACGGTGAAATTGCCTTGATCCGTCTGAGACCTTCTATCCCGCTCATTCCCGGCAAGCCTATATCCATCAAAATGATTTCCGGGGCAAAGTCATCCTCGAGTGCCTTGAGAGCCTCTTCACAGGATTGGAAGGCGTGGATGCAGCGCATGCCTTCGGTGCTGTCAACCAGCGCGGCAATTGTGTCCTTGTATGTGTCATTATCCTCAATCACCCAGAGGGTAATTGGCTGGTCGTCTGTTGAGGGATTCACGTTCAAGGTATACTCACCGCAATCTTTACCCGGGTTCCCCTTTCGGGGGCAGAGACGATCTCGAAAATTGCCTTGATAGAAGAAGCGCGGCTTTTGAGGTTGCTTAGCCCGTTGCCGGAGCTGGGAAGTGCAGTATCAAATCCGACACCATTATCTTCAATCATGATGGTAAAACAGTCCGGGTCCTCGTTGATCAGTATACGAACCTGAGTCGCGCGGGCATGTTTCTGAATATTGTGCAGGGCCTCTTTGTACATCAGCAGAATATTCCTCCTGAATTCCATATCAAGTCTGTCGGTCGAAGTCCCGGCCTGGCCCTGGAATGTATACGATATCCCTCCCAGCATGGTGGATGCAATGGTCCTCATCCGATCCACCATGTCGTTCAAACGATCAAGCCTCGGATTGATCGTCCAAACGATGTCCCGTAAGTCATTTGCCATCTGCCGCGCCGACCTGCTGATTTCCATGAGCCGATCATTGCCTTTGTCCCCCATGCTGACACCGGATCGCACCAGGTCACTCTGGAGTGCAATCGCACTCAGATTACTTCCGATCTCATCGTGCAGGTCTGTCGAAATGCGCACTCGCAGCCGCTCAATCTCCAGCAGTCTTGCCACACGATAGTTGTAGGCAAGTGCGACCAGGGCGATGACTACAATCGCCACGAGAGAACGGAACCACCACGTTTGCCAATACGGCGGGCGTATGATAACGGAGATCGACGTTCCGGCTTTGTTCCACACGCCGTCGTTGTTTGACCCCCTCACCTTGAACACATAGCTCCCGCCCTCAAGGTTGGTATAACTTGCATACCGCCGTGTGCCGCTGTAGATCCAATCTTTATCAAACCCTTCGAGCTTATACGCGTACTGATTTGCCTCCGGACTCGTGTAATTCAGTGCGACAAATTCAAACGAGAAGACATTATCTTGATACGAAAGCTCTAACACCTTCTTCTCAGAGATTATAGTATCAAGCGGCACAGGTTTATCAAACTTCTTAAATGCCGTAATCACGATCGGGGGGATGTATGTATTATCTTTTATGCTATCGGGATAGAAACGAACGAAGCCATTTGTCCCGCCAATGAATATTTCTCCATTCTTGTTCTTACAGGAAGCCTTCCCCCAGCTCGGATTAATATTTACCCCGTCACTCGCGTCGTAGTTCCTGAAGGTGCCTGTTTGCGGATCAAACTTCGACACACCCTTAAGGGTTTTCAACCAAAGGGATCCGCTGTCGTCCTCCAGTATTGCCCCGATGAAGTCGCTCGCAATGCCGTCTTTTGTTGTGAAGTGTGTAAACGTTTCTGTTGACCGGTCAAACCTATTGAGACCGGCGGCAGTGCCAATCCAGAGCGTCCCCCTGCTGTCTTCATAGATTGAATGGACACTGTAGCAACTCAAGCTCTTGATATCCTTTGGGTCCGAGTAGTAACGGGTGAATTTTCCTGTGGCTTTGTCAAGCTTGTTAAGTGCGTTCTGGGTTCCGGTGCCAACCCATAGTGTGCCCGACTTGTCTTCATAGATGGCGTTTACCCAGTTCCAGCCTAATGAGTTGGAGTCTTTGGGGTCATGTTTGTAATGGATGAATTTCCCAGAGGTCCTATCAAATTCATCAAGCCCCTCATCAGTGGTCCCAATCCAAAGTCTGCCTGACTTATCTTCAAAGAGTGACAGAATGTAGTTACTGCCCAGGCTGTTGGGATTCCCCGCATCATGAGTATAGTGTATGAATCTCTCTTTTCCCTGGCCTGTCCCGCCGCTCTTGACCGGATCAAGTCTGTCAAGGCCGCGCCCCAGGGTTCCAACCCAGATCGTACCCTTGCTGTCTGCGAGCAGCGACCGGATATCGTTGCCACCCAGGCTCTGAGAGTTGTTGGGATCATTCATGTAATGCGTGAACGTTTTGGTTTCTCGGTTGAGCCTGTTCAGGCCGCCCATTGTCGCCACCCAGAGCACACCTGATCTGTCCTCAGAGAGACCCGTGACAATCTTATGACTCAAGCTCTTCGGATCGGCAGGTTCTAGTGTATAGTGGGTGAAAGCCTTCCGTGCTCTATCGAGTTTGTTGAGCCCACCCCACCACGTTCCGATCCACAGGGTACCTGACCTATCTTGACAAAATGTAGTGACAAGGTTATCGCTCAAGCTACGAGGATCCTTAGGATCGTTGACGCAAAAAGTGAACTTGTCTTTGGAACGATCATACCGGCCGAGTCCTCCACCACCGGAAGATCCGACCCAGAGCTCCCCTCTCCTATCCTCAATAATTGACTCGACTTTTTCGTTGGCTGAACGACCAGGGGAAGGTCCGATTTCGTACTTCTTGAACGTTTCGGCTGCTCTCGCAAACCTATATAACCCATCCCCAGTGCCGATCCAGAGTAAATCTCTGCTGTCCTCATAAATTATGATGACGTTGTTTCTTCCGAGATGTTCAGAGATTCTTTTGTCAACCGGATAATGTGAAAACGTTCCAGTTGTTTTATTGAATCGCCAAAGCCCCTCGTTGGTACCAAGCCACAAAAAGCCGAATCTGTCTCCATGAACTGTATTGACCAGATTTCTGGAACCATGCTCATAGTGCGTGAAGGTTCCGTTTTCTGTGTCAAATCTGTCAAGTCCGCGAGCAGTTCCTATCCAGAGAATTCTCCCATCATCGGGATCCTCGCAGATGGCGTGGAGAGTATCAGTGCTCAAACTATACCGGGTGAACCTTCCGCTCGTTCGGTCGAACTTATTGAGGCCTCTCCCAGGCGTCGCAAACCAGAGTCCGCCAGACGTTTCTAGACGGCAATCTGAGGCGAAATTGGCCCACCACTTGTACATGCCCTCGTAACGCGTGAACTTCCCATTTCCTCTGTCAAACCTAACAGCCTCCTCTCCAGGATGTGCAATCCAGATTGTACCCGATCTGTCTTCGTAGATCTCAACGACATTATTCGCAGGGATTGAGTTTGAATCGAGAGGATCATTTTTGTATACGGTAAAGCTGTAGCCATCGAATTTGCACAACCCAGCATCCCCGGTTCCAAACCACATGAATCCCCTGCTGTCCTGGAAAATGCCAAACACACTATTACTCGGCAGGCCTTGTTCAACTGTGAGGTGTTCAAATCTGAATTCAGGCCCGTTGGCACAGAAAGCGGTCGATGCGACTGCAAGTGTCGAAAGAATCGTGAGCAGCAGGATTTTGGATCTTGAAGAGGACATATACCGCTGAATATACGGTTTTCCCCAACAGACGCCATACCGAATTTAGGGTATTCTTGGGAGTGGGGGGGGCAAAGATAGTAGGCATGCTTCGCACATCGTGTACGGACTGTTCCTTGTCACTACCCGATCGGCGCTACGAGCCCCACGTCATCGTGGGGTCAGCCCCGTGGTCGACAAACACCTTTCG
>Ga0209706_10000589_pt1 | contig 20642 bp, 10 predicted proteins | sample PPLLaktember2015_6_FD_187263 | JGI IMG/M metagenome (GOLD analysis project Ga0209706, IMG submission 187263) | Freshwater sediment microbial communities from Prairie Pothole Lake near Jamestown, North Dakota, USA - PPLs Lake P8 Core (1) Depth... | ecosystem: Environmental > Aquatic > Freshwater...
CGGGAACTCAGGTGATACGTCCCTCCAGTTCTCTTTCCGTCTTATTGAAGGAAGTCCTCCAATATATTTTTCCAGTACGGGAATCACTTCATCAACTTTAAAATTACCAACCATTAAATACGTAAAATCGCTGGCATCGGCAAACCGGTCCGTGAAGATAGTGATCAACCTGTCCAGGTTTATCTGATCAATCTGGGCATCCGTCGGGATCGCGATTACCCTGGGATTGTTATTTGATACAATTTTTGAGAGAGTATCAGTAAAAATAATCATAGGAACTGCCCTCATTGGTTTTATCTGGTTTCTGATTCTGGAAATAACAGATTTAAAAGCATCATCATCCCTGCGTATCTTTGTAAAATAGAGGTAATTCAGTTGCAGCATCGTTTCCAGGTCCTTCGGTGAGCAGTTCCCCCTTAGTCCTTCCCGTAAATCATCTATGTATGGCGACATACTTGCTGTGTTACCGGATAGTTTTTTCTGCAGATCTGTCATATTAAATTCACCGAGCCCGCTCTGTGTGATGATTGTTGCAGCCAGTGTTGCTGTAAGCACATCCTGGTCGGGATAAAGCGATAATCCGCCCGGACTGAAGGCTGATAACAGGATTTCATCATTCTTGAAATCGGTGGGTTTTAATACCATTCTGACATTGTTTTCGAAGGTAAGTTCTGTAAATCCGAATTCAGAATTTTCAACTCTCTTTATTACGGGTGAAGGTGAAGGCTCTGCAGCCAGAAGGGGTGCATCCAAAGCCTTATCAACATATGCTTCGACCTTTCTGGATTTAACCGACCTGATTATTTCAGCAACCTGCACTTCCGTCGGGACTTTGAGTCCTTCTTTTTCCTGCGCAGAAATCAGGGCAAGAATATTTTTATCAGTGACCCATTCTTTCCCAAGCCTGTTTACCTCCTCCAGAGTAATTCCAGGCATCAGTTCTTTGACCAGCTCGAACTCTTTCTGATAACCCGGAATACATTCCTGAGTCATGAAGTTTCTGATAAATTCATCGGCATAATCTCCGGATTCTATCTTATCTGCTTCTTTTGCTCCATTTTCATAGAATGAAAGAATATTTTTCTTCTCTCTTTCAAGTTCCGGTTCAGTGAAACCAAACTGACGTACTTTTTCATTTTCAGTCAGAATTAGTTCAAGGCTTTTTTCAATTTGATTTTCTTTGGGCCCCACAAACAATGAATAGACATCCACAGAACGTCCTATGAAGGAACCGTATCCCGAACCCCCATACATGAACGGTGCATCAGGTTTCTGAGCGAGTTCCCGTAACCGGGTGTTAAGCATGCTTGTAAATAACGCTCGCATCTGATTGTTCCGGTAATCTCTGTAAGTTATGGATTTTGCCTTTGGTTGTTTGAACATGATCTGTGCGTTAAATCCGGAGGCTTCCTTATCTGTAACCACGCTTATTAATGGTTCAGAATTTTCCGGCACCGTATATTCTACCCTGTTATGCGGTCTGGCAGGTTTGGGAATTCTTCCGAAGTATTCCTTTATTTTTTCTTCTGCCAGATCAGGGTTGATATCACCGACTACCACCACAGCCATCAGATCAGGTCTGTACCAGGTTTTATAAAAACTGCGCAACGTATCATACGGGAAGGACTTGATTATCTCGACTTTTCCTATTGGCAACCGTTCGGCATACCTTGATCCTTTCAGGAGGACAGGCAGGTATTTTTGCATCATGCGGTCGTTGGCTCCCAGTCCAAGACGCCACTCTTCGACAATAACCCCGCGTTCCTTGTCAATTTCATCATCAACCAGGGTTACCTGGTGAGCCCAGTCTTCCAGTACCTGAAATCCACGGTTGATCCATTCTTCTTTATCTGTGGGGACTTTTAGCATATAGATGGTCTGGTCGAAACTTGTAAAAGCATTTAATTCAGCTCCGAACTTTACACCCATTTCCTCAAGCATATCAACAATCCTGTTGCTGGGAAAGTTTTTTGTGCCGTTGAAGCACATATGTTCCACGAAATGCGCCAGTCCCTGCTGCCTGTCCGTTTCACAGATTGATCCCGCATTGACAGCAAGTCTGAGTTCCATCCGTTGTTCGGGTTTTTTGTTGTTCTTGATGTAATAGCTAAGCCCGTTATCAAGCTTTCCTATCTTAATATTCGGATCAGGTGGAATGGGCTGATCAGGATTTTGAATCTGAGCTGACAGATTTGTCAGGATTAATCCACAAAAGCCTAAAAGGAACAGGAAGTTTAGTTTTTTCATCATATAATAATTTATTTCAATGGTATGATGGAACCTCCATGTAGCTGATTATTATACTATTGTGTTTGTGTAAGCTAATACATGGAGGTTTCATGGTATACTTTTTGATCATTTTTCAGAAATGCAGGATTTTATTACTATCCGGAGTACAACTGTGAATGATATCTCCTACAAAGTTACGATTTATGAAAGATTATATAACTCTATTTCTTTAACGTTTTTTAATAATATAATAATTGATTGCTTTACAATTTAATACTAATTTAGACGTCTTATTTTAAAGATTCTATTATGACTTCAACTCGCAGAAATTTCATAAGAACAGCATCGGTCCTGGCAGCAGGTTCAGTGCTTCCTCTGGAAGCTCTTTCAAAAACCGGTATGAATGTCGCTCCTTCAGATAAAGTACGTGTCGCGCTAATTGGCGGTAACAGTATGGGCTGGAGCGATCTTAATTCATTCCTCAAAAATAAGGATGTTGAGTGCATCGCCCTGTGCGATGTGGACCGTAATGTGTTAAACAGACGTACAGACGACATTGTTAAACTTGGGCGTCCAAGACCAAAGCTGTATGTCGATTACCGCAAGGTGCTGGAAAACAAAGATATAGATGCCGTTATAGTAGGAACTCCCGATCACTGGCACTGTCTGATTCTTTGCGATGCCCTTGAAGCAGGAAAACATGTATACGTCGAAAAACCAATTGGTAATTCCATTCTCGAGATTAACATTATGCAACGTGCTGTTAAAAAGCGCGGAAAGCTGGTACAGGTAGGGCAGTGGCAAAGAAGTCAGCCTCATTTTGTTGATGCAGTCCGGTACCTGAGATCAGGTAAACTGGGACGCATCAGGGCATGCAAATCGTGGTCGTTTGTCGACTGGAAAGGTGCTGTGCCGAAAGTCCCCGATACACCCACACCCGAAGGTGTTGATTACAACATGTGGCTCGGACCGGCTCCAATGCGTCAGTTCAATAAGAACCGTTTCCACCAGTCATGGCGCTGGTTCTGGGAATATGCTGGCGGTGTAATGACCGACTGGGGAGTACATCTAATCGACTATATTCTCTATGGCATGGACAGGGCAGTTCCGACATCAGTGATGGCAATAGGCGGGAAATACGCATTTCCTGATGATGCCATGGTAACTCCCGATACAATGACCGCTGTATATGATTTTAAAGATTTCACAATGACCTGGGAACACTCAATAGGCATTGGACTCGGTAACTGGAAAAGACCTCACGGAATGGCCTACACCGGTGAAAACGGCACACTTGTTCTCGATCGTAACGGGTGGGAAGTATTTCCTGAAAAACAGAAGATTGAAGCCGTTCCGCTTCAGAAGAATGTCGGAAACGGTCTTGACCTGCATGTACGGAACTTCCTCGACTGCGTAAAGAATAATACACCCCAGAAGCTCAATGCCGACATAAACATCGGACGTAACGTGGCACTTGTTGCACAGATGGGTAATATTGCGTACCGGACCGGGGAAAAAGTCTTCTGGAATAATGACAAGCAGGTTTTTTCAACCAAAACGGCAAATGCACTGATCACTCCCGTTTATAATAACGGCTGGAGCCTGCCGAAGTATTAAGGTTCATCAGTGATCCATTCAGAATATACCTTTTTCATTTTTCCCGTCTTTAAAGGATCTTCAGCAACAGCATTGCTGGTAAACATCATTACACCGGTAGCCCCTGCACCTGCACCATATCTGAGGACTTTTTCAAACTCTTCCGGAGAAATAGCATGTGGTTCATCAGATGCCTGCACTATTGGCCAGACCCCGGGAAACGAATTCGTTTTTATATCCAGGTTCATGCAAAACCACTCAATATTTTCTTTTACCCACTCAGCGTCTCTCCCCATCCGGCCATGATAAACCATTGGTGAAAAAACATCCGTAATTTCCTTAAGTACTCCGTAATCGAGGCCAAGGACCCGGTATCTTGCTCCATTGAAATCGTTGTCATTCCACGGACAGTGGAATATCCCGAGCAGTGCATCCGGACTGTTATGTTTCAGGATCATCCTGGTGTCCCTGACCCATCCTGCAATAACAGAACATCGCCATTCACGCCAGATAGTGTCATATCTGGTCAGTATCCATTCTGCCTGTTCCGATGTGCTTAATTCAGGTACATCTATCCCTGTTGATGATTTAAATGTCCTGATGCAATTTTCGCAGAAACAGGTTTCAGGAAGGATCGGTTCAGGCTCTTCAAACTGGGCATGCCAATGAAGGTAATCCAACCATATGCCATCGAGATCAAATCTCCTGAGCAGTTCCCGAAGCTCTGTCATTCTGAACTGCCTGAATCCGGGCTCGGTCGGACATACTCCCATGAACCATGATGCGGGCTGAACTTTATTGCCATACCTGTCAATGGCCCATGCTTCGGGATGCTTTTCCACATATCCTTTCCCGTTCAGAACAGGAAATTCGGCAAAGATCTTAACTCCTTCGCTTCGCGCTCGTTCGATCATCTTTTCATTGATCGCCTTCCAGCTAAGGAATATTGCATTCACATTGACCTGAGTTAAGCTGATATTTTTATTCCAGAACTGATTCGGGCTACCATAGATCCCACGTATCTCAATCTTTTTTACATTTTCTGATCCGGATTTGTTTGAGTTGCAGCCATCTGAGTTTAAAAAAAATGTGCCCGCAAAGACAAAAATTAACATTTTGGGAATGATTGTCATATAAGTAGTTTATATGGATAAAGTTACTAAAGAATGATATTTTTGCTTAAAGAACTTAATTTGTAATTGTTTAGCTGATACAAAATAAGAAAAATTGTGCTTGTTTACCCGGGCGATCTTATCGGTGCTGATGGTGAGGGACGGTTTCCTATAAACGGACTCCCATCACTGTGATATCATCAGTTTGAGGAGTGTTTTTCATCCATTCAACAAGTTTTTTTGCCAGGAACTCTTTTTGCTTTAACATTGGTAATTCATGGATTTCCAATAAGGTCATATAAAATTGCCGGCGTAAATATTTTCTGTCTGTCTCCCCTCCGAACTGATCCTGATATCCGTCTGAGAACAGGTAAAACACATCTCCTTTTTTGCATTCAATTTCTTTCATGGTAAAAGTGCCCGGATAGTCAGTTAAAGCGCAGACGGAAAAGCTATCAGCTTTTACTTCCTGCAGTATTTTATCACGGATGTAAACAAGGTTATTCATCCCTCCTGTAAATTGTAATTTATTTTGCCTCTGATCCAGTACGCATAATGCAATGTCCATTCCATCTGAAGTACGAATATCCTTCCTTCCCTGCTGAAGTGAATAAATAACTCTTTCACGAAGCATGGTGACAATGGCAGCTGAATTTGTCATTCCCTGAATATTTACAATTTCATTTAATAGTGTAATGCCCAGTAAGCTCATAAATGCTCCGGGAACACCATGGCCCGTACCGTCAGCTACAGTAAAAATAATCTTATGATCCTTTTTTGACAGCCAGTAAAAGTCGCCGCTAACAATGTCTCTTGGCTGACAAAAGATAAAACTATCAGGCAATAATCTATTCATTAAATCAACAGGAGGTAAAATTGTGTTTTGTATTTTACTTGCATACATTATACTTGATGTAATGCTGGCATTCTTCTTCTCTATCAAATCCCGCTGCAACTCAATTTCATTTTTCTGGCATTGAATTTCATATGTCCGTTCCCGGACTTTTTCTTCAAGTATTTTTTTCTCGGCCAGAAATCTGTATTCACGCCTTTTTACATAAATGAAAATCAGGCTGGCAAGGATAAGACCTGTTGCAGGGAAAAACCACCACTTCTTCCAGAAGGGTATTTTGATTATAATATTTAACAGCGGACTTTCGGCCACAGCGCCATCTCCGCTGGAAGACTTCAGGATGAAAGTATAATCTCCTTCCGTTAACTGATAATATGTATTAGTTGTGTTTTTCGTAATTTCAGACCACTGTTCCCAACCGTCCAGCTTGTACTGATAGGTAACAAGTGAAGGTTCCTTCAGACTGATGCCCAGGAAATCAATTCTTATTTTATATCTGCCGGGAGACAGTATTATTTTATCAGTAATATCTGTTTCTTCATCATTAATTCTGATTGCTGTAATTACTAAAACAGGGGCCTGAAAAACGGAGGGCTCCATGGACGGGTCATATGAAATCAGGCCTTTTTGCGATCCAAACCAGATTTTCCCCTGCTGATCCCTGATTACTGAATTTGGATTAAATTGATAATTATCCGTTATATTTTCAATATGATGTACAGGTTTCACTGTAAAATCCGAAGCCCTGATCATGCTTAATCCAACCTTATGACCAACCCAGATATTATTTTGATCGTCACTGATAATCGAGTAGCAATAATTGGACAAAAGACCATTTGCTGACGTAATATTAATTATAGAATCAGATTCTATTAAGAAAACACCTTTCCCGTTTGTTCCAACCCAAATACGGTGGTTTATATCTTCGGTTACGGAAATAATTTCGCTCCCGGCATTAAAAGGTATTTTATTTACCGTTTCGTCCTTAATGTATGCCAGTGTATTGCTGCGTGTACTTATCCACAGCCTGTTCTCACTGTCAGCATGTAATGAATTAATAAAGTTATGTGGTAAGCCGCCCTTGTTTAAAGTGTACCAATTTATGGTGCCGGTAACCGGATTAATACTGCAAAGTCCTTTCTTTGTACCTATATAAACCTGTTCTTTTATACCGGTTATATGGGTAACAGAGTTTTCAAGTACTCCATCTCCTGTCGGATATTTATGGATTCTTCCGGTTTCCGCTGCCATCCTGTACAGGCCATGTTTTTCAGTTCCAATCCAAAGGTCCTTTCCACCGGCGGAATAAAGAGCTGTAACCGTATCTTTTGGTAAACCGTTTCTTATATCGTAAAATTCAACTATTTTACCTGTAAGCTGATCCAGTTTGATCAGCCCGTTTTCAGTTCCTATCCATTTGTATTTCTGATCAAAACAGATTGAAAATATGTCATTTCCATATAATTGTTTATCAAATGTATAGGTATAAAATGTTTTAACGGTAAGTCTTGTTAATCCCTGGCCATAATTTCCACTCCAGATATTTCCCTCCCGGTCCTCATAAACAGTTTTTACATTATTGGTGACAAAACCATTGGAACTGTTATAATAATTAATCTTTGTGAACTCACCTGAGTCTGAATAAACCAATTTGATAAGACCATTTCCAAAAGAGCATAACCATAAATTTGACTGGCTGTCCTCATAAACAGTCTGTATACCTGTAAATTCGAAATCCTCAACCGGTATAATTTCTGAAACCCTGAACGTATTGTCCTCAACGAGGAACTTAAATATGCCATCATTTTCTGTTGCAATGTAAAAACCGGAATTATTATTCATTTTTTGAATACTGATTACTTTGGATTCCGGAATTCCTTCAACAGGACGGATTATTTCAATTTGATCAGACTCTGTCAGCCTGCAATATAATAAGCCGGTATTTGTACCGGCCAGCAATTCATTATCATTAAGAAATACAAATGATAATACAAATGTCGGTTCCTTAAACAGATAATGTTTTACCATGCTTGAGTCTTCAGCCAGTTTCAATAAGCCATCAGAATAAGTACTCACCCAGACCTGACCCTCCGGACTTTTTGCAAGATGTGTTATACGGTCCGGTTTACTGAGGGGCAAAGCGACCGGACTGACCTTCTTCCCGTCGTAAAATGATATCCGGCCATTCATATGACCAAACCAGAGTTTTTCCCCGTCGGTTATACCGCATGTAATAAAATTGCCTTTCAGAGAGTCGGAAGTGGAATAGTACTCAAATACAAATCCGTTATACCGGTACAATGATCCGTCCCCGGTACCAATCCACAGATAACCTTGCACGTCCTGTATGATAGAATAAATAAAGGGATTGATTAATCCATCTTCCGAACTGAAATTACGAAAATCATAATCCCGCGGGGATGCATGGCCTGTCAGCACCGAAAAGAAAAAAATCAATATTCCAATCCATTTTATAAAAACCTTAATATGGATTTTTACAGATTGTAACATATTAATTAAACAGTGACCAAAGTTTTAAATGCCCGAAATGCCAAAGCTATCATCTCATTCTTATTTTCGGAGAATATACAGGAATACCTCCTATGGGAATTACATAGAATGGCAATGAAGCTCCGTACTGGTTCCTGATAGTGACCACCACATTATTGTTTCTTTCCTGTACGGTTTGATTCTTTTTGAATTGTATCTCAATGGTGGAATTCTTTTCTTCATCCGCTATCGGGAATTTCCTTACTATCCAATTGTCTTCTCCTGAAACATCGCATTGAATACCATTCTTGGCAACTGAAAATACCCTGATTATTCCATCATTGTCCCAGTCAAAATTTGAGACTTCGATAGAAATGGTCTTGTCGTCTACATAAGGATATATCTGACAGATTTGTTTTTGATCATCAGGTAGCCTGAAATGATACTTATAGGTAAAAAAATTACCACCCTCAATTGCCACATTTTCAATCGGACTTGTACTTAAATAGTATTTATATAAATTTCCATCATCCCCTGATATCCCCTGGGCAATGATTTTAAAAACACGGCCTCCAAGTTTCTCTACATACTCTCCTTCAGAAGGATTAAAAGGTCCAAAACTATACCAATATTTATCGAATTTCGGATCAACCCCAAATGATTTTGATGACAATGAATATCCGCTTCTGTAATTTCCTGCCGGATGAATACTCTGTGCTGCGGTATCTGACCAGCAACCTATCCCAGCATAAATTGAAAAATTTATTACAGTATTAAATTCTCCCTTGGCTTCATCGATGGCCCCTCCCGTATCCGGATCATAAACACGGATATACACAGGATCAGTTTGTGATGAAGGAATGAAGCAAAAAAATATCTGACAAAAATCATCATCCCCCCAACTTGTTACAGCGTTTCCTCCAAAGGTCATCAGGTAAGGGATATTTTCCTCACTCTGAGGAGCAGATTGTGAAAAGACAGATAACCCGGTTTCCAGAATAAATAATATGATCAACGCATATTTGATCATTAAAATTAATTGTTAATTTTTCATAAATATAAATTCAATTATTCCGTCAATTTTTTTGCTTTCTTTTTCAATTGGTTTTAAGGTGGGATGAGACAAACCATAGCCTTTACTGCTGAAAGTATCCATATTTATTCCTTTGTTCTTAAAATAGAAGGCTAATTCCTGTGCCCATTTTTCTGATATTAACATCTTATTGCCAGGTGACTCATCTTCAACTGCATGCAGAGCTAACTCAAGCCTGATATCCGGATTCTCTTTTATAACCCCAACAACATTATCAATAAATTGATAAGAAGCAGACTTAATTCCATATTGGTCAAATCTGACAGCAGGATTTACGGATGCCTTTAATGCTTCTTCGATTTTTACTTTTTGCCGGTCAGTCATATCATCCATAAAATAGACGCTGATTTGCATAGTTTTGTTTTGTCCTGCAACAGAATCAGTTTTTTCAGTTAGTTCATATTTCTCTCTTTCTTCTTTTATTGCCAATTCCTGATAAGTATTATAAATTCTAATTTTTTTCATAACACATCTTTTCGGAATCACCCCCATAGTATCTTCTTCAGCAAGTAAGCCCATCTGAACAGTATATTCACCCTTCTTTTTGAATGTATAGCTCATAAGAGGTCCGCCTTGTTTAAAACCGTCTCCAAAGTTCCATAGATAGTCTGTTATCCTGAATTCTTTAAGAATGGTTCCTGCCCCGTCGAAAAATACTGATTTATTCACAATACCAACATCATATGAATTAATGTAAGCCTGTTCAATATTTTCAATTTCAGCCTTATAGCCAACCTGATTCGTAATAGTGTCACCGGTAAGTTCATCTATTATGCTAAGCTTAACCGTGTATTCTCCAGGACCGGGGAAACAATGCTGCACCTCCTTGCCAACGCGTATTATCCCGTCCCCAAAATTCCATTGATAGATCGCCTTTATTGAATCAATAAGCCGATGTTGCTCATCATAGAATGTAAAACAATAATTATTCACCTTTATATTGTCGCAATTTGTAAATTCTACCGGTGCTGAACTGAAGCTGTAAATATCATCTGTTTTTCGCCTGTTTGTTGAAAAATACCCGTTCTCAAATGTTGAATCTATAACCAGCCCAAAATCATCAGCAGTTGAATTTATTGCTGAATCGAGATGCACCGGGACTATCCATTCTCCATTTATTTCCTGGCTATAAAAAAGATCCTTCCCGCCAAATCCTTTATGTCCGTCTGATGCAAAATAAAGTTTACCATAATTACCTGCAAAAGGGAAGGATTCATTTTTTGATGTGTTTATAGCCGGCCCCAGATTTACAGGCTGATCCCAGTTATTATTACGCCTGACACAATAATAAAGATCCATTCCGCCACTGCCCCCGGGCATATCAGAAGAAAAGTAAATTCTTTCTCCATCGGGAGTAAGTGCCGGTGTACAAAAAGAATACTTCAGGTTATTATAGGTAAAAGGTTTGATATTAGTCCATATTCCATCTATTAATTCTGCAGAAAAAATACCAAGCTTATTTGAGGTATCCGAAATGTTTCTCAGAGAATTTCCAATAGAATTATTCCTGGAATAGTAAATGATATTCTCATTTTCATTGAATGTTACCGGCCCGTCATTAAAATCAGTTGTTATTTCCTTTGCAAGTATCGTTGGGCGCTCCCACCCCGGACTCTCCTTTTTCTTCATGTAAAATATTTTAAAAAGCCTTTTTTGCCCATTATTATAACTAACCAGGGAATTGTCACTTTGATTTGAACAAAATACTATTCCACCCTTATAAAATACAGGGGAAAATTCATCATTTATTCCGGAACTAAACGGGGCAGGCTTTACTATGAATCGCTGAGACTGGGCGTACAATTCAGCTCTTGAAAACAACGTAATAAGTAATATTAAATAAAAGTAATTTTTCATCAAATTGTTCCTCTAAAACTGCCTTGGCCCCACTACATTTCGTGCATATCTGAAAACATAGCTAAAAACGATCTCATGGGAACCATTTACATATCTTCCAATTTCCCCAAAAACAAAATCATAGGAATATGCCATTCTGAGTTGATAATTCAATTGACACTGAAGCATTCCGACAAGCATGTTTCTGTTACGGTAAGCAATGCCCATCCATATCCTGTCTTTTAAACTGACCTGTGCAGTATAATCAACCTGGATGGGATTATGCGGGTGATATTTTACTAACAGGGAAGGCTGGAGTTTAACCAGGGGACTTATGCTCACCTCGTAACCTCCGGTAAAAAAATAATTACTTCCGGAGAAATTGTTACCAATTTTATATTTGCCGGTGTTTTTATCCAGTTCATGACTCAAGAACAGGGGCATGGAAATGCCAATAAAGTACTTTTCTGTATAATAATAAGTGCCCAGACTAAAATCCGGCAAAATTGCAGATGTGTTATTAATCATCAGCTGCTCATCACCTGCATCGGTAGCGGCCAGTTCATTCCAGGCAACATTGTATAAAGTGGCGCCAAAACCTAATCCCAAAGCTAATTTGCCATCACGTAGTTCCATCCTGTATGAATAGTTACCAATAAAACTGGTTTCCTTAAATATACCAATACTGTTTTTCTCAATCAGTAATCCCAGTCCAATCCTGTCATTATCAAACGGTGTATGAGCGGATAACATCTGGCTTTTTGGAGAATCTTTAAATCCAACCCACTGATTACGGTACGAGATGGTTGCACTCAATGCATCGCGGCAACCGGCAAAAGCGGGATTAATGGCAAGGGCATCATATACATAATGATCCGATAAAGGAAACAGCTGCCCCAAAAGTTGCAATGGAAATGATAGAGCCAATATACTCAGGATAAACCGGTTCATTTACCTTTTAATTAAAACAGATCCCCTTTTTATATTAACATTGTCAAATCTCAATATATAGAAATAGGTATCATTCGGAAGTTCTGCACCTTTATTATTTCTTCCGTCCCAGTCATTTGAATAATTTTTATTTGAATATTCTTCATTTCCCCACCGGTTAAAGATGATCAGCTCAACCTGATCCTGATCAATAATTTCACGGATCTTAAAATAATCATTTTTACCATCGCCATTAGGTGTAATTACTGAGGGTATAAATGGATCATATACGGTAATTATAACTTCATCACTTGCCTCGCAACTGCTATTCCGAACTTTCCACAAAAAAATATTTTCCCCACCCGATAATTCAGTTACCCGGGTGGTTGGAGAATGAATATCAGTAAAATGGCCTGAACCGGAAATTAAAGACCATTCACCTGTTTCGGATGGAGACAATTTGGCCTTCATCTCTGTTTTAAAATTAAATCTCAGTAATGTATCCGGCCCTGCAAATGCAATCGGGTTCTCATTAAAGATTACATTTGTATTACTGGTACCCGTACAGCCGTTGACGGCTTTTACGATTACTGTATATGTCCCTGCCATGAAAATTAAGGAATTGGGTATTGATGGGTTCTGTATACTGCTTGAAAAGCCGTCAGGTCCGCTCCAGCTATAGCTTGTTCCCCCCGAAGAAGTCAGATTGATCGTGTTTCCCAGACACACCGGGCTGTTACTGCCCGCAGTGGCTATTGGCGATGCATCGACATTTATTACAGTTTTTTTCCAAACTGAACAGCTGGTGAAGGTTGATACGGTTACTTTATAGGCCCCTGCCATGTCCATTACGGCATCGGATATCGATGGATTCTGTACACTGCTTATGAAGCCGTCCGGACCGCTCCAGCTATAGCTGTAACCTGTTCCGTTTGAGGAAGTAAGGTTGATGGTATTTCCCTCACATACCGGACTGTTACTGCCAATCAGGAAAATTGGTAATGCGTTGACTATTACACTTGTTGTATTCCTGGCTGTACAGCCGTTGGAGGATGTTACAGTTACAGTATAGACACCTGAATTGGCTTTACTGGCAAACTGAATCATTGGATTTTGTTTGTCACTTGTGAAGCCGTCCGGACCGCTCCATCTGTAGTCTCCTCCACCGGAGGAATTAAGGTTGATCTTGTCTCCCTCACATACAGGACTGTTACTGCCAGCTGTGACGATTGGCACTGCATTGACAGTAATAATAACCGCTTCGGTATCGGTACAGCCATTGGTATTGGTAACAGTGACAGTATATGTTCCTGCAATACCTTTAACAATGGCAGCAGTGGTCTCGCCGGATGACCAACTGTAGAAAGTTCCGCCGCTGGCAGTGAGTGTTGCAGTGGTACCACTACAGATAATACCGTCGTTATTAGCTAATCCTGAATTATCGGCTTTTGTTACAGAAGCGGATGGCAATGTATTAACTGTTACTATGGTGGCTACAGATGCAGCACTCTGACATCCACTTGCGTTTGTTACCTGAACAGTATAAATTCCTGCTGAAGTAACATTTATACCTGGTGTAGTTGCTCCATTTGACCATTTGTAACTTGTTCCTGAACTGGAGGTCAAGGTTACGCTACCACTGGCACAGAATGCTGTCGGACCACCAGCTGTAATAGTTGGAATTACCGGTAAAGCATTAACGGTTACAACTGTAGCTGCTGATGCAGCACTCAGACATCCGCTTGCATTTTTTACTTTTACAGTATAACTTCCTGCTGTGGTTACATTTATGGTTGCAGTATTTGCTCCATTTGACCATAAGTAATTTGTTTCTGCACTTGAGGTCAGGGTTACATTTCCATTAGCACAGAAAGTTGTTGGACCACCAGCAGTAATTGCTGGTGTTGCCGGTAATGAATTTACCGTAACTGCAACTTGTGAATTCACAGTAGCGAAACCATCAGAAACAGCTACATAATAAGTTGTATTAACCGTAGGAATAGCTATAGGATCAGCAATAGATGATGTAAATCCTGCAGGGATCGAAGTCCATGTATAGGTATAAGAACCGGTACCACCACTTGCCAGTGCATTTAATTTTACATTTGTGCCGGCGCATACTGTTCCGGGGGAAACTGTAGGAGCTGAACTTAATGGACCTCCGCTTATAGTTATGGTTACTGCATCCGTATTAGAACACGATGTTGTTGTTGACGTAGCCATTAATGTAAAGATTGTCGTTGTTGTCAAACTTACAGTTGTCGGATCTTCTATAAATGCATCTGTAAGTTGTAAGGAAGGTGACCAGCTATAAGTAAATGGCCCTGTACCTGCAACTGTTGCATTAACAGGTGTGCTTGTTCCGGTTGAAATAGTTGTATCCCTTCCGGCATTTACTGCCGGTAATGCGTTTACATTTACCATAGTCGCTGCTGAAGCAGCACTCTGGCAACCATAAGCATCTGTTACTCTTACTGTATAACTTCCTGATGTAGTAATATTTATACTTGCGGTCGTTGCACCTGTTGACCATAGGTAACCCGTTCCTGTACTTGAGGTTAAGGTTACACTACCACCATCACAGAATGTTGTCGGACCACCAGCATTAATGGTTGGTACCGGTAAAGCATTAACTGTTACTATAATGGGGACTGATGCTACACTCTGACATCCATTTGCATCTGTCACTCTTACAGTATAACTTCCTGATGAAATAACATTTATACCTGGTGTAGTTGCTCCATTTGACCATAGGTATGTTGAACCTGCACTTGAGGTTAAAGTTACACTCCCTCCGGCACAGAAAGCTGTCGGACCGCCAGCAGTAATAGTTGGAGTTACCGGTAAAGCATTAACTTTTACTACTGTGGCTGCTGATGCTGCACTCAGACATCCATTCGCATCTGTTACCCTTACAGTATAACTTCCTGATGTAGTAACATTTATACTTTGTGTAGTTGCTCCATTTGACCATAAGTAAGTTGAACCAGCACTTGAGGTCAGGGTTACATTACCGCCCGCGCAGAAGATTGTCGGACCGCCGGCAGTAATGGTTGGAGTTGGTGGTAAAGCAGTTACAATTAAATTAATTGTATCCGTATCTATACAACCCGGGGCAGCTATTACGGTTATCGTATAGATCCCTGCCATTGCGGGGGTGGCATTGGGTATATTTGGGTTCTGTAAGTTGCTTGTAAAGCCGTTTGGACCGCTCCAGATGTAAGTTGCCCCACTTGATGAGGTAAGGTTTATCGTGTTGGAGACACATACCGAATTATTGCGTTTTACATTTGCTGTTTTACACGTATATTGAAAGAAAGAATTTATGGGATCACTTATAATATCTGTCATATTCCCATGGCTACACATCGAATTCAAATATGGAGTTGTAGTTGGTGCTGTGCAGTTAAGCACAGGGAAATTCGGATAATTGTCGGTTATTTCTATTGGAAAAATATTCCCGCCAATAAATATCTTAACCGGGTTGTCATTACTGGTAAAAAGACCTTGAAGAGGTGAACTGCCAATACTAATGTCACCTGAAACGATCAGATAACCATTTGATATTAGAGCAGCCTGGTTGTTAATGGTAATGTTTCCCCTGATAATAAGAATTCCATTATCGTTTATTGTTATCTGAGTATTATTTTCAAGTAATAAATTTCCTTTTATAACAAGTGTGTCATTGATAATCAGATTACTGGCAGTACCTGAAAATGAGAGAGAACCATTTATTGTGATATACCCGTTAATAGTAATATTGAACCCGTTAAGGGAGCTGGTTTGGGGTACCGTCCATGTTGGGCTCCAGCTTGCAGGTGATTCCCATGGGCCTGTATAATTATTTTTACTTGAATAAGAAGACTGTGAAAATGCTGCCAGGGCGGAAAAATAAATTAGCCCGGACAAAAAAATAATCCTATTTAATTGTTTATTCACAGGATAATTAAAATTAAATTACCGGAGTTCTGGTAAATATCAAAACTTCAATATACTCAGGAAAATTGTATTTGTCTGAAACCCTGTTTAACTTAAAGTCTTTAAAGATAAATAATAATCGCGTCTCTTAATTACATAATCGGGCATTTCCTAAATTTCAAGGCACAAGTTAGGAATTATGTTCTAATGGAACGCTATTAGAAAAGTAAAATATTAACATCTAGATAAATACAATTAACAGAATAAATCCGGTAAGGAAGTTGTATTTCAATTCTCCCTCTCATCCGGCAGCGTGAAGCGGAATACCGATCCCTTACCCTGAGCAGATGTAAACCATATCTCGCCACCGAGCAGTTCAACATAAGCCTTTGCAATTGCCAGCCCCAGTCCCGTACCTCCATAAGTCCGGCTCGAACTGCTGTCAGCCTGGTAAAACCTGCTGAATATTCCGGCCTGATGTCCTTCCGGTATACCAATCCCCGTGTCCGAAACATAAAACTCAATCTTCTTATCTCTTATCGAACACCCGAACTGAACCTGACCCTCCCCGGTGAACTTTACCGAATTACCGACAAGATTGGCGAGCGCCTTAGTCAGCTTATATCCATCCGTGATTATCTCTGAATCACTGCTGTCAGGAAAAGTTGCAAATTGCAGGGATATTCCCTTCCGGCCGGCTTCATCCCTGTATTGATTATATACCCTGCGGATTACTGAAGAAAGATTCACTCCGCCTTTGATTATTTTCACTGTTCTGGCCTCAATCTTTGCCATTTCCAGAATATCATCGATGACTTCGAGCAGATGATCGGCATTGGAGGTAATCGTATCCAGATACTCCTGCGGCAGGTCAGGACCTCTGAGATGCTCCCCCAGCAGCGTGGAAAATCCTACAATGGCATTCAGTGGAGTTCTTATCTCATGGGATATGTTGTGAAGAAAGGCAGCCTTCAGTCTGTCACATTCCTCTTCTTTCTTCGTGAGTTTATCAAGCCTTTCAAGGTTCAGCCGGTTGCCGGTAATGTCGTAAAATATTCCCAGTGCACCGGTCACCCTTCCTGTCTCCTCATCAAACAATGGCACTGAAGAATCCCTGATCCATTTCTTATTGCCTTCTGCTGTCCTGACCAGGATTTCTGCCTTTAAACTCTTAATCTCACCGCTGATGAATTTCCGGCGGCACTCTAAAATATCGTCATGAGCATCCCCGGAAAGAAGAAACACCTGTTCGATCATTCCAAGAAAAAGCGTTTCAGTAAAATCTTCGGGATGTATCCCCAGGAGCTCCTTTATTCCCGACCCTATCCTGAGGTAATATCCCTCCTGGGTCTGCGGTAAGAAGAGGAGCTGATAAGGTACTCCATCAGCATTTTCAATGGCCTGCAAATAAATTGAATCGATCCCGGGGATTTTTCTGCTCTGATCCCTGCTAACCTCCGTACTTAATCTGTCCTGAGTCTTAAAGATCTTCATCTGAACCTGTGTTCTGTTTATTATATTTTACAAATTCCTTAAATGAAATAAATAACCACCTTATCAGCCTTTTTTGTAAATTTCCGTCAAAGCGCTGAATATCATTTGATTACAAAATCATGTTTTTACTTCCTTTAGTAAAAACATTGTTTAATACCGACTGTTATGAAATTGTTACCCTCCCGGATAAAGTTTTTTTCTTTCAGTTCAAAAAAATAAATTAATTTTGATCGCAGTTTTTTGTCACTCAAAGAGTAACGACTTCCGTGAAAGAATACAGCGATAGTGAAATCATTGAATGCCTGCGTAACCGCCAGAGCTATGTGGTGCGTTACCTTTCGGAAAGGTATCTTCCAATGATAAGGCTAATGGTAACACAGCTTGGCGGATCTTCGGAAGATGCACGGGATATCTTCCAGGAGGGACTGATGATAATGCTCGAAAAGATTGACAATAAGGAGTTTACTCTTACCTGCAAATTCAAGACATTCCTTTATTGTATTTGTGAAAATCTCTGGAAATCGGTCCTGACAAAACAGAAGTCGGAGGCTAATTACTTTAGGCAAAGAGTGGAAACAGATACTGATGATGATGACTTCACGGAGCTGATGGATATTAAGCTTTGCCAGGAGATTTTCTGGACCGTATTCGGAACTCTTGATCCCATCAGTAAGAATATTCTGAAGCTCTACTGGGAGGAGGTATCACCGCAGGAGATTGCCGACAGGCTGGGATATACCTACGGATATGTAAGAAAGAAAAAATGCGAGGCACAGGCTGAACTTATTGCGAAGGTGAAAAGACACCCGGACTATAAAAGGATAATGAATCCGGAGGAGTACGGAAAGCCTGCCGGACTGCCTCCCTCCGAAATCCGGCAAACGATTCAGGTAACGGACGGGAAATGAAAGAACAGGGAAAATATAAAACCGAAGATCCCGGAATCATCCGGAAACATGGTTCAGCGAATGATCCTGATAATGATCTGCATCTTACCACAGCGGATTCTGTTCTCTTCGGAAGAATAACCTCATATTTCAGAGGGTATTTTGACATAAAGGATGCTGTAAGTGACCCGGAGTATGCCACAACAGTTGATTTTACAAAACTTATGATCTCAGAATATCAGAACTGTGATTTTCATAATAAAGGAGTTGAAGAATTCATCAGGAATAGCATGACCCCGGATATATCTGATGAGAAAACAATGGAAGAGATCGACCGGATAAAGCTTGAGATAAAAGAGAATAACCTTAATGATATTTCGGCCGGGTGGGTCAGAGAGTGGACCGGCAGGAAACAGAAAAATGGAAACAGGGACCTAAAAACAGAGGAGATCAGGGAATTCATTGAAGGATCCCTCGAACCGGCAGAGAGTGTGGTCGGGAGCATTAAAGAAACAAGTGTGAAAAAGTCAGGATCAGAAAGAATCCGTATAATCAGTTATATATCTCTCGCCGCAGCTGCTATTATTGGCGTAGTTTTTATCATAAGTTCGATCCTGCCCTCTTCAAATCCTGATAAAATATTCAGCAAATATTACGAACCTTACTCTGCAGTATCGTCTGTCACACGAAGTCCGGATACCAGGGAGAATGATTTCTTTTCATCAGCTCTGGAGAGTTACATGACGGGTAATTACCAGGCTGCAGCAGCCGGATTTTCCGGGGTTCTGGTCAATCAGGAAGCCTCGGATGCACCTCACTTTTTCCTTGGCATAACACAGATTGCCCTGAACGATTTTAGCACCGCTGTCAGTCTGCTTGAAGAAGTATCTGCCGGGCAGGGCGAGTTTACTAAAGAATCAATCTGGTATCTCGGACTGGCTTCTCTGAAAACAGGTAATAAAGCCAGAGCTTCGGAATGTTTTGAGATACTTGCACAAACTCCCGGGTTTTACAGGGAACGATCGGTAAAGATCCTGCGACGTCTTAAATAAAGGAACAGGATAAAGCCTGTTAGTACTCCTCCTCCGCATATTATAAGTACCAGAGTGCTGAAATTAATCGCTACCGGAGTGTTATCTCCCAGTACTTCATAAGCAGCCCAGAAATAAGGGCTGGCAAAGGCAGGAGGAGAAGCCTCCAGGTAATTGAGCTTTGCCAGACGCAGAGCGTCATCTTTATTTCTCCCTTTTGACAGATGATAATAAAAACGGGATATTATTTTTGCGCTTGTTTCATCGTTGACCTCCCATGCAGTTCTGATAACCGACGATGCTCCGGCAAGTGTGAACCCTCGGGCCAGGCTCATAAGCCCCTCACCGTGATAAAGCGTTCCGGTTCCTGAATTACAGGCGCTCAAAACAACCATCGGCGATGTGATCCTGGTCAGGCTGATCTCATAATTATAAAGCTTCCCGTCTGCAATGGTATCGGACCGTGTGTCGAACAGGAGATATGAGTATTTTGAGTTGAGTGTGTCGGATATTGAATGCATTGCCAGGTGGAAAATCGCAGGATTTCCGATCAGTTTTATGAAATTTGTTTCAGTGGCCTGATCTCCCGTATATTTTTTACCTCTGAACCACTTGTAGATCGATCCGATTTCCTGAGCTGCGCCCCGAAGGGTATCAATTTTTGCATTTGAGGAATTGCTGACGGAATAATCAGGTGAAAAAGCAAATACCTGTGTCCTTCTTTTAAATCTCTTCCCAACGCCGGATATCATTGATGATGAATGACCGTATGAAATTGTATACTTTTGAATCAGATACTCAAGTTCCTCATAATCTGTTTTCTCCTCAGGCAGGCTATCTGAAAGGAATGCATCAAAAGGAAGCCATCCGATTTCTTCATCAGGGATGATTTTAAGTATCCTCCCGGGAAATGATTCTTCAACAGGTTTTACAAGTTTCCCGTACATATACCTCAGGGCTCCGGTATATTCCCTGAAATTGGAGCCTGAAGAAACCTGATCAATATTCCTGATAATTTCAGCATTTTGCTTAAATCCGGAATCAAGGCTGGTCCTGTAATATTCGATATTATCTCCGGTAATCAGAAAGATATAAAGATCCCGTCCCCTTTTTTTATACTGATTTGAGAGTATATAATCAATAATTGCTTCATCGCGGTGAAGGTTTTTTTGA
>Ga0209706_10000593_pt1 | contig 20572 bp, 21 predicted proteins | sample PPLLaktember2015_6_FD_187263 | JGI IMG/M metagenome (GOLD analysis project Ga0209706, IMG submission 187263) | Freshwater sediment microbial communities from Prairie Pothole Lake near Jamestown, North Dakota, USA - PPLs Lake P8 Core (1) Depth... | ecosystem: Environmental > Aquatic > Freshwater...
AACGCCGGCAGGATCAGGATGTACACCTCGGGATGTCCGAAGAACCAGAACACGTGCTGGAACATCACCGGGTCGCCGCCGCCGGCGGCATCGAAGAAGTGCGTGCCGAAGTGGCGGTCGGTGAGCAACATGGTGACCGCACCGGCCAGCACCGGCATGACGGCGAGCAGCAGGAAGGCGGTGATCAGCCAGGTCCACACGAACAGCGGCATCTTGAGCATGGTCATGCCCGGCGCGCGCATGTTGAGGATGGTGGCGATGACGTTGATCGCGCCGAGCACCGAGGAAATACCCATCATATGAATGGCGAGGATGGTGAAGTCCGTGCCCATGCTGCCCTGCACCGACAGCGGCGGGTACAACGTCCAGCCGCCGGCCGGACCGCCGCCCGGGACGAACAGGCTGGAAAGCAAGAGAGTGAAGGCGAACGGCAGCAGCCAGAACGACCAGTTATTGAGACGTGGCAACGCCATGTCCGGTGCGCCGATCATCAGCGGAATTTGCCAGTTGGCGAAACCAGTGAACGCCGGCATGACCGCGCCGAAGATCATGACCAGCGCATGCAGCGTGGTCATCTGGTTGAAGAACTGCGGCTGTACGATTTGCAAGCCGGGCTGAAACAGCTCGGCGCGGATCACCAACGCCATGGTGCCACCGACAAAGAGCATGGTGAGTGCAAACACCAGATACAGGGTGCCGATGTCCTTGTGGTTGGTGGTGGTCAGCCAGCGCATCAGGCCGGCCGGATGTTCATCGTGATGTGCGGTTGCCATGCATCAATCTCCTAATTCCTAATTCGATCTGTTCTGGACGGTTCAGCGCAACGCCTTGACGGCCGAGGGCTGCACGACGTCGCCGGTGTTGTTGCCGAAGGCGTTGCGCTCGTAGGTCACGACTGCGGCGATATCGGCGTCATTCATCTGGCCGGCGAACGCCTGCATCGCGGTGCCGGGCTTGCCCTTCAGCACGATGCCGATATGGCCATTGACCGGGCCGGTGGCGATCTTGCTGCCCTTGAGGGCCGGGAACACGCCCGGAATACCGGTGCCGGTGGCGCCGTGGCAGGCAGCGCACTGTGCGTATACCTTCTCGCCGCGCTCCATGAGATCGGCCTTGGTCCAGACCTTGCCGACATCGGCGGCGGAGGCGACCATCTCGGCCTTCTTCACGCTCACCCACTTCTTGAAGTCATCTTCGCTCACGGCCTGCACCACGATCGGCATGAAGCCGTGGTCCTTGCCGCACAATTCGGCACACTGGCCGCGATAGGTGCCGGGTTCGTCGACGCGCGTCCAGAGTTCATTGATGAAGCCCGGGATGGCGTCTTTCTTCATTGCCAGCTGCGGCACCCACCAGGCGTGGATGACGTCGTTTGCGGTCACCAGGAAGCGCACCTTCTTGCCGGTCGGGATGACGACTGCATTGTCCACTTCGAGCAGGTAATCCTTGCCCTTGGCGGCCTTGTTGTCGATCTGGTCGCGCGGGGTGGACAGGCTGCTGAAGAAGCTGATGTCCTGGTCCAGATACTCATACTTCCACTTCCACTGGTAGCCAGTGACCTTGATGACCAGTTCGGCATTCTTGGTGTCATCCATCTTGATGAGCGTGGCCGTGGACGGGATGGCCATGCCGACCAGGATCATGAATGGAATGGCCGTCCAGATGATCTCGATGGTGGTGCTCTCATGGAACTTGGCGGCCTTGGCGCCGCGGCTCTTGCGATGCATGATGATTGACCAGAACATCGCGCCAAACACCACGATGCCGATGCCCACGCACACCATCATGATGAGCATGTGCAGGCCATAAACTTCCTGGGAGATCGCCGTAACCGGCTTCGGAAAGTTGAGTCCGTATTCGGCGGAGGCAAGTGTGGAAACGAGGGATAACGCAAAACCGGAAATGACGGAAATCAGGCCGACCCGCATCGCGGAGCCCGGGTGCTTGCTGCTTCTGGACATGCCTACATTCTCCCAGTGGTACTTTTAAGTAACCTGTCGCGGCGGGCGGCAACCCGCAACGCGAAATATTCTTTTATGTTTTCATGCGGGTGGCGTCTTCGACGCTCTTCCCGTCAGCCTCGATTCTTGTAATTTTTGTGAGTGATGCAGATCTGTTTGATTTCTGCGGCACTGCGGCTTTTTGTCGCGGGGCAAACTATCACAGCGCCTATGGCACTGCAATACACCGAAATGCCGTTGTTTGAAATTTTTTTAGCTGAATTAACCATGCTGACAGCTCGGATTTGCCGCTAGTAACCAAGCACACGCAGATCGAGCTCGTCCGCCGCGCGCGTGCACGATGATGCCGGAGGCAAAACTCCCAGGCACGGTGCGTCCAGAACACCGGCCAGCGCTTCGACATAACCATCCGGCGCCTCGCCTTCCAGCGCGTTCGCCACCCATGCCACCAACCGGCAACCGTTCGCGGCGATCGCATGCTGGGTGAGCAGCGCGTGATTAAGGCAACCGAGACGCATTCCCACTACCAGGATTACCGGCAGTTCGAGGGCGCGCGCCACATCCGCCATGCTCTGGGAATGGTTAATGGGCACCAGCCAGCCGCCGACACCCTCCACCACCACCGCGTCGGCACGCGCCGCAAGACGCACGTAATGCGCGCGAATAGCAGCAATGTCGATCTGCATACCGGCGGCGGCAGCGGCCAGATGCGGCGCCGTCGGCGTTGCCAGGACATACGGATTTACCTCTTCGTAGTCGGTCGCCACGTTGGCGGCGGCACGCAGTGCTTCGGCATCGGCCGAGCGCAGACCGAGCGGCGTGACGTCGCACCCGCTCGCCACCGGTTTCATGCCGACCACGCGCCGGCCGGTGCGCGCCAGTGCGGTGAGCAACGCCACGCTCACCAGCGTCTTGCCCACGCCGGTGTCGGTACCGGTGACGAACCAGGCCCGCGGCATGGCTTTCAAGGAAAGCGGGCCTGCATAAAAATAGTCACGTAAAGAAGGCAAGCCTGCACAAAAATAGTCATATTTAAGCTCTCCTCCGCCGCAGCTGCTCCAGACTGATGACCGCCGTGCCATCGGCCGGCATGGCCGGTTCTGCCTGCGGTACCCAAGCGTGACCGTACACCGTCTCGTAGCTCGCCGGGATGCGGTTATCGGCGCGCCGGAAGGTTTCATATGCCTGCACAAAGCGCGCGAACTGGGCCTTGCCGGTCAACGCGACGCGGCGCGTGACAGCGGCATTGTGCGCACCGATGGCCTTCAGGTCGCGCAACACGCCGGGCACATCCGCATAGGTGAGCGTCAGCGGCTCTACGTCCATCACCGGATCGGCGAAACGCGCACGCACCAACGCGTCGCCCAGGTCATGCATGTCGATGAAATCGTGCACGTGCCGTTCACCATCCACGGCGCGCCAGGCGGCGCGCAGTTCCTTGAGCGTATCCGGGCCGAAGGTCGTGAACAGCAGCAGCCCGCCCGGCCGCAGCACGCGCCGGCACTCGCGAAACACGGCGTCCGGGTCGCACCACTGCAAGGCCAGGTTCGAAAAGACCAGATCGAACGAGCGGTCGGCGAACGGCAGCGCCTCGGCATCGGCGGTGACGAAACGGCAGCGGCCCAGGTGCCGGCCGAGGCCGAAGGGCAGACGGGGCTGCGTGCGGCTGCGTGCGGTCGCGGTCATGGCATGGACGAGATCGAGACCGACCAGCTGTGCCTGCGGATAGCACTTGCGCAGCAGGCCGACGGCGTAGCCGGTGCCACAGCCAAGATCGAGAATCCGCTGCGGCGCAATGCGCATGTAGTCGAGTCGCGCGAGCAGCCGGTCGGCGATTTCACGTTGCAGCACCGCTGCCGCATCGTAGCGCGCGGCGGCGCGCGCGAATGCGGTGCGCACCGCATTCTTGTCGAGCGGCGGCAAAACGGAATCGGTCACGCGCCCTCCGCCGCATCGGGACGTGCAAGTGTCGCGCGAGACAGGACGCCGGGAGCAGCCGCATGCACGGCGTCCACGAGCAGGGCTGCATGCGAGAGAAACGGCGCATGCCCGGCGCCTTCGAGTCGCAGCCAGCGCGCCTGCGGCAGATGCGTTGCCAGATATTCACCTGCGGCCGGGGGCGCAAGCCGGTCATGGCTGCCATGCACCACCAGCGCCGGCACCCGGATTTCTGCCAGGTGCGCGCGCAGATCGGTCTGCTCGAGCATCGCGAGCCCGGCGGCGAGCGCTTCGGGTTGCGGTTCACCATGGGCAAACATTTCGGCACGCAGTTGCTTGAGGAGTGCGCGCGCCGATTCATTGTTGCCGACCTGCAGGCTCAGGAAACGCAGCAGCGTGGCACGATAGTCCCGGGTAAGGTTACGGGCGAAGCCGGCAAACACTTCCGTCGGCATGGCGTGCGGCCAGTCCGGCGCCTGCACGAACTTGGGCGTGGCGCCGACCAGCACCAGTTTTGCGACCTTTCCGGGATGGCGCAGCGCCGCATTCAGCGCAATCAGACCGCCGAGCGACCAGCCGAGCCAAATCGCCGGCGCGCTGCACAGCTCCGCAACGCGGTCGGTGAATGCCGCGAGCGAGAGCGATTCACCGGCTGTGCGGCTGCGGCCGTGACCGGGCAGGTCCAGAGTCGTGACACGAAAATGCGGCGCCAGGCGCGTCGGCAGTTCGCCCCAGATGCCGCCGTGCATTCCCCAGCCGTGCACCAATATCAGATCCGGGCCGCTGCCCTGTCGTTCGTGCCAGAGCATCATGCCGGCTCCGAAACCTGCCGCGGCAATGCCGCGAGCGCTCCCAGCAGGCGCTCCACCTGCTGCGCCGAGTGCTGTGCGGAGAAGGTGACGCGCAGGCGCGCACTGCCGGCCGGAACGGTCGGCGGACGGATCGCCGGCACCAGAATCCCGCGGGCGCGCAGCGCATCGCTCGCGGCCACGGCCGCCTGTGCTTCGCCCAGGATGATCGGCTGGATCGGTGTCGTGGATTCGAGCAGCCTGAGGCCCAACTGCCTGGCGCCCGCCCGGAACTGGGCGATGCGCGCGCTCAGTGCCTCGCGCCGCCAGCCTTCCTCCTGCACGATGCGCAGGCTGGCGCGCGTCGCCTCGGCCACGGCCGGCGGCAGCGCGGTGGTATAGATATAGGTGCGCGCCTGCTGAATAAGATATTCAATCAGGTCTTCGTCGCCGGCAATGAACGCGCCGAACGTGCCGAATGCCTTGCCGAGTGTACCGAGCAGGATCACCGGGGATTCCGGTTGCAGACCGAATTGCTCCAGCGTGCCGCGGCCGTGCGCTCCGAGCACGCCGAGGCCGTGCGCGTCGTCCACCAACAGCCAGGCGGCGTGCCGCCGCGCGAGGGCCGCGAGCCGCGCGACATCCACGACATCGCCGTCCATGCTGAACACGCCGTCGGTCAGAATGAGTCCGGCGTTCCCGTTCATGCTCAAAAGCGCTTCGAGCCGCGCCAGGTCGGCGTGCGCATAGCGCTGCACCTGCGCACCCGACAAGCGCGCGGCGTCGATGAGCGAGGCGTGGTTGAGCTTGTCTTCGAACACCGTGGCACGCCGGTCGAGCAACGCGGTCGCCACACCGAGGTTCGCCATGTAGCCGGTGGAAAACAGCAGCGCGCGCTCGGCGCCAACGAATGCCGCCAGTTCCTCTTCCAGCGCATGGTGTGCCAGGCTGTGGCCGGTGACGAGATGCGAGGCGCCGCTGCCGGCCCCGTAGCGCTGTGCGCCGCCCTGCAAGGCCGCGATCACGCGCGCGTCGCTCGCCAGCCCGAGATAATCGTTGCTGCAGAACGACAACAGGTTTTCACCGTCCACGCGCACTTCCACGCCCTGCGGCGATTCGAGCACGCGTCGCGTGCGGTACAGATGCTGCGCGCGCAGGCGTTGCAATGCGTCGCGAATCCGCTGCAGGCCGGAGGGCGCCGGGAGGTGACCTTTAATAGACATTCTGTTCGCTTGCCGCCATGTGCCGCCATCGGGCAGGATGGTTTAATAACAGGAATCCACGTCAACAGGGATCGTTAATGGTGATTAACAATTGGTTATCGAATATACAGGATTGGCTGCTGCCACGCCTCTGCCCGGCCTGCGGCGATCCGGCCGGCGCGGGCCGGGAACTCTGTCCGGGCTGTGAACAGACCCTGCCCTTATTGCTGCACGCCTGTCCACGTTGCGCCATTCCTTATGATCATCCGGACCCGCAACGCGAGTGCGGCGCCTGCCAGAGACGTCCACCCGCGTTCACGCGCGGCGTTGCGCTCTACCGCTACGCCCCGCCGGTGGATCACTTCATCCGCGAACTCAAGTTCCGTCGGCAACTCGGGCTGGCGCGCCTGCTCGGTGAACGACTCGCCCAGCGCCTGGTGCGCGAGTCGTCTCGGCCGGAGCTGATCGTGCCGGTACCACTGCATGGCGCACGCCTGCGCGAGCGCGGCTACAACCAGGCGCTGGAAATTGCCCGCCCGGTGGCGCGCGCCCTGAACGTTCCGCTCGATTTAAACTCGCTGGTGCGAGTAAGGGCAACGGCGCCGCAGACCGGAATGACGGTCGCGGCGCGCCGCAAGAATCTGCGCGGGGCGTTCGCGTGGCGTTCCGGCAGCGAAGTGAAGAATCTGCGCGTGGCGCTGGTGGATGACGTCATGACCACCGGCAGCACCGTACAGGCGGCGGCGCAGTGCCTGCGCGTGTCCGGGGCAAGGGAAGTCGATATCTGGGTGATTGCGCGCGCCTGATCGGCACGCCGGTTAGCGACTCGACAATTGCTTTAACCGATTGGCCACATACTCGGCCAGCCGCGGATCCAGCGGCAGGGCGTTTGCACGTTGAAAGGCTGCGCGGGCGTTGTCGCGATCGTCCACAGCCTCCAAGGAAATTCCCAGACCGACCCACCAGCGGCCTTCGACCGGACGTGCCGACGTGACCTGCTTGAAATAATTGACGGCATCGGCGTGCCGGCTGGTGCGCTGGTAGAGTGTCGCCATAAACGCGAGGAAGTCGGGATTACCCCCGGCCTGCGGTTGCAGGCGCTCCAGCAATTGCAGGGCCGCCGCATCATTGCCCTGCTCCACATACAATCGCGCCAGCAGGAAACCGAACGAGATCTGATTCGGAAGAATACTGAGCCCTTCTTCGAGCGAAGCCTGGGCTTCAAGCCAACGACCCTGCTCGACAAGAAGTGCTACGAGGCTTTCGCGGGCATGCACATGGGCCGGGTTCAGTGCCAGCGCCGCACGTAATCGCTGCTCGGCATCTTCCGCACGCGACTGGCGGATTAACTGGACGCCTTCGCGATACTTGTTTTCCGCCTGATCCTCTTTGGTCATTGTGCGGTTGCTGAACTCAATCGCTGTTCCTGCGGGATCAGAATTCGGTATGGGTGCAACAACCGGTCGCGTTGGACGGCTGGCGGCAACTGCCCTGCGCGGTTTGATGGTCGCTGGCTGGACCGGTGGTGTCACGACAGCCGGAACCGTTGCAACCTCTGTTGTCGTCGTGGGCACAGATGCCTCGGGAGGCTGGATGTTCAGACGCTGCCAGCCGAACCAGCCACCGACACCGACCAGTATCACTCCGCCCAGCACTGCCGCCACGAGCAAGCGGCGGCGTGTGGGCGGATGACCCGTGCTTCGCAAACCCTTGTACAGGGACTGCGGGTCCGGAGGTTGCGTGCCGGACTGCCGGGCCTCCAGATCCTTTAACATTTTGTTGATGAGGCTCATGCTCGCGTCACCCAATACCAGATGCCAATGGAGAGCAGCGTGATGGCAGCAATGGCCACCGCGATCTTGATAATCCACCGCCGCTGTCCGGCTGCGCTGCGGTTCGCCGATTCGGTATCCACGATCGCAAGTTTTACATACTTGTCGGTAATATAACGACCGCCCTCGCCGTACGCCGCCAGCATGGACTTGTGCGCCAGAATATTGATGAGCCGCGGCACGCCACTGCTGGCCCGGTGCAGCATTTTGACGGCATCCTGGGAAAACAGGCGGGGCCCACGATAACCGGCGATGCCCAACCGGTGCATCAGGTAGTACTCGATGTCGTTCATGCCGAGGTGACCAAGGCGGCAGGAGAAAGCGATGCGCTGATGCAACTGGCGGATGCTCGGGTCGGCAAGTTTGACGTCCAACTCCGGTTGGCCAAACAGTACCACCTGTAGCAACTTGCTGGTCTCGGTCTCGAGATTGCTCAACAGGCGCAGGGCCTCGAGCGTTTCGATCGGCATGGCCTGGGCTTCGTCCAGACACAATACGGCACGCTTGCCGTGCGCATGGGTATCAATCAGGAACTGCGTCAGCAGTTTGAGCAGCTGATGCTGATTGATGTTGGCGTCGTATTTCACCCCGAATTCGTCGGCCACCGCCAGCAGCAAGGTCATTGGCTCCAGATAGGGGTTGGGGATATAGGCCGTGACGAAATTTTCGGATTCCAGCGCGTTCAAGAACTTGCGGCACAGCAGGGTCTTGCCGGTGCCGACCTCACCGACCACCTTGATAAAACCCTCACCGCTGCGCACAGCGATCAGCAGCGTATTGAGTGCTTCCTGGCAGGACGCGTGACCGAAGAAGAAATTGGTGTCGGGGGTGATCGAGAACGGCAGCGCGCTGAGTCCGAAGTGGGTGTCGTACATCATCCGCTCACGCCATCCGGCAGTAGTGACCACGACATTACTTTTTCCTCAGACTGCGGATGCGCGCCTGGGCATCCTCAATGTTGTCGGCCCACATGCGATTCTGGCTGGCCTCGATAATGGTCGGTTTGACCAAAATGATCAGTTCGCTTTTTACCCGGCTGACCTGTTTGTGTTTGAACACGTTGCCGAGTATCGGAATGTCGCTCAGGAACGGAACGCCGGCATTGTTATCCTTGGTCACTTCCTTCATCAACCCGCCGATCACGATCACCTGGCCACTTGTGGCCCGCACCACGTTGTCCGATTCCTGGATGGAGCTGGACGCTAACGGCAGACTGTTTGTGGAACCCATAATGATCAACGTCTGGTTGCGCAGCACCACTTCACTGACGGCCGGATGAATATGCAGGACGATGTTATTGTCGTCGTCGATCTGCGGGGTGACATCCAACGCGACGCCGGAAAAGAACGGTGTCAACTCGACAGTGTTGGTGGGCGGCACACCGAACACGCCACTTGGCGTGGAAGTAATCGCCGTAACGTAGAACTCGTCGCCGCCGACCTTGATTACGGCCTTCTGGTTATTCACGGTCGACACGCGCGGGCTCGACAACACATTCACGTCGCCCTGGGTTTTAAGCAACTCCACGAACGAGGCAAAATCACTGGTATTGGTAGCAACACTGAAGACGCCGCCAAAGGCCGAGGTGAGCGCATTCGACACGTTCGTACCAGCCCCCGGATTGAGGTTCCCGGTCTGTCCGGCGATTTCGCTGACTCCGCCGTCGAAAATGCTTCCGCCCCCGGTCTGAGCGAAGATGCTGGAGCCCTGCATCCTGGCCCAGTTTACGCCGGTCTGAAAGCCCTCGCTCAGAACCACATTGACGATCTTGGCTTCCAGCACCACCTGGCGATTGATCACGAGTTGGGTGCGTTCGAGGTAATCCTCGATCACACGAAGCTCTTCCGGCATGGCACGCACGATGACGTAGCCGCTCTGCGGGTCGACGATGACGCGCCGATCGCCAGCGCTGCCACCCGAGGACGGCGATTCCGCACCGCTGGCGTCCGCGGATTCGCTCACCCCGATCAGAGTCATGAGAGTGCTGCGCAGGTCCTTCCAGAAATCGGTAGCGGAGTCGGTTGCTATCTGGATGCTGTGAATCGCGGACGACTGCAACTGGTTGGGACTGCTTGTTCCCGATCCGGCCGTCGCCCCGGTCCCGATGGCACGGGTCAGCTCGCCGGTCGACACCCGCATGTCCGACTTGCCTTTGCGGTTCATGTTGAGGTAGTTGACCGCGATAATGCGGGTTTGCATCCCCGGCCCGAGAATACTGTAGCGATTGCCCTCGCGCCGGTAGTCATAGCCGTAGGTTTCACGGATCGACCGCAGCGCTTCGGCAACGGTCACGTTCTTGAGGTTCAGGGTGATTCCGCCACTGACGTCCGGATGAACAATCATGCTATAGGGAGTGCCATCGACAAGGCTCATGAACACCTGTCGGGCCGGCGCGTTGTTCACGGCCAGATCGAAGCGCGGCTCGAGTGGCACCAGCTTGCCCTCGGGTGGGCGCACCTGAAACGGGGGCAACAGTTTCTGCCCGACCTGTTCCGGCACGGCGCCGGCATCTTTGTTCCGGCTGTCGTTTTTGGAGTCCTCGAGACTGGTGTTGATGTTACTCTGGGCGCGGTCACTCCAGACGTAAGGATTGCTTTCACAGGCCGACAACAGCATCAGTGCCGCTGCGGCGAAGATCACTGCTCGGACACCAAATTTGGAGGTCATTTTCCGGTTTTCCCCTGGGGCACGTTGCGCTTGAGCTCGGGCATCAGCCTCAACGCGGAGACACTGTCCCCGCGTCTGATCAGAACTTCTTCCGAGCGAATATCCTGTACTACCCCGCCACGGACTGCATCTCCCACCGAAACCGTCCTGCCGTCGATGACGGCATGACGCTGACGCGCGGTGATCCGGATCGATGTCAGGCCGGAGGAGCGCACACCTTCAGCCTCGCCCACGGTTGCCGGACGCGTCGGGTCTGGCAACAGCGAAAGATCCGTCTCGGCAACAGCCCATTGCCCGACGGCCAGACCGGTCCAGACGACGGTAATCCACACCAGTGTCAGCCGCATACCAGAAGATATCCAATTATTGTGCCATTCATGAACTAGATACCAATCCATTTCGGGTTCAGGCTCAAGGTGTAAACCACAAGTCGCACGCGCGATATTGGATAATCTTCAGCCACCAGCGTTACCTGGCCCCAAAACACCTTCCAGGGTAAATTCTCCAGCGTTCGCAAGTAACCAACAATTTCGGTGTAGCGTCCGCGCACCTCGATGACCAATCCGTGCTTGTAGAAGCCGGTCCCGGCGTCAATCGTAGCCGGTTCGTCGGTCACCGGCACTTGGGCAGCCGGATCGGCCGGCGGGGTATCGCCCAACGGGCTGACTGGCAGGTTTTCGATGGAAACCAGCTCCAGGGCACGATTCTGACGCAGCACCTGTTCCACCAGGTCCGCCATTTCCTTGGGCGATACCAGCGATCGCGCCACCTCGGCCAGGGCCGGGTCGACAGCTTTCAGCTGCGCTCGCAGGGCTTCGACCTGGGCATGGCCGGTCTCGTCGATGGCCCGTCCGTAGGTCTGCTCGATTTCTCGCAATTGCTTGCGAACCGACTCCGTTTGCGCTTTGACCGCCGCCGCCTGATCGCGGAGCCGTTGCTGCTCCATCTGCTGTGGGGCGACCACGAAAATATAGAGCAGGAAAACAACCACGCTGAGCCCGGCCACCAGAATCAGCAATCGTTCACGCGGTGCGCGTTGATCCAGCCAGCCCTGAAACCGCTTCACCTGGAAGCCGAGTTTGTTCATGGCTTGGGCTCCGAGACCGGCTGCTTTGTACGTAGCACGAACGCGACCTCGGAATGTCCCGTCTTTTGCTGCTTGGTCGGTGCCGACTCATCCTCAACCAGAGGCGCCGGTTGGGAGATTTGAAAGGCACCGAATTCCAGGCCGTCCATGATCTTTTCCCGCGACAGACGCTGCAGATAACGTGGCACCCGTTCCGGGGACGTTGCCCGACCAATGATCTCGATATCCTTGCCGGCACCGGTAATGTCCACGCGCGTCAACTGAACCCCCTGGACGCTTTGACGGGCCAAGGCGATAAAGAAGTCCGAATACCCCTGTTTGCTGGTGAACACATCTTTCTCGAGCAGTTCACGCACTGATTGCGGTGCGGCGATCAGTGCCTTGAGCTTGGTGGTTTCATCCAGCGCCTGCAAATTTCCGCCTTGGGCTCCGACCCGGCGTCCGATCTGTTCCAGAGTTGAGCGCGCCTCGGCCTGCTCCTGTTCGAGTGCGGCAATATCCGATTGCAGCGCTTTGGTCCGCCAGACACTCAGCGCACTCAGCAGCAACACGACCACCACCAGCCCGACGCCTATTTTCAGTATCCCCAGCGATGGCAGAGTCGCTTGCTTCTTGACGAGGCGTGCACGATAAAGATTGATCTGCTGTGCCATGGTCGGCCTAATCCTCGCCTCGCAGGGCCGCACCGATGGTTGTGAGGTATTTCGCTTGCCATGCAAGCGACATCGGCTCGTCCGAATCCAACAGGCCGGACAAGTCCAGCTGCCGCACCGGTAGATTCAGATTGGCCGTCAGGTATTCAAACAGCCCGGGGGCATCGCTTTGCAGGGGCGCCATCACCAGATTGCGGATCGCGGCCTGGCGGAAATGGCTTTCGTAGTAATCAAGCGAACGCTGAATGTCGAGCAGGATCTGATCGAAGTACCTCATCGGATCTCCGAAGCCTTGCAGACTCTCGAGTCCGATGGCAATTGGCCGGCTGAGAAAAATCTGTCCCTGCCGGGTCAGCGTTATCAGCCCACCGCGTGCCTGCAGACTGAGAAACGCCATGCCATCGTTGTCTTCCGGCAGCAACATGGCGATGTTGCGCAACGCCATCTCAGGGATATCAACGATTTCGAGGTCAACGCCGGCCTCCTGCATCGTCTGCATGCGCTCGGCGATGGCATTACTGCGCGCGACAACCGCGTAGAGCTCTTTGGGCACACCGGACCCGGTGTCCGGCAACTCCAATGTCTCGATGGTCGCCTCGTTGATATGAAAATCGATGAAATCTTTGACCCGCCACCGGATCGCATTCTTGACCTCGTCGGCCGCCACTTCCGGATAGGGGGTGGCCACCAGTTTGTATTCGGATTCGTCGAGCAACGTACTGCATCGACAACGGCCAAGCGTAAATTGCCGGGCCAATTCGGCAAGCGCCTCGCGCGGCGATTGCCCAACGTTATAGTTTCGAAATTCGCGCGCAATCACCCGCGGTCGCGCACCCGCCTCCACAGGCAAGGCAATGTGCACCAGACAGATTCCGTCTGGATATAGTGTGACAGCTGCCGTACCCGGCAGTTGTCGTCTGCGCTTAAGCCAAGCGAACAGAGGTCGCTCCCTGCCGGCAGTTGCGCGACGATTTCGAAGTTATTACTGGCATAAGTAGTCGTTTTCTAAAGTATATTAGTACATTTACAGGTTAACTTACTGTTGTCAATGAAACTTCTGCCAGACAGGAACAAGGGGCATGTCACCGAGACTACATTTCATTCCAGTTCAGTACATAAACCCGTGGCGCCGGCCGCAAGGCAAGCGCACTGTAAACCCAACCCTTGGTTAACGGCACCGGCGGTGCACCGGTGACTGTCCACGCCATGGATACCGAACCCGCTGGCGATTGCGCCGTCTTGTACGATCCCGCGCCCCGCACACCGGTGTTGCCGGCACCAACCGTGAATCTCCAGTCGTTTGGAACAACGGGCACGATCTGCCCGGCCCCAACCACGGTGGTCGCCCCCAGACGAACTGCCAGCGAATCCACTACCCATGCTTTGTCGGTCACGGTCGTGACCGCAAGCACGGGATTGGCAGGCAAATTCCCGCTGGCGGTCGCCACGGCGTCGATGGGTGTCACCTGGTCGACGCCGCTGAATGCGATCGACCGACCGGTGGCACGCGCGCCGGGTGAGATCTGTACCCTGACCTGGGAGTTGCCTGTCGGCGGATTCAAGGCCAACAGCCATTCCACGCGCACCCCGTCCGTGGGGTGGTCCACACCACCCACGGAGATCAACTGCAAAGAACCGTAGGTGGTCTGTGGTCCGATCACCACCGCCTCCGTGCCACCCGACCGGCGCAGGGAAACGGCAACCAGGACAATGCGATTGACGCCGGCCGTGGCCGCAGGAATATTGTGATTCCAGGTCATCGGCGCGGCGTTGGTATTGTTTTTGGTTCCCCGAGACGTGGAGATTAACGCAATGTCGCTCAAGGCCGTCGTGAGGTCCGCCTGTATCGTGCGCGTCGTGTTGCCCACGCGTCCGATCACCTGCAGCCGGCATCGCAGGGGCGGCCCGGGCGGAACAGCCGGGATGACAGCGGTCGACTGAAATGTTCCACGCGTTCCGCCGGCCGTAACGGGCATGGGTACAGCGGGTGCCGGTGCTGGCAACAAGGTCACATCGCATGGATAGGGGGGGATGGAATAGAGCCGGCTGGCGCGTTCAATGCCGGTCTCCGCGGCAAACAGTGCGGCGACTCCGTCATTCTGGGCGGTCGTGTCGTGCAGGTCCGAGCTCGACATATTGAGCAACGTTACCGCCGAGAAACCCACAACCACCAGCAGAAACAACATGGCCATCAGACCGGCGACACCGCGCTGGCACATCAGGCTGTGTCCACCATGGCAAGCACTCATCACGGCTGATTCCTCAAGGCCACCCGCACGCGCTGGGTATGGGTGGCGCCACGATTGGTCAAGGTCAGGCTCACCACTACCGACGCCACGTTCGTGGCATTGGCGGTGCAGGCGGGTGGGGTTTGCAGGGCCGTGCAATATAGAAAATTCAGCGCACTGAGTTCGTCGGTCAGCGGCGCAGTGATATTGGGCGGCACATAGCGCAGATTGACGTTGGTGCCGGCGGCAGCCACGGTCACTGTAGTGGCGTCCTGTTTGGTGAAGACCAGACTAGTGGCGGTAATGGCCCCGAAGGCATAGCGGCTATTGGCGGTATCGTAACGCACTTCGCGCAGCTCACGCGCGATGCGCTCCGTAGCGTAGCGCGCCTTACTGAGAGTGGTCAGATGCGCATCCGACTCGACATAGACCCGCATGGAAGAGGTAAAGACCGGAGCAGTCACGGCGGCGAGCACGCCCAAGACGACGATTGACACCACCATCTCCACCAGTGAGAAGCCAGCAGCGCATGGCGCGTCGCAGCGACACTTCGAACCTGTGCGGCGGATGCGGCACATCAGTAGTTCACCAGCATGTATGTGATCTGGCCGACCGGTTGACCAATAGGTTGACCGGTGCGCACCACGGTGACCGATACCTGTTTGCAGGTGGCGCCCGCCGGGCACGGGTTGGTGCCGGGCGCTATGGCTGAAATGACGGTTCGGCGCCAGTAATTCGGAAATGCAGCGATCGGGACCTCGTTCACCGTCGACGGTACCGCCAGGCTGGGCGCGTTGTACCCGCGCGCCGGATCCAGACTGCGCCGGTCCGCCAGGAGCTGCTCGGCGCGTTCCTGTGCCAGTTGCGCGCCGAGCTGGCCGTCGACATTGCTGCCAATCGTGCGCGTCGCGGTGCCGAATACTTGCAACAGCGAGACCAGTCCCACAGACAACAACACAATGACCGCGATTAGCTCGACCAGCGAGAAGCCCTGCATGCCGGTCCGCGCGGTCATGGAGAATCCACCGTCACAAAACCGGTGATGGGGCTAACCCGCGCCCGCCAGGTGACGGTGCCATCGGAGAGGACGTAATTGTTGGTCACGCCTAGCAGCGCATTGGTGGCCGGATTCACCGGCCGGCCCAGACGATCGAATGCCAGTAACGCCGGGCCGGTGACAGTTGCGTTGTTGGCCAGCACCACATTGAAAGTGCCGCTGCTGCTGGCCGGATCCATCACCGGCCCCGCGCCATTGCAAGGCACAGTGGCGCTGGCCACCACGCAGCGCACCATGTAATTGGTCGGCGTGACCACAACGACCTGCAGGTTCTGTCCCCAGGTCATGGCCAGTAACTGGGCATGCCGCAGGTTGCGCGCCATGAGTTCCGCCTGGTAAGGGAGAATTGTCGAACTCGCATTCCAGCGCATGCCCACGGTCACGGCCAGAACGGACAACACCAGCATCACCACAAGCATTTCGACCAGCGTGAAGCCGCGCGTACGGCCGGACGCAAGGGCGTTCGACAGGGAGAATACCGGGTCAGCCTCAAGAGCACGCATGTCGGTGTCTTCGGAAAAGAAATACGGGGTGGCGGTAACCCGACACCCCGGCGTCCTTAGTAAACCGGATGAACCGCGCACCCGGTCAACGGATGGGATCCGTTGACCGGGCGAACCGGCTTAGCATCCGGTATCAACGAGGGTGTACCTCGGCGGGGTAACGGCATTGGCCGCCGGAGTATAGGTGACAGCACAGTTTGCGGGAGTCGGTGCCTTGCGGTGTTGAATCGAGCCGGCAACGGCAATGAAGTCGCCGGTAGCCGCCAACGTGTTGATGTCCATCGCTCGCGCCAGCGTCGTCGCGTTATTCGCGTACCCCCAGACTAACGCAAAGTTGCCACCGGGGATCCCAAGTGCTGCCGCGGGGAGGGTGCCGGTGGCGGCAAGCTGACCACGGATGGCGGCCTTGCCGTAAACCATGGAATTCGCCCCCGACATGCTGCCCTGAACGCCCTGCATGACGGATCGGCGCGCGTCATTGGCGACGTTCAGGAAGCGTGGCAGAGCAACGGCCGCCAGGACGCCGAGAATGACAATTACCACAATCAGCTCAATAAGGGTAAAACCTTGCTGCTTCGTCTTCATCACATAGCTCCTTGTTTCAGAAATTCGGAATCATCGCCCTGTTTTCACGTCAGCGTTTCCACCGGAACGGCTCCAGCGGGACCAGCTGCACACTCACAACCTGTTCAAGCCCGGAATCGAAAATATTGTTGCCGTTTCGATCTTCGTACTGCAGGCGCACGGCCCAACGCAATCGGGCTGGATTGCGTGCACCGCCTTCCACCTGGTCGGCGTTTCGGACGTGATACACCAGAATCCGCTTGCCGGCATCGAAGTACCAATGCCCGCCCTGGACGGTTCCCGGTTTGGGCTGACGCAAGGCGCCAAGATAGGTCTTCGGCACCTGCGCCAGGAAGTCCATGGGGTTGCTGGCCTCCAGTGTCTCAATCCGCTTGGTCTCGCCTTTCACATAGTATTCTGCAACCTTCGTGCCAAGCGTGCTCTGCAGTGCGCCTAGCACCTGCTCGGTCGCGGCCTGCTCGGCATACACCTGAATCTGGAAGAAGCGCGTGCCGATAACCCAAAGCAAAATCGACACAATGACCAGTACCACTGCCATCTCCATCAACGAAAAACCATTCTTACAGCGGTCGCCATGGCCCCTGTGACCCCTAGGGTTGGCACTCATAATTGATAATTAACAATAGGTTGGATATTTGATGTCGTCCAGATGCTGCGGAAGTGACGTTTTTTTGTCACCCGCCGCGCGCCGCGGCAGCCAGATCCCACATCGGCAGGAATACGCCAAGGGCCACTACCAGTAATATGCCGCCCAGCATCGCGATCAGGATGGGTTCGATGGCCGAACTCAGATTCTTGAGTTCGTAGTCCACTTCGCCTTCGTAGAATTGGGCCACTTCGGACAACATTTCATCGACTGCGCCGGACTCCTCGCCCACGGACAACATTTGGGTCACCAGCGACGGGAAAAGACCGGTGGCCGTGGCAGTGCGGGTGAGACTCTCGCCACGCTCCACACCCTCGCGCATCATCTGCACCCGTTCACCGACGTATTTGTTGTCAACGGCGCCGCTGACTACGCTGAGCCCGTGCACCAGCGGAACACCCGAGCGCAAGGTTACAGCCAGCGACCGCGCCAACCGCCCAAGTGTGGCCTTGTAGAGAATGCTGCCCACCAGCGGCAGCTTCAGTTTCAAACGGTCCCAATGGAAACCGCCTTTCGGTGTACCGATATAGGCCCGAATGACCAACACCAAACCGGCTACGGCCATCAGAATGTAATGCCAGTAGGCGATGGTGAACTTGGATGTCGCAATCAAGATGCGAGTGGCCCATGGCAACTCGGCCTTGAGACTGGAAAAGACGTTGGCGAATGCCGGGATCACAAACAGATTAATGATCGCCAGGGCCACGACGAGGGCGAAGATGACGAACATGGGATAACGCACGGCCTGTTTGATGCTGTCACGGGTATTCTTTTCGCGCTCCAGGTATATCGAGAGCTGCAAAAAGGCTTCCGGCAGGTTGCCGGTGTTCTCACCGACCTGCACCAAACTGATAAACAGCGGTGGAAAGACCTCCGGGTGACGTTTAAGTGAACTGCTGAAATCCAGGCCGGCGTCCAGACCATCACGAACGGTCTTGATCACCCGAACCAGTTCTTTATTTTCCGTCGTGTCCGTGAGTCCGCGCAGGGCGCTCATGATCGGAACACCGGCCCTGAGCAGGGTATTCATCTGGCGGCTCAGGAAAATGAGGTCGAGCAGGCTGACATTGACCTTGTTGATGCGCTGCCACCATCTGCCCAGACTCTCGCCGATATCCTGACTCGCACCCAACTGCATGGTCGCTTGAGTCGGGATGGCGTCGGTCTGGTAGATGTCGATTGGCGTGATGCCATCCTCAATCAGCTGGTTGGCCACGGCATACACGGAGCCGGCCTCCACATGTCCGCTAACCGCTTTGCGCTTGCCGTCGCGCCCGGTGTATTTGAATACCGCCATGCTCAGTCTGCCGTTCCGAAGGTGACGCGCATAACCTGGTCCATGGTCGTGATCCCGCGGCTGGCAAGCTGAATGGCGCTCTGCCGCAGACTCTGATAGCCGGGCTGGTTACGAGCCGCGCGGCCGATGGCCTCGATATTATTGTCATGCATGGCGTGCAGCAGCGCCTCATCCATTTCGACCAGCTCGTAGATACCGACCCGGCCCTTATAACCGGTGTTGTTGCAATAGGTGCAGCCGCGACCACGACGGAATTCAAGGCCATCGGCCGCCGCACCCATTTCGGCCCGGATCAGATCGCGAGTTCCCACGTCGAGATCGTGTGGTTCGGCGCAACTGTCACAGATCTTGCGCATCAGGCGCTGCGCCAGGATGCCGCGCAGGCTGGCGGCAATCAGATATGCCGGTGCACCCATATCCAGCAGTCGCGAAGCGGTCGAAATGGCATCGTTGGTGTGCAAGGTCGACAGCACCAAGTGTCCGGTCATGGCGGCACGCAGACCGATTTCAACGGTTTCCTGATCACGCATTTCGCCGATCAGAACGATATCCGGATCCTGACGCAGGATGGTTCGCAGAACCCGTGCAAAGGTAAGGTCGATCTTGGCGTTGACCTGAACCTGGTTGATGCCGGGCAAGCGGTATTCGACTGGATCCTCGACGGTGATGATTTTGAATGCCGGTTTGTTCAATTCCTTGAGCGCGCCATACAACGATGTGGTCTTGCCGCTACCGGTCGGTCCGGTTACGAGCACCATGCCGTGCGGACTGTGAATCATCTTGCGGAAGCTCGCCAGCATCGTATCGGACATGCCGAGCGATTCGAGATCCAGGATGCCGGTCGACTGGTTGAGCAATCGCATCACCACCGACTCGCCGTACTGTATTGGCATGGTGGAGAAGCGCACATCGATGTTCTTGTCGCGCACCCGGATCTGGAAGCGTCCGTCCTGCGGCAGGCGCTTCTCGGAGATATCGAGGCCGGCCATCAGCTTGAGACGCGAGGCCAATGCCGTAGCAATGCGCCGGTCAGCTGTGGTCTGGACCCGCAACACGCCATCCAGCCGGAACCGGATACGCACCTCGCGTTCATCCGGTTCAATATGTATATCTGAGGCATTGACCTGGACAGCATCCTCGAAAACCGTCTGCAAGAGCTTCACAACTGGAGCGTCGGTCAGCCCTTCGGTGGCGGCCAGCGCACCGATGTCGACGTCGTACGCCGACATCTCCTGACCGAGTTCCTGCGCTAGTCCGCTGATCTCCTCGGTGCGCCGGTACATGACATCAATGGCTTTGAGCAGATCGGCCTCGGACACAACCGCCAGTCGCAGCGGCTTTTTCAGCTGCCGGGCCAATTCGTCATAGGCGACAATGTCGGTAGGATCGGCCATGCCGACCAGCATGCCTTCCGGGCCATCGTTCAGCGCCAAGGAGCGAAACCGCCGGGCATGCACCTCCGGGATCAGGCGCACAATTTCATGCTTTAGTTGGTAACGCTTGAGGTCGATGTAGGGAACATTGAGCTGTCGCGCCAGGAAATCGAGTAGTTGCGGCTCGGCAATGACGCCGCTCTCAATCAGCACTCGGCCGAGCTTGCGACCGGTCTTTTTCTGATCGGCGAGCGCGGTGTTGAGCTGCTCCTGCGAAATAATCTTGTGCTCGATGAGCAGGTCACCGATGCGGATTTTCTTGGGTCTGACGGTTGTGACCGACATGCGATTTTCCCTGGCCGGCAGCAGCCCTGCCGCGTCCCGTTGTGCACCTACTCATGAGTCTATACGAGGAAACCACAACCGCCACTGCAAGAGTCGCGCCAGAGTGGCGCGACTGGAGAGATACCTGGAACAACGTGCCGGATTACTCCGAGCGCACCTCGCGCTTGAGCAGCGCTTCGACCGCCGTCTGTGGCGCCACCCCCTCGAACAGCACCCGGTAAACCTGCTCGGTGATCGGCATGTCCACCTGCAAGCGCTGGGCAAGCTGATGCACTTCGCGCGCCGTGGCCACGCCTTCCGCCACCTGGCCGATCTCGGCGAGCGTTACTTGCAGTTTACGGCCCTTGCCGAGCGCCAGTCCGACCTGCCGGTTGCGCGACTGGTTGTCGGTGCAGGTCAGCACCAGATCG
>Ga0209706_10000596_pt1 | contig 20548 bp, 21 predicted proteins | sample PPLLaktember2015_6_FD_187263 | JGI IMG/M metagenome (GOLD analysis project Ga0209706, IMG submission 187263) | Freshwater sediment microbial communities from Prairie Pothole Lake near Jamestown, North Dakota, USA - PPLs Lake P8 Core (1) Depth... | ecosystem: Environmental > Aquatic > Freshwater...
TGATGAGTTGAAGACCCGGGCGCCGTTCTGGAAACAGGAGACTACACCCGGCGGGGTGCGGTGGGTGGAAGAAAACAAGTCGTGAGTCGACGGGCCGAGCCGTCATCACGACCGCCATGGATGGCGGCCGCTTCGGGCTCCTGCCCTCACGCGGCATTACTCCATCCATGGAGGGCAGAAGTGCCGGGCGCGAAGCCGTCAGTGAATGAGGCTTCCTTCACTGGACAAACGCAGGAGCAGTTTTCCGGCCGACTTCAGACGCACGGCTAATTTTTCTGTGCCGGGGCGGCGGGCGAGGCCGGTACCGGCTTGCGCTTCAATTCGCGGAAACGCTCCAGTTCGGTCTGGTACTGGGCGCGCATGGCTTCCTGGTCCTTTTTCATTTTCTCGACATGCAACTCGTGTTTGGCGATCTGCGTCTCGTTATTCGAGATGGTCTTGGCGGTTTGCGGCGAAACTTTCTTGCCGGCGCGCTGCTCCTCGGCGGCCTGCGCCTGCAGGCGGCCGAGCGAGGTGCGCAGTGACTTCAGGGTTTCCTGACTGGCACGGATCTGCGCCTCGATATCGCTGATCTTGCGGTCGCGTGTCAGGATGATGTCGTCCTCGATCGCGTAGGTCGCGAGCAATTGTTGGTCGCGGCGTTGCTGCTCCTCGGAGAGCTTGCGCGCCTGCTCGTCCCGCTCGCGATTCTGCTCGCGTGCCTTGAGTTCGGCCTCGGTGAGTGGAGCGGCGATCTCCCTGCGCTGAATGCCGCGCGTGTCGAGTTCGATCACCTTGGAGCGCGCGCAGTCCTCGTCGGCGCTGTCGCCGTAGTGCCACTTGCCGGCGGCATCCTGGCATTTCTTGATGCGCGGCCCTTTCTTGTCGTCCGCCGCCGAGGCCGGAAGCATGGCCACGAACAGGGAAACGAGCAGCAGGGTGAATATGCTAAGGTTGCGGATCATGACCGTCCCTTCAGGCAGAGTGTCATCTCAAGATAGGACCCTCATCCGACCCCTGTCAACACGACGGGACGAATGGCGCGGCCTGCCCCCGCGGGCGGCGCCCGCATGACGGTTCACGAACAACTTCTGCTGTTCGGGATCTCGCTGGTCGCGAACGTGTTCTCGGCGTTCGCCGGCGGCGGAGCCGGCCTGTTGCAGTTCCCGGCACTGATCTTCCTCGGATTGCCGTTCGGCGTGGCGCTGGCCACGCACAAGGTGGCGAGCGTGGCGCTCGGCGTGGGCGCGACCCTTCGGCACGTGCGCGAGAAGTCGATCGAGTGGCGCTTCTCACTGTTCATCCTGGCCACCGGACTGCCGGGCGTGGTGCTGGGCGCGGCCGTGATTCTGGCGGTGCCCGGAGCGCTGGCGCAGTTGCTGCTCGGCGTGCTCACCATCGGGCTCGGGCTGTATTCTTTTTTCAACAAGCAGCTTGGTCAGATGCACACGCCGCGCAACCGGCATGCGCACGGTCTGGCGTTGGGTGGCGCCGGGCTGTTCTTCATCGGGTTTCTGAATGGCTCGCTGACTTCGGGCACCGGACTGTTTTGCACGATCTGGCTGGTGCGCTGGTTCGGTCTCGATTACCGGCGTGCGGTGGCGTACACGCTGGTACTGGTCGGCCTGTTCTGGAACGGTGCGGGTGCGGTGACGCTCGTGCTGCTCGGCGAGGTCAAATGGTCGTGGCTGCCGGCGCTGCTCGCGGGTTCGCTGCTGGGCGGTTACCTCGGTGCGCATTGGGCCATCGTCAAAGGCAATCTCTGGATCAAGCGCGCCTTCGAGACGGTGACCGTGCTGGTCGGACTGAAGCTGGTCTTCTGAGGCGGCCGGCGTGCGGATGCGCTACACTTACAAAATACATCCCAAGGCAGCGTAAGACGCAGTGAAACTCCCGAAGTTGTTCGAATGGCGCCGCCCGCAGCGCCGTCGTAGCGTTGACCAGTTGACTGTGTTCTCCAACCAGATCGGTATCGGCACCCTGTTTCAGGGTGCGCTGCGCGGCAAAGGGAGCTATCACATTCTGGGCGAAATCGTGGGTGACGGCGATATCGAGGGCGCCGTGGTGCTCGCCGCCGGGGCGTACTGGAAGGGCAACGTGACGGCCGATTACGTGCGCATCGCGGGCAAGGTCGAGGGCAATGTCGTAGCACGGTCCAAGATCGACCTGACTCCGACTGCGGTCGTGACCGGTGATTTGTCCGGCCCGGTGGTGGCCATCGCCGAGGGCGCGTTATACGAGGGTGCGATCAGCCGGCCGCGCAAGACACAGGTAACGCGCTACAACGAACGCCGCAATCCGGGCGCGCCCACACTCCCGACGTAGAGAGGTGCTCCCGCCCCTCGCTTGTTGCCGCGGAAACCGATAATCTTCGAACCATAATAGTTTAATTTAAGATGGCATGGGCTCGCTGCACCGCTCGCCGCCATCCCAGCCGGGGAGTTCGGGCCGATCTCGCCCGAGCGCTCAAGGAGGCACCTTGTCCCGACGCCGCAGTCTCGACCATCTGGAAAAATATCCCACCATTCTCGGACGCGAGGTGGTGCATGTCGGCCTGATCGAAGGCCGCGACAATTACGTCGTGCATGGCCGGGTCGAGGGCAACTGCGATATTGACGGCGTGTTGTTGGTCGGCCCGGACTGCCTGTGGATCGGCAACATCGCGGCCGATACCGTGATCGTCAAGGGCCGGGTCGAGGGCGGCATTCGCGCGCGCTTCAAGATCGAGGTGCGGCCGAGCGCGCGCATCAAGGGTGATCTGTCCAGTCCACTGGTCGCCGTGGCGGAGGGTGCGGTGCTGCAAGGGCGCGTCGGCCCGGACAGCATCGTCACGCGCTTCACCGAACGCCGCACGCACTGAGTGCGTGTCCGCAGGCGTTAACTACCGTACTGCGCGCGGTACGCCTCAATGGCAACCAGCTGGTTGCGCGACTCGCGCTGCTCGCTGAGATAGGCGACGAGCGTGTCGAGCGTCGCGATGCTGGCTACCTTCAGGTTCCACGCCTGTTCCACTTCGGCCACCGCCGACCGTGTGCCCGTGCCGCGTTCTTGGCGGTTGAGCGCGATCACCACGCCGGCCGGTATCGCCGCCGCCTGGCGGATGATGTCCACGGATTCGCCGACCGAGATGCCGGCCGAAATCACGTCGTCGATGATCAGCACCCGTCCCTGCAAGGCGTGACCGACAATGATGCCGCCTTCGGCATGCTTCTTCGCCTCCTTGCGGTTGAAGGCGTACGGCACGTCGTGTCCGAAGTGTTCGGCCAGCGCGATCGCCGTGCTGCAGGCAAGCGGGATGCCCTTGTAGGCCGGACCGTAGAGCATATCGAATTCGACGCCGGCATGGCGGATCGCCTGCGCGTAAAACCAGCCGAGGCGCGCGAGACTGCGGCCGGTGTTGAACAGCCCGGCGTTGAAAAAATACGGACTCACGCGCCCCGACTTGAGCGTGAACTCGCCGAAGCGCAGCACGCCGGTCGCGAGGCAGAAGTCGAGGAACTCGCGCTGATAGTCCTTGATCGGAGCACCGTTCATAGGGCAGGCCGTTTGTCGGTGACGGGTGGAGACGGGGCAGTGGTTTTTGATGGGTTGATGTCCAGGGCGTCGACGATGCTTCCGTCCGCACGGCGCACGGCCAGCAACAGCTCCTGGTAGCGGCAGCGGAGCGGCAGGAACGCGTAGTCTTGAGTCGCGCCACCGTGCTGCGCCAGAAAGCGTTCGAGATTTTCGCGGTTCTGTTCCGACACGCCCGGGTACCTTTCGATCTGCACCGCGTGCGCCAGCACCTCCGGCAGGTTTGACTCCCCGAGCGGCTCGTAACGCTCGCCGAGCTGGTGCACGGGTTTGCCGGAAAACAGGGTTCTCAATCTGAGTTCCTGGCGTTCACGCGCATCCGCGGGCAGACGCACGAACGCGTAAGGCGGTGTTGAGGAGGACTGCGCAGCGACCGCCGGTGCCTGGCCACCGGCATCGCGCATCTGTTCGTGGTTGAGGGTATAGAAAGTGCCGTCGCCATAGACCACCATGGCGATGCGCTGGTCAAACACCAACCAGGTGCCCCAGACGAGTGCCACCACCTGCAGAATGCCGATCAGGCTGAGGTCGCGCCGCAGCCCCGGCTTGCCGGACTTGAATACAATCAGTGTCAGCAGCGGTCCCAGCACCAGATCCACGCCGGTGATCAGGCGCACCGCCTGCCAGCCGCCATCCGCGGCGAAGTACGGTTGCGGGTACCACAGGAACACAATAAGGTAGAGCAGCGCCACATACAGGATGGCGGACAGGCCGAGATGAATCAGAGATGCTTTCCAGCGGGTCATCGGTATTTCTTCCTGGATCGGTGTTGATTATATAAAAGGCTATTGTGGCCGGCAGGTCAAAGTCCGCTCCAGAGATTCGAACCCATGCGCATCATTACCCTCAACCTCAATGGCATTCGCTCCGCCGCTACGAAGGGCTTCTTCGACTGGATGCGCCGCCAGAACGCGGATGTCATCTGCCTGCAAGAGGTCAAGGCCCACGAGACCGATCTTACCGAGGCGATGTCTGCCCCCAAAGGGTATCACGGCTATTTCTGCTGCGCCGAGAAGAAGGGCTATGCCGGGGTGGCGCTCTATTGCCGGCGCGCGCCGGACAAGGTGCAGGTCGGTTTCGGCTCCAAGGAACATGATGACGAGGGCCGCTATCTGCAGGCCGACTTCGGCAAGCTCAGCGTCGTTTCCCTGTATCTGCCCTCGGGCTCGGCCGGGCCGCATCGCCAGGAATCGAAATACCGGTTCATGGAACACTTCCTGCCGGTGCTCAAGAAACTGCGCCGCGATGGGCGCGAGTACATCCTGTGCGGCGACTGGAACATCGCCCACAAGGAGATTGATCTCAAGAACTGGCGCAGCAACCAGAAGAACTCCGGCTTCCTGCCGGAAGAACGCGCCTGGCTCACCGGGGTTTTTGACGAGCTCGGCTGGGTGGATGTGTTCCGCACGTTGAACGACAAACCCGATCAGTACACTTGGTGGTCAAATCGTGGTCAGGCCTATGCCAAGAACGTGGGCTGGCGCATTGATTACCAGATCGCGACGCCCGCGATTGCCAAGAAGGCGCAGAAGGAACGCATCTATAAAGACAAACGCTTCTCGGATCACGCACCGCTGATTATCGAATACGATTACAGTCTGTGATGCCAGGCTTCAAGTTGCCCCTTGCCTTCAGGTTCTGTGCGACCGGGACGATAACCGGAGGTCATGGCTGGAACTGCGCCCGGAATTGTTCCAAGGCGGGCCGGCCCGGCCGCTGTAGGGAAATACCCGGGCCTGTAGTAACATTGCGCCTGGCCTTCAGCCTCTTTGCGCACCACCGGGCCATCGGGTTCGAACAGAGAAGCGGGATCAAGGGAGCAGCATCATGGATAAACTGGCGCTCAAGAACATTTTCACGCGCATGGTTGCTCACAAGGACGAGCAACCCTCACCGACGGCGCAGCAGACCAAAGACGCCGCCGTCCTGATTGTCGATGACTCGCGCACCATGGTGCGCGCCCTGCAGTTGATCCTCGAACGCGAGGGTTATCTGACCTATTCCGCCGCCGATGGCGTTCAGGCCATCGCGCTGACCAAACGCCAGCGTCCGGACGTTGTCCTGATGGACGTGGTGATGCCGAACATGAACGGTTTCGAAGCCACGCGCGCGCTGGTCAACAATCCGGAGACGGCCTCCATTCCGGTCATCATGATGAGCGGAACCGAGCAGGTTTCGGACCGCGTCTGGGGCATCCGCCTCGGCGCCAAGGGATTTCTCGCCAAGCCGATCAACAAGGACGAGCTGCTCACCAAGGTGCGCAGCGTGATCGCGGTCGCACGGTATGCGCTGGCGCGCGACCAGAGCGCGGCCATTTCCGCCACTGACCCGTTCCGGCGCTGAGCCGGCGCAACGCGACGCCAGATTGCGGGCATTGGCCGGCCCTCCATCCGGCGTACTGTCTCTTATTCTTAGCTGTCTACCGTTAGGGAAGTTCTGAACAAGTCCGTTCGTGGTGAGCCTGTCGAACCACGAACAATTCGGAGCCGTTGTTATTTCAAAGGCTTGCCGTTCACCCTTCGACAGGCTCAGGGCGAACGGCAGACTTGTTCAGAGGTTCCTTAGTAATCGCCCTGAATTTCCGGAGCCGCTAGCTCCGCCGATTGCGTGCCTTGGCCGCCGCCGCCGCCGCGGTGGTGAGGGCGATGAGTGCACCGAACAGCAGTACCCCCAGCAGTTCCAGCCAGCCCCCCGCGTCTTGCGGTGCGACGAGTGCCGCCAAGGGCGTCCAGAGATCGAAGCTTTCCTGCGGCGCCGCGCGCAGCTGCCGGAAGGCGCCGAGCAGCGCCGCGACGAATGCGGCGAGCGCAGTGCCGAGGACGCCGCCGAGCAGGGCGCGCAGCGCCAGGGCGCGACGCGTGATCGGGATGCCGTGACCGGCGGCGAGCGCCTCCATGTCGGGGTCGCGCACGCCGAGCGGCGAGAAACGCTGCAACAGCACCATCCCCGGTATGCCGATCACCATGGTGAGAATAAAAAAGTCATGCCAGCCGATCGCATCCACGGTGAGTCCGGTCACCGGCCCGGCCAGGATGCGCGGCAGCGCGAACAGGCTCGAGAACAGCGCGTACTGGGTCGCCGAGAATTGTTTCTGGGTCATGCGCAGCAGCAGCACGCCGAACGCACCGGTGCCCATGCCGCTGGTCAGGCTCTCGAAGGCCATGGCTCCGTACATCAGCGGACGGTCCACGCCGATCTCCGCGATCAGCACATAACCGAAGTTCGAGGCGATCTGCAGGATACCGAACACCCAGAGCGCATGCCCCAGACCCATGGACGTGGTCAACACGCCGCCGAGCAGCGTGCCGAGCAGGGTGGCGAACAACCCGATCGTGGCCGTGGCGATGCCGACGTCGAAATCGTTGAAGCCGATTTGCACCAGGAACGGGCGCACCAGCGCGCCGGCCAGGTTGTCGGCCAGTTTGTACAGCACCACGAACGCCAGGATCTCCAGGGCGCGCGCCTTGGTGAGAAAGCTGACGAACGGCTCCCACACCGCCGCTTGCAGCGACATCGGGGCGCTGGTCTGGTCGAGTTCGGGTCGCGGCGCCAGCGTTGTGACCAGCATGAACGGCAGATAGAGCAGCGCGATCAGCACGAATACCACCGGCCACGACCACAGGCCGGCCAGGGTGATGGCCGCGCCGCCCGACACGAACATCGCCGCGCGGTAGAGCGCGGTGCGCGCACCGACCGCGACACCCTGCTCCTCCGGACGCAGCACCTCCACCGCATACGCATCGACGACAATGTCCTGGCTCGCCGAGGCAAAGGCGATGGCGAAGGTGAGTGCGCCGATGATCCAGATCGCGTCCGGGTGGCTGGCGACGCCGCCGAGCAGCAGCGTGGTGACCAGCAACCCGATTTGCCAGAACAGGGTCCAGCCGAGTTTCCGTCCGAACGGCAACGCCGGCAGGCTGTAACGGTCGAGCAGCGGCGACCACAGAAATTTGAAACTCCACGGCGCCTGCGCGAGCGTGAACAGGCCGATGATCTTGATGTCGACATCGGCGCGTGCCAGCCAGGTCGGGATGGCGATCCAGACCAACCCGAGCGGCAGACCGGAGGAGAACGACAGCAGGCTGACGGAGGCGGTACGCCAGCTGCGCATCGCCAGCCACACCGCGCGCCACGAGGAGATTCTTCCGGTCATGTGGTTTCAGGTTTGAACGCTGCCCGCAGTCTAAACAGCGCGGCACCCGGCGGCAATCAATGCAGGAGACAGATTCAGTCGAGCACCGGCAGCGGCTGGTTGATGCGCTCCAGCATCACCCGTACCGCGCCCTGCTGCTTGTGCAGCTGGTCGCGCGTGGCCTCGAGTTCGGCGATGCGGCTGCCGAGGGTGTCCAGGTTGGACTGGATCTTTTTCAGGTTCTCGAGACGCTTGTCCAGCATCAGCTTGTGCTCGCGCAGCTGGTTCAGGATCGGCGTCAGGATCGCCTTGCTCCAGGCGTTGGCCTCGGTGTTGCAGTCGGTGTAGATCTCGCGTGCCCGGCTTACCAGGGTGATGAAGAACTTCGAGATGACGAAGTGCTCTTCGGTGATCACCAGCACGGCGCTGTTGCGGAACGCCTCGGCCTCGTCGTGCAGCTTCTGCAGGCGGCTGCGATAGGACAGCAGCGAGAAACCGGCCGGTTTGACTTTCGGCAGGCCGTGCTCGGTGTGGAACTTGCCGTACACCGCTTCGACCAGTCCCTTGATCTGGTGAGACTGCTTGTTGACCTTCTCCATGATCTCGCCGGCGCCGTCGAAAAAGCTCGCCATGCCGAGCTTGAGTCCGTGCGTGGTCCAGGATTCCTTCATGTCCTGCCGCGTCCTGGCGATCAGCGCATCGAAGGCGGCGAGGCTGAGGGTTTCGAGTAGCATGCGAATCTGCTCGGACAGCACCGCGCGCGTGGCTTGAAAACTCACGAGTTTCTTTTCGTAGGCGTCGCGCTCTTCGCGCATGCGCTGAATCATCGCCTGAATCATGTCCAGGTTCTTGCCGCCGAGCGTCTTGAGTTCGGCGATCTGGTTGTCGGTGGCGGTGAGGCGCGCGGCCACGGTCGCTTCGGTGGTCTCGACGATGTTGCCGATCTCGCGTGCCACGCGCTCGCGCACGTAGCGCTGGCGCGATGGAATGATGTCCTCGGACAGTTTGATCTCGAGCGCCAGCAACCCGCTCTTTTCGAGCAGTGCATGGTCGGCCTTGATCTTGCCGAGCAGGCCTTTCTGCGCCGACACCGGAAACACCTGGCGCCGGTCGATCCCCAGGGCACGCGCCGTGTCCTCCGCCTGGCGCGCGATGCTGGCGCTCACCGCGGCATCGTCGCGCAGCTCGTCCCACAGGGTGTCGATCTTGTTGAGCACGGCGATACAGCCGTTGTGGCCGGCGCCGCGTGCCGAAGACAGGTGTCGCTGCCAGACCTCCATGTCGGACTTGGTCACGCCGGTGTCGGCGGCCAGCAGGAACAACACCGCCTGTGCCTTGGGCAGCATGCCCATGGTGAGCTCCGGTTCGGTACCTAGGGCGTTCAGGCCGGGCGTATCCAGCACCACCAAACCCTGCTTCAGCAGTGGATTCGGGTAGTTGATGACCGCATGTCGCCACACCGGAATGTCGACCAGGCCATTGGCCTGCACCGGGGCCTCCGCTGTCGGGTGGTACAGGCCGAGCTTCTGCGCCTCGCGCACCGGCACCGGTTTGGTTTTCATGATTTCGCGCAGCGTCTCGGTCATTTGTTTCGGTGATTCCAGATCGAGCGGCAGTGTGGTCCACTGTACCGGCGTGTGCTTGTATTCGGCGATGGTGGTGCTGGAGGCGCGCGTCTCGATCGGCAGCAGCCGGATGCACGGTTCCAGCTTGTCGTCGTACAACAGCTCGGTCGGGCACATGGTGGTGCGTCCGGCCTCGGACGGCAGCAGACGTTGCTTGTAGTCGGCGAAGAAAATGGCGTTGATCAGTTCGGTCTTGCCGCGCGAGAACTCGGCGACCAGCGCCACCGTGAGTTTGTCGGAGCGGAGCATGTCCATGAGCTCATAGACACGCAGGTCTTCCACCCCGTCTGCCAGGCCGTTCTGCTCCATCCAGTGCTGATATTCGCGGATGGTGTCGGCCAGCCCCTCGCACCACCTTTTGTAGGCGGAGAGCCGGCGGGCAAGGCTGTTGATGGCGACCATAACGCTGGAATTTTACTGCCGCTTTGGACGACAGTACCTGTGCTAGCCCTCACCCTTGTCCTCTCGCGCGAGCGCGGGAGAAGGGACAGGTGAACAGCTTCATTTAGACGGAATTCTCGGGAATGTACCCATCCGCAGCGAGCCCCCACGGATCACTTACAGTGTAGATCAAACCGGGCGCGCGGGTGGAACCGGCAGACCGGGCGGGAAACGCGCCGGTGCCCGAATGCGCAATTGTTTGGTGCGTCCGGTTTCACCCTTCAGGAGTATCACCTGGCGCTTGGCCACGCCGAAGGTCTCGGCCAGAAACGCGATCAGCGCGGCGTTGGCCTTGCCATCCACCGGCGGGGAAGTGAGGCGAATTTTGAGCGCACCGGCGTGGATCCCGGCGAATTCGTCGTGGCTGGCGCGTGGCTGCACCTGCACGCGCAGGATCAGGTCGGCACCCTCCCAGCGCGCCGGGCCGGGCAGGTCAGCGCAAGAGGTCGAGTGTGCCACGCTCAAGGTAGGGCAGCGCCATCTGCGCGAGTGCAATGCCGACCATCACCACCATGGGCGAAAGATCGATACCGGAGAACGATGGAATCTTCTGGCGCGCCGGGCGCAGCAGCGGCTCGGTGAGCCGTCCCAGCAACTGGCTTACGGCGTTTGGGTAGGGGTTGATCCAGCTGAGGATCACCATGATCAGGATGCCGAACAGGTAGATGTTCAGGGTGGTGCGCAGCAGATCGAAGACACCCTTCACGAGCAGTGTGGCGACGGTCACCGGCTGCTTCAACAGCATCGCGAGCAGCGTCTGGAAAACCAGCTCCAGCAACAAGAGCAGCATCACCGACGCGAAATCGATACCGTACATCCCCGGAATCACGCGCCGCAGTGGCTTGAGCGGGGGATTGGTGATGGCGACCAGAAACTGCGCGATCGGGTTGTAGAAATCGGCGCGCACCAGTTGCAGCAGGAAGCGCAGCAACACCGCAATAATGTACAGCCCGAAAATGACGTTCAGCAGGAACAGCCCGGCGTCGGTGAAGTAACCCATGTGCCCCGTCCTTAGACTTTATTCTTTATCATAGATAGAAGCTGGAACCGCCAAGGCGCCAGAGCGCCAAGGAATACAAAAATTTTCAGGGGGAAAGACGCGCGCCGCGCGCTTCCAACCCTTTGCCCAAAGAAAACCAAGAGACACGGTTCACCCAAGCATCCATTTTATAATCTTGGCGCCTTGGCGGTTCAAGCTTGTTAAACATCACTTTCCAAACAGGTCGGCGAGTTCGCGCGCGCGCCGCATGGCGGCGACCACGGCGTCGTCGAAGACGCGCTCGATCTGTCCGGCTTCCAGTGTTTGCACCGCTTTTTCGGTGGTGCCGCCGGGCGAGGTCACGCGCTTGCGCAATTGCGCCGGTTCTTCACCGCCTTCGAGCGCCATCTTGGCGGCCCCGTAGGCGGTCTCGAGCGTGAGCAGGCGCGCGGTCTTGGGGTCGAGTCCGTGTTTGATGGCCGCCTTTTCCAGCACCTCCATCACCAGAAAGAAATACGCCGGACCGCTGCCGGAGATGGCCGTGACGGTGTCGATCAGGGCCTCGTCCTCCACCCACACGGTCACGCCCACGGCGCGCAGAATGGTTTCGGCCTCGTCGCGCTGAGCCTCGGTGACGCGTGCGTTGGCGAACAGCCCGGTGGCGCCGCTGCCGATGAGCGCGGCGGTGTTGGGCATGACGCGCACGATCGGCAGGTTCCCGCCCAGCCAGCGCTCGATGTCATCGATGCGGATGCCGGCCGCGATCGACACCACAAGCGGCCGCTTCTTCTGGACGGTCGCGGCGATTTCCTCGGTGACCGTTTTCAGGGCCTGGGGTTTGACGGCCAGCACCAGCACGTCCGCCTCGGCGGCCAGCGCGGTGTTGGCGGCGAAGGTTTTGAGTCCGAGCGCCTGCTCCGCGCCGCGCCGCTGGTTGGCGTCCGGGTCGGAGAGTCGCAGGCGGTCGACCGACCAGCCGTTGCTGAGCAGGCCGCCGGCCAGGCTGCGCGCCATGTTGCCGGCGCCGATAAATCCGATGGTATGCGGGGTCATGGGGTGCGAATCTTCGGGTTGCTGTCGAAGTCGCCCTGAGGATGACACAAAAGGACGCTCGCGCACAGACCGGCGCGCGTTCGGGCGACCCCCGGACCCGAGGCGAAGGATGCGCCAATTCAGCAGGTTAAGCGGCCTTGTTTGTGCACTTTCGGCCGTTATACTTGAACTGAGCCCGGTTTCTTCGAGACCGCAGCCATTCGTTTTTCCAGGAGAACCTGATGGATATCGCTGAACTGTTGGCGTTTGCCTACAAGCAGAACGCCTCCGACCTGCATCTGTCCGCAGGACTGCCGCCGCTCATTCGCATCGACGGCGACGTCAAACGCATTAACGTGGATCCGCTGGACGACCGTACCGTCCACAACATGATCTACGACATCATGTCCGACAAGCAGCAGAAGGACTACGAGGAATTCCTCGAGTGCGATTTCTCGTTCGAGATTCCGAACCTGGCGCGCTTCCGCGTCAACGCCTTCAACCAGGACCGTGGCCCGGGCGCGGTGTTCCGTACCATTCCGTCCAAGGTGCTGACCCTCGAGCAGCTCAACTGCCCGGCAGTATTCAAGGAGCTGTGCGATCAGCCGCGCGGCATCGTGCTGGTGACCGGTCCGACCGGCTCCGGTAAGTCCACGACGCTCGCGGCGATGATCAACTACATCAACGAGAGCCGCCACGAGCACATCCTGACGGTCGAAGACCCGGTCGAGTTCGTGCACACGAGCAAGAACTGCCTGATCAACCAGCGCGAGGTCGGGCGCGACACGCTCGGTTTCAACAATGCCCTGCGCTCGGCGTTGCGCGAAGATCCGGACGTGATCCTGGTCGGCGAATTGCGCGATCTCGAAACCATCCGCCTGGCGCTGACCGCCGCCGAAACCGGCCATCTGGTATTCGGCACGCTGCACACCAGTTCCGCAGCCAAGACCGTCGACCGTATCGTGGACGTGTTCCCGGCGGCCGAAAAGGACATGGTGCGGTCCATGCTGTCGGAGTCGCTGCGCGCGGTGATCTCGCAGTCGCTGCTCAAGAAAATCGGCAGCGGGCGCGTCGCGGCGCACGAAATCATGATTGGCACGCCGGCCATCCGCAACCTGATCCGCGAGAACAAGATCGCGCAGATGTACTCCTCGATCCAGACCGGCCAGAGCCTCGGCATGCAGACCCTCGACCAGTGCCTGGTCGAGATGGTGCGCCAGCGACTGGTGAGCGTGGACGAGGCGCGCACCTACGCGGCCAACAAGGACAACTTCGGTGCCGGCATGATGATGGCGGGCGCGACGCTGGGGAGCAAAAAATAAATGGTTTTCAGCGATCTCCTGAAGTTGATGATCCACAAGAAGGCGTCGGATCTGTTCATCACCGCGGGCGTGCCGCCGTCGCTCAAGATCGACGGCAAGGTGACGCCGGTCACCAAGCAGGCGCTGACCCCCGAGCAATCGCGCGCCTTCGCCTATGGCGTCATGACCGAGGAGCAGCGCCGCCAGTTCGAGGCCAAGAACGAGTGCAACTTCTCGATCTCGCCGCAGGAGATCGGCCGCTTCCGCGTGAACGTGTTCATGCAGCAGGGCCGCGTCGGCCTGGTGCTGCGCGCCATCGAGATGAAGATTCCTAAGTTCGATGAACTTAGCCTGCCCAAGGTACTGGCCGACATCGCGCTCACCAAACGCGGTCTGGTGATTTTCGTCGGTGCCACCGGTTGCGGCAAATCGACCTCGCTCGCGGCCATGATCGGCTACCGCAACGAGTACAGCTACGGGCACATCATCACCATCGAGGACCCGATCGAATTTGTGCACGACCACCGCAACTGCATCGTCACGCAGCGCGAAGTGGGGGTGGACACCGAAACCTTCGATGCCGCGCTGAAGAACACCCTGCGTCAGGCGCCAGACGTAATTTTGATCGGCGAGATTCGGGCGCGCGAAACCATGGACTACGCCATCCAGTTTGCCGAAACCGGCCACCTGTGTCTGGCGACCCTGCACGCCAACAATGCCAACCAGGCGCTCGACCGCATTATCAACTTCTTCCCGGAAGACAAGCGCAGCCAGCTGCTCATGGACCTCGCCCTCAATCTCAAGGCGATCGTCTCGCAGCGCCTGATCGTGAAGAAGGACGGCAAGGGGCGCGTGCCGGCGGTGGAGGTGATGATCAACTCGCCGCTTATCGCCGATCTGATCATGAAGGGCGACGTGCCGGGCATCAAGGAAATCATGGCCAAGTCCGGCGAGGCCGGCATGCAGACCTTCGACCAGTCGCTGTTCGCGCTCTACGAGGCCGGGCTCATCAGCTACGACGACGCCTTGCGCAACGCCGACTCGCAGAACGACGTGCGCCTGCGCATCAAGCTCGAGGGCAAGGACGCCAATGCCTCGCAGCTTGGCGAATCGATGCGGAATGTGACGTTCTAGCTTTCGTTGATCTGCTGTGAAGACGACAGGGGCGCCGCGCGGCGCCCTTTCTTTTCCGGCCTCGCCGGACAACAGGGACCAACGAACAATTTGTGGCGCACGGGCGGGTTTGAAACCCGCCCCTACGTGGGTTCGAATACCACTTCCCCGCCGACCAGCGTGTGGGTCACACGTCCGCTGAATTCCCAGCCGTGGAATGGCGAGTTGCGGCCGCGCGAGACAAATTTGTCGGTGTCCAGGATCCAGTGTGCCTTGGGGTCGAAGATGCAGAGGTCGGCGGTGGCGCCGACGCTCAGGGTACCGCACTCGACGCCGAGGATTTCGGCCGGCTTCACGGTCAGCAACGCGACTGCCTCGTTCAGTGTGAGCAGCTTATCTTCGACCAGCTTGAGGGTCAGTGGCAGCAGAGTCTCGAGGCCGGAGATGCCGGGCTCGGATTCGGCGAACGGCGCGAGCTTGGCATCCGGCTCGTGCGGCTGGTGGTCGGAGCAGATGGCGCTGATCACGCCGCTCTGCAGCGCGGCGCGCAGCGCATCGCGGTCGCGCAGGCCACGCAGCGGCGGACGCACGTGGCATTGGGTGTTGAAGTAACCGATGTCGTGTTCGGTGAGATGCAGGTGGTGGGCGGTCACGTCCGCGGTCACCGGCAGTCCCTGTTTCTGCGCCTCGGTCAGCATGGCCACGGCGCGCGCGCTGGAAAGGTTGCAGAAGTGCGCGCGCACGCCGGTCTGCTCGATCAGCGCCAGGTCGCGCGCCACCGCCACGGTTTCGGCGGCCTCGGGAATGCCCGGCAGGCCGAGGCGAGTGCCGACCTCGCCTTCGTGCACGCAGCCGCTGTTACGCAGCCACGGGTCTTCGGCATACAGGTACACGGTGAGGTCGAAGGTGGCGGCGTATTCCATGGCGCGCCGCATGACCAGGGTATCGGTAACCGGTTCGAGCGCATTGCTCACGCCGACACAACCGGCCTCGTCGAGCGCCGCCATGTCGGTCAGCAGCTTGCCCTCCAGGCCCTGGGTGAGCGCGCCGAGCGGGTGCACGAACGCCAGCCCGAAGCGCCAGGCGCGCGACTGGATCATCTGCGCCATGGCCGGGGTGTCGATCACCGGCCAGGTATCCGGCGGGCAGCACAGCGTGGTGATGCCGGCCGCGACCGCGGCGCGTGTTTCGCTTTCCATGGTCGCCTTGTATTCGAGCCCCGGCTCGCGCAGGCGCGCGCGCAGGTCGACCAGTCCCGGGCACACGACCTGTCCGCGCGCATCAATGGTGCGTGCCGCCTCGAAGCCTTCCGGTGCCTTGTCGAGGCCAGCGATGAAACCGGTACTGTCGATGTACAGGTCTTTGACGGCGTCGAGCTTGTTGGCCGGATCGATAATGCGCCCGCCCTTGATCACGATGCCCATCATGCGCGCCTCCCGCCGGCCGGTGCATTCTCCGTCTGGGGCGCGCCGCCCATGATCAGCGCCATGATCGCCATGCGCACGGCGATGCCGTAGGTGACCTGCGGCAGGATCACCGATTGCGGTCCGTCCGCGACCGCCGAATCGATATCGAGGCCGCGGTTCATCGGGCCGGGGTGCATGACGATAGCATCCGGTTTGGCGAGCCCGAGTTTCTCCTGGGTGAGTCCGTAGAGATTGAAATACTCCTGCTCGCTGGAGATGAGCGCACCGGTCATGCGCTCGCGCTGCAGGCGCAGCATGATCACCACGTCCACGCCGTTCAGGCCCTCGCGCATGTCGGTGTAGGCGTGCACGCCGAGTTTTTCCACCGCCGTCGGCAGCAGCGTTTTCGGTGCGATCACACGCACCTCGGCCGCGCCGAGCGTGGTGAGCGCGTGGATCTCGGAGCGCGCCACGCGCGAGTGCAGGATATCGCCCACGATCGCGACCTTGAGATTTTCGATCGGGCCCTTGTGGCGGCGGATGGTGAACAGGTCGAGCAGCGCCTGGGTCGGGTGCGCATGCCGGCCGTCGCCGGCGTTCACGATGTGCACGTGCTCGGGCACGTGCGCGGCGATCAGGTGCGCGGCGCCGGACTCGCGGTGCCGCACCACGAACAGTTCGGTGTGCATGGCCTCGAGGTTGCGCACCGTGTCGAGCAGGGTTTCGCCCTTGCTGGTCGAGGACGCCGAGGGATTGAGGTTGATCACGTCCGCCGACAGGCGCTTGGCGGCGATCTCGAAGGTGGTGCGGGTGCGGGTGCTCGACTCGAAGAACAGGTTGACCACGGTCTTGCCGCGCAGCAGCGGCACCTTCTTGATCTCGCGCTCGCCGACCGAGATGAAGGATTCGGCGGTGTTGAGAATATCGAGAAGGGTTTGACGCGGGATACCTTCGATGGTCAACAGGTGGCGCAGCCGCCCGTGACTGTCGAACTGCAGGTCGTCGCGCCTCAAGTATGCGCCTCCTGGATCTCAAGCGTGAGCGGTTCCGGCCCGAGCAGCTTGATGTGCTGGTTCTTCTTGAGCTTGACGTGGTGGCCGGCCACCTGTGCCTCGACCGGCAGCTCGCGACCGTCGCGGTGGATGAGCACGGCGAGCGTGACTGAGGCCGGACGGCCGTAGTCGAAGATTTCGTTGAGCGCGGCGCGGATGGTGCGCCCGGTGTGCAGCACGTCGTCCACCAGGATCACGTGCCGGTCCTCGACGCTCACCGGCAGGTTCGAGGTCTTGACCGTGGGGTTGACGCCGACGCGCGTGAAGTCATCGCGGTAGAAGGAGATATCGAGCGTGCCGAGCGGCTCGCTCAAGGCCAGCAGGGCATGCAGGCGCTCCGCGATCCAGACGCCGCCGGTATGGATGCCGATCATGATCGGATGCTGCGCCAGCCGCGGACGCAGCTCGTCGGCCATGTAGGCGATCGTGGCATTGATGTCCACGAGCTCACTCGTCTGCGGCATGGCGCGCTGTCCTCTTCGAACTTCGTTGCTCGTCCAGGTAGGCCTGCAGGATGTTCTGCGCGGCGAGTTTGTCGACCCTGCCCCGGCGCTGCTTCCAGGGGACGCGCGACTCGACCAGGGTATTCTTTGCCGCCACCGAGGTCAGGCGTTCATCCACCATGTGTACGGGCAGATTGTAACGGGCATGCAGGCGATGTCCAAACTTGCGTGCCGCCCGGGTCATGTCGTTCTCGCTGTCGTCCATGTTGAGCGGCAGCCCGACAATCAGGGCGGAGGGCCGCCATTCCTTTATAAGCCGGTCGATCTCGCCCCAGTCGGGAATGCCGTTGCGTACGCTGGCCGTGGCGAGCGCCTCGGCCAGCCCCGAGGCGCTGCCGCCGACTGCGATGCCGAGGTGTTTCGTGCCGTAGTCGAAGCCGAGATAGCTGTGCGCGCTCAAGGCCTGTCCTGAGCCCGTCGAAGGAGCGTTCAGGCGTGACCCGCGTCGCCCGACAGCGCGGCGAGATCGACACCCAGGTGCTTCACGGCCGCACCCCAGCGCGCCTCGACCGGCGTGTCGAACAGAATCTGGCTGTCGGCCGGGCCGGACAGCCAGGTGTTTTCACCGATCTCGTGTTCCAACTGCCCGGCCGACCAGCCGGCATAGCCGAGTGCCAGCAGGCAACGCTCCGGGCCGCGGTTTTCAGCAAGCGCCACGAGGATGTCGCGCGAGGTCGATACGCCCAGCGAATCGGTGACGGCCAGTGTCGACTCCCACTTGCCGAGCGGTTCGTGCAAGACGAAGCCGCGGTTGTTTTGCACCGGGCCGCCGACGTACACCGGCAGGTCGAGGTGGTGCGAGTCGCCGCTCTCGATCTCCATCTGTTGCAGGATATCGGTGAGGCGCAGATCGGTGACGCGATTGATGACAATACCCATGGCGCCCTGGTCCGAGTGTTCGCAGATGAGCGTCACGGTGCGCGCAAAGTTCGGATCGCGCAAATTGGGCATCGCGATCAGAAAATGATTGGTGAGAGAGCCGATTTCATGCATGTTCTTGGAAAGCACGCCTGCTCAAGAATAAACGTGATATTAGTATCCGGCACGCCCGCGGCCGGTGCAAGGACGAACTGCGCGCTTGTCATCGCGGTGAAAACCTGCCGCAAAGGCACAAAGAAAAGCACGGGTTTGTCGCAGGCGGAGGATGCAGGAGCGGCCGCCTTCGCAGCGATAAATATTGGGTACTAGTCGTTGCTGCTGGTGACGCCGGTTTCCTGGAACTTCCAGGTGCGGGTAATGTGCAGGACGTCGATGTCGGCGCGCATGTCCGCCGGCAATGCCGCGTAGGGCGCGGCCAGTTCGACGATGCGCACGGCGGCGTCGTCCAACACCTTCTGGCCGGAGGGCCGCAGCACCTGCACGCCCTGCAGCGAGCCATCCGGATTGATGGCGACATCCAGCACCAGACTGCCGGCGATACCCTGGCGTTTGGCCTGCTCGGGGTAGTTCAGGTTGCCGACGCGTTCGACCTTGGCGCGCCATGCGTCCATGTAGGCGGCATACTTGTATTCCTGGGTGCGCGCATTCAGGTACTTGTGGCGCGGCATCTTCTGGTATTCCTGGAAGCTGCGGTTGATTTCGGCGTTGAGTCGCGCGCGTTCCGCCTCGCGCGCGTTTCGCTCCGGCAGGCCCATGCGTTCCGGCTTGACGCGTTCTTCCTTTTTCTCCGGGCGCGGTTCGCGGGTCGCCACCGCACGACGCGCCTGCTCGCCGGTGATCAGCGCAATCAGATCGTTCAAGGTATTCACGCGTCGCTGCGGTTCCGGCTGGGCGAGCGGCATGCGGCTGTTCTGGTCGCTCATCTCCTGCACCGGCAACGGACTGCGCGCGATGTCGCGCGTCTCGCTCGATCCGCCACCGTCCTGGTTGGACTGGGCAAGGAACTGCGCATGCGTCGGGGCCTTGTCGCTGCGTGTCTGGACCAGTGTGATCTCGAGACTTTCGGAGCCGGGCAGGCGGATGCGGGGCGCGCTGAAGGTGACCCCAAGGATCACCACCATATGCACCAGGATCGAGGTGAACAGCGCGAGACCGAGGCGGTCGGTGGCGGAGAAGTCGTAGTCGTTCTGGTCGATGCGCATCACGTGGCGCGCGGATCGCGCGGAGAAAATGTCAGTGTTACCGGGAGGTTAACATCGGCCGGAGGGGTGTCAAGGGAGCGTTTTCCGGACGGTTCAGGCCGACTGAATCTCGCGCGCCGCGGCCACCAGCGCCAGACGTGCAATCACGCCGTAGGCGTAGAAGCGGTTCGGGCAGGCGTCCGGCGATCGAGTGCGATCCGGGCGGATGCAGGATTCCACGAATGCCAATGGCTTGAAGGTCATGCCCGGGGCGTTCAGGTTCTCGTCGATGCCGCGACCGGCGTGCACGCGATAGAAGCCGCCCACCACGAACCGGTCGATCATGTACACCACCGGTTCGGCCACGGCTTCTTCCCACGTTTCAAAGGTATATACCCCTTCCTGCACCAACACCTCGGTGACGCTGAAGCCCTCCTTGCCGCGGGCCATCTTGGTGCGCTGCTTGCGGTTCAGGTCGCGCACCTCGTCCGGGCTGCGCACGGTCATGATGTTCATGCCGTAGGTGCCGGCGTCGGCCTTCACGATCACAAACGGCTCCTCGCTGATGCCATGTTCGCGGTAGCGGGCGCCAATTTCGCTCAGCACTTCTTCGACATAATGCGTCAGGCAGTCTTCGCCTTCGCGCTTCTGGAAGTCGATTTTCCCGCACTTGCGGAATATCGGGTCGATGAACCACGGATCGATGCCGGCCACGGCGGCAAACTCCGCGGCGGCCTTCTGGTAGTGGGAAAAGTGGCTGGATTTGCGGCGCGTGACCCAGCCCAGCGCCAGTGGCGGCACGACCGGTTGTTCCAGGCCCTGCAGAACCTCGGGCACCCCGCCCGACAGGTCGTTGTTGAGCAGCACGAAGCAGGGCGCGTGGTCGCCCACTTTGACCTTGTTGCCGTCCCGCGTCAGGGGATGGAGCGTGACCTGCCGCCCGGAGGGCAGGTCGATCGCCTGCGGCGCGGTGATTTCCGGGAGCAGTGAACCCACTCGCACCTGGAAACCGGCCAATTCCAGAAGGTGCACGAAGGTCGCCAGGTTTTCCAGATAATAGATGTTGCGGGTGTGACTCTCCGGCACCACCAGGATGCCGCAGGCCTTGGGGCAGAATCGCTCAACCGCCGCCTGGATGGCCTGGATACAAAGCGGCTGGAAGGCTGGATTGAGGTTGTTGAAACCGGCCGGGAACAGGTTGGTGTCCACGGGCGCGAGCTTGAACCCGCTGTTGCGCAAATCCACCGAGGCGTAGAAGGGGGGAGGGGTGGCCTGCCACTGGGCGCGGAACCACTGCTCGATCTCGGTTTGGCGGGCGAGCAGGTGGCTCTCGACTTCCTCCAGCGGACCAT
>Ga0209706_10000597_pt1 | contig 20537 bp, 14 predicted proteins | sample PPLLaktember2015_6_FD_187263 | JGI IMG/M metagenome (GOLD analysis project Ga0209706, IMG submission 187263) | Freshwater sediment microbial communities from Prairie Pothole Lake near Jamestown, North Dakota, USA - PPLs Lake P8 Core (1) Depth... | ecosystem: Environmental > Aquatic > Freshwater...
AGGAATTCATCGCCGGGGTCGAAGTTCAGCTCCTTCATCCGGCCGACGAGCTCCAGGATCTCGTCGACGGTATGCACGGCGCGCCCCGTGGGACGCCCGGAGAGCGCCATCAAGGGCCATTGGCTTCTCAAGCCGCTGGTGTGGTTGAGGAGGTGGCGAATGAGAATAGGCTTCCCGAAGTCGGGGACCTCGGGGACGTGCTTGCGGACGGGATCGTCGAGCGAGAGCTTGCCGTCCTGGCAAAGCAGGGCGATGGCCGCCGCCGTGAATTGTTTGGCCACGCTGCCCGATTCGAAGATCGTGTCCGGCCGCAACCGGATCCCATATTCGAGGTTGGCCATGCCGTAGGCCTTGACCAGGACCGGCTTGCCGTCGACGGCGACGCCCACGACGCAGCCCGGCGTGTCGCTCCGGCTCCAGCGGTCGAAGACGCGGTCGACCCTCACCCCGACCGGGGGCTCGGGGGCCTTGGCCGCCGGCGCCTGCGGCTGCTGGGCCGCGGCCGCGGCGACCGTCGCCAACGCGAGGGCCAGGATGATGACAGGAAGATTCTTGCGGATGACCATGGGACCTCCTCTGATCCGGCCAAAACACCAGCACATCATTGGGGTCGGACCACAGGAATCATAATGTTATCAACGATATGATGTCAATTTCGGAGGATAAACAGGCCTTAAATCAGCGTTTTTGCCGGCAAAAGACGCGATGTCGTTCGGGAAACCGTCCGTCTATCCCCGTTACGTCCATATTGTTTTTCGTTTTTTAGGTCAAAAAGCGCGAGTTAAGCCCCACGCCGACCCGTTTTATAGGGATAACTTGCTGATAATAATAGTAAAGCTGTGGTCCGACCCCCATGTCTTGACCGGCCTGGGCAAAACGGATATCTTCCCACTCATCATCGCGCTTCCCCGGAGGAGGAGAATCATGAGCCTAACGACCCCGAGAACCCGGCCGGCCCCGCCCCGCAATGCCCTCGCCCTGACGCTCCTACTGGCGCTCTCTCTCGGCCTGGCCTTTTCGCCGGCCCTGGCGCAGCAGAAGGTCCACGAGGAATACACCAAGAAGATCCTCGAGTTCACGACCGACCCGTGCTTCATCACCAAGTATGTGAATTACCTCCCCTACGCGGAAGGCATCCCCACGCCGCTCGAGGTCCTCGGCCACATCGCCGGCGCCAAAGACGTCCTGAGCTACTCGGCCGACGTCTATAAATACATGCGCGCCCTGGCCGCCGCGACGCCCCGCGTCAAGGTCTTCGACATCGGCAAGACCGAGGAAGGCCGCGACTGGATCCTCGTCGCCGTCGCCGACGAGGAGACGATGCGGAGCCTCGACCGCTATAAAGACATCGCCGCCAAGCTGGCCGATCCCCGCGGCCTCAGCGACGCCGAGGCTCAGGCGCTCCTCAAAGAAGCGAAGCCGATCTATTGGGCCACAGGCGGCATGCACTCCGGCGAGACGGGCTCCGTCGAGATGCTCATGGAGCTCGCCTACCGCATCGCCGTCGACGAGTCGCCGTTCGTCAAGGCGATCCGCGAGAACGCCATCACCCTCATCACGCCCATCCTCGAGGTGGACGGCCGCGACAAGCAGGTCGACGTTCACATGGCCAAGCGCAAGGACCCCAAGGCCAACGTCCCCAACCGGCTCGTCTACTGGGGCAGATACGTCTCCCACGACAACAATCGCGACAACCTCGGCCTGGCCCTGGCCCTGAGCCGCAACATCATGAAGGTCTTCCTCGACTATCACCCGATCGTCATGCACGACCTCCACGAATCCGTCTCGCACCTCTACATTTCGACCGGCACCGGCCCCTACAACGCCTGGCTCGACCCCATCGTCATCGACGAGTGGAACCTTCTGGCCTACCGCGAGGTCAACGAGCTGACCAAGCTCGGCGTCCCGGGCGTCTGGACCCAGGGCTTCTACGACGGCTGGGCACCGAATTACGCTTTCTACGCGGCCAACGGTCACAACTCCATCGGCCGCTTCTACGAGACCCAGGGCGCGGGCGACGCCTCCACCCGCGTCATCGGCGCCTCGCCCGACCGGGCCTGGTTCCGGCCCAATCCGCCCCTCCGCTCGACCCTCTGGTCCATGCGCAACAACGTCAACCTCCAGGAGAGCGGCGTCCTCATCGGCATGAACCATGTCGCCACCCTCAAGGACAAGTTCCTGGAGAACTTCTATCTCAAGAGCAAGCGCTCCGTCGCCAAGGCCCGAGCCGAGGGCCCCGCCGCATACATCTTCCCCGGCGACGATCCCCGCCCCGGCCAGGCGGCCCGCCTGCTCCGCGGGCTCCAGGCGCAAGGCGTCGAGATCCACAGGGCCGATAAGGCCTTCAAGGTCAAGGACGCCGCCTACCCGGCCGGGAGCTACCTCGTCCGCATGGACCAACCCTACTCGCGCATGGCCGACATGATGCTCGACCGCCAGTATTTCAACGTCAACGACCCGCGGCCCTACGACGACGTCGGCTGGACGCTCGGTCCGCTCCACAATGTCCAGACCGTCCGGGTGGAGGACGTCGCCGTCCTCGACGCGCCGATGACCCTCGTCAAGGGCGAGGTCATGGCCCCCGGCGGCGTCGCCCGGCTCGGCAAGGGCGCGGTCCAGGCTTATCTCATCAACCACAACGCCGACAACGTCCTGGCGACGTTCCGCTTCGCCCACAAGGACCTCAAGATCCAGGCGGCCGAGAAGGAGTTCGAGGTCCTGGGCCGCAAGTTCCGGGCCGGCTCGTTCATCCTCAAACCCGGCGAGAACGCGGGCGACCTCGAGGCCGTCCTCGACGAAGGGGCGAAGAAGCTCGGCTTCGCCGTCTTCGCCGCGCCCGCCGTCCCCGCCGTTCCGGCGCATGAGGTCGGCGCCCCGCGCGTCGCCGTCATGCATACCTGGCAGAACACGCAGACCGAGGGCTGGCTGAGGATCGCCCTCGACGAGTGCGGCATCCCCTACGATTACATCTCCGTCCACGCCGCCCGCGACAACGCCAAGCTCCGCGAGAAATACGACGTCATCATTTTCGGGCCCTCGTCCCCGGATCCCCTCAGCGTCGTCAGCGGCCTCGCCGGCGACAAGCCGTTGCCCTGGAAGAAGACGGAGATCACGCCGAATATCGGCGTCGTGGATTCGAGCGACGATATGCGCGGCGGCCTCGAGCTCGACGGCGTGCTTCACCTCCGGGATTTCGTGAAGGACGGCGGCGTCTTCATCACCATCGGCAACAGCTCGGCTCTCCCCCTCCAGTTCGGACTGGCCATGGGCCTTTCGATCCGCGACACGCCGAGCCTTTGGGCCCGCGGCGGCGTCTTCAAGGCCGAAGTGAGCGACAAGGCGAGCCCTCTCGGCTACGGTTACGATGACAACCTCGGCATCTACTTCAGCCAGTCGCCGGTCTTCGGCGCGGGCGGGATGAGCGGCCGGGGCGCGGGGATGATGTCCGGAATGGGAACGCCGCAAGGGCGTGTCTCGGGCCGCGGCAACGCCAATGACCCCGATATTCCGCAGGGCCGGCCCCGCGATCTCGGGCAGAAGGCCGTCGAGGAGTTCCGCAAGGCCCAAAAGGCCGCTGGTGATCAGACAGGCGAGGAGGGCCCGGAAACGCGCCCGGCCATGGCGCCCTCCGTAGCTCGTCCCCGCGTCGTCTTGAGCTTCACCCGCAACGCGGCCGACCTCCTCATCAGCGGCGGCCTGGCCGGCGGCGAGGCCCTGGCCGGCTCCCCGGCGCTTGTCGACGCGACGCTCGGCAAGGGCCACGTCGTCCTGTTCAGCTTCAACCCGGCCTGGCGCAGCCAGACCCACGGCTCTTATTTCTTTATATTCAACGCCCTGCTGAACTGGAAGAACCTCGACGCCAAGCCGAAATAAGGCTGCTCAGCCTGATCCGGAACGAGGCGGATATGTCCGCGAGCCAGGCGATCGCCCTTCGGGGAACTTTGTCGAGGCGGGGCTCGTCTATCAGGGCGTATCTGTTTGAACTTAGGAGGTCTCTATGAAGAGAACGTTGATCCGTCTGACGACCGTGCTTATCGCCCTGGTCTGTCTTGCCGCCTTGCCTGTCCCTGTCGCGTCTCAGGACAAGCCCGTGGACATGAAGAAGCTCCTCGCTGAGATCATCGGCGATTACGAATTCCTCGCCGAGGGCCAGTCGCTGCTCGTCCAATTCACTGAAGCGGACGGCAAGCTCTTCGGCGCCCCCCCCGGCGAGACGCCCGAGGAGATCCATCCCGTCGCGGGCAAACCTCTCAATTTCGACATCACCCTGGCGCAAAGCGGCCAGTATTACGAGCTGCAATTCGTCCGCAACGACAAGGGCCTCATCGATAAGTGCATCATGACCGTCGGGGGGATGGTCCTCGAAGGCGTGAAGGCCATCAAGTAGCCTCAGGCCTTCGGACACGGAACGCGGCCCGCTTTCTTGACAGCCGTCCGGCCGACGGCTATAGTCGTTTTCTGGCCGGGGGCGGGGTTATCGAGTTGAGGGGCACGACAGAGGAGCATCCGTGTTCAGAACATCCGATCTGAAGAAAGGGGACGTCGTCAAGATCGACGGCGATCCCCACATCGTCGAGACGATCAAGGTCCAGAAGCCGTCCGCGCGCGGCGCCGTGACCATCTATAAGATCCGCTTCCGCAACCTGCAATCGAAGCGCAAGACTGACCAGTCGCTTCACGGCGACGACATGTTTGACGAGGCCGACTTCGAGCGCCGCCCCGTCCAATACCTTTACGGCGACGCTTCGAGCATCACCTTCATGGATCTCCAGGACTACGGCCAATTCACGCTGACGAAAGAGGAGATCGAGGACGAATGGCCCTATCTCACCGAGGGACTCGAAGGGCTCATCGCCATCTCGTCCGAAGGCCGTGTTTTGGGACTCCAGATCCCGACCTTCATCAACCTCGAGATCGTCGAGACCATCCCGTCCGTCAAGGGCGGGTCGGTGACGGCGCGGACGAAGCCGGCCACCCTTTCGACGGGACTCGTTGTCCAGGTCCCCGAATACATGGCCGCCGGTGAGGTCATCCGCGTCGATACCCGGACGGGGGAATACGCCTCCAAGGCCTGATGAAGAACCGCGGCTACAGCTACCCCGACCGCATCTCTCCCGCCGACGAGGGTCTCACGATCGCCGGCTTTTATTCCAGCCGCTATCCTCATTCCACCGAGGCGGAATGGCGCCGGCGGATCGAGGCGGGGCAGGTCCTACGCAACGGGCTTCCCGCCTCGCCCGACGACACCCTGACCCGCGGCGACGCGCTCCTCTATCATCGCCTCCCCTGGGACGAGCCCGATGCGCCGACGAGCTTCGAGACGCTCTTCGAGGACGACGACGTTCTGGCCCTGGCGAAGCCGTCCGGACTGCCTGTCCTTCCGGGCGGGTTCTTCCTGGAGAACACCCTGCTCCATAGGGTCCGCGAGCGCTACGGCACCGCCTGCTCGCCGCTCCACCGCCTCGGCCGCGGCACCTCCGGGGCCATCCTCTTCACCCGAAATCACCATGCCGCGCGCTCGCTGGCCAAGGCGATGTTCGAGCGGCGCATCCTCAAGATCTATCTGGCCCTCGCGAGCGGCACGGCCATGCCCGACGCTTTTACGGTCGACGCGCCCATCGGACCGGTACCGCACACGCTCCCCGAGACCGTCAACGCCTATCGTCCCGGCGGCCGGCCGTCGTTGAGCCTCGTCCGGGTCCTCCGCCGCTTCCCCGGCACGAACGCCTCACTCCTCGAAGTGACCATTCCGACGGGACGGCCGCACCAGATCCGGATCCATCTCAGCTTCGCGGGATTCCCTCTCGTCGGCGACCCGCTCTACCTCCCCGGCGGCCTTCCCCGCGCTGACGGAGTCGACGACGAATGGACCACGACCCCCGGCGCGACCGGCTATCTCCTCCACTCCTGGAAGATCCGCTTTCCCCACCCCTCGAGGGGCGAAGAGGTGGAGATCGTCAGCCCTCCTCCCGCCGCCCTCGACCCGGAAATATGATCTTCGCCTTTCAGCCGGTCCGGATATTGCGCGCGCCCTCCCGTTTGACTTGACGTGCCGCATTCCGTAAGAATGAACGGGGAGGCGGACATGCTCAAGATAATCCGCAGGGTCATGGTCGGGATCCGCTTGGATCGGCTGATAACGCTGGCGGCGGTCGCGGTCATAGCCATGGCCTTCGCCCCTGCCTGTCGCAAGGCGTCCGCGCCGGAGCCGACCGCGGCCGTCGCGCCGGAACAGGCTTCGGCCGCTGTCGACCCCGCGCTCGCCGAGCTGGCCGATTTCATGGCCATTCCGAACGTCGCGTCGGACACGGCGAACATCCGCCGCAACGCCGATCGCCTCGCCGGGATGATGCGTCAAAGGGGCATCGACGTTCGCCTCATCGAAGAGGCCGGCGCGCCCCCTGTCGTCTTCGGCGAGCTCGCGGCGCCGGGGGCGAAACGGACGCTTCTCGTCTATGCCCACTACGACGGCCAGCCCGTCGAACCGGACCGCTGGGCGAGCGGCCCCTGGACGCCCACGCTGCGCGCCGGGCGGCTCGAGGCCGGCGCGGAGATCGTCCCGTTGAGCGGGCTTCCCTCGGGACCGGAGGGCGATGAGTGGTATCTCTACGGCCGGGGCGCGAGCGATGACAAGGGAACGATCGTGGCCTTCCTGGCCGCCCTGGACCGGCTGAAGAAGGAGGGCCTTCCGCTTTCGGTCAATGTCAAGATGCTCTTCGAGGGCGAGGAGGAGGCCGGCTCCCCGCATCTCGAAGCGATCCTCCTCGCCCACGCGGACCTTTTCCGCGCCGACGGCATGATCCTCTGCGACGGCCCGGTCCATCAGACGAGGCGGCCGCAGGTCGTCTTCGGGGCCCGCGGGGTCATAGGCCTGGAGATGACCGTCTACGGCCCGAACCACGCCCTGCACAGCGGCCACTACGGGAACTGGGCTCCGAATCCCGCGGCCCAGCTGGCCGGGATCCTGGCGTCGATGCGGAACGGCGAAGGGGTGATCCTCGTTCCCGGCTACTACGACGATGTCCGTCCGCTCGACGGGTCCGACCGCGAGGCGCTCGCCGGCATCCCCAGGGTGGAATCCGAGCTTCTCCGTGAATTCGACCTGGCCTGGAGCGAGGGCGGCGACACCCGGCTGGAGGAGCTCGTCATGCGGCCGGCCTTGAATATCCGCGGCCTCGTGAGCGGCGCCGTCGGCGAGAAGGCGGCCAACGCCGTTCCGTCCGAGGCCCGGGCGTCGATCGATTTCCGCCTCGTCGCCGACCAGAGGCCCGCGAGGGTCCGGGAGCTCGTCGAAGCCCATCTCCGGAATCTCGGCTGGACCATCGTCCGCGAAGCTCCGGGCGCGGAGACGAAGCGAGCGACGCCCCGCCTCGTTCGCCTCGAATGGGAGAGCGGCTATCCCGCCTACCGGTCGCGCCTCGACGCCCCCTTCTCCCGCGCGCTCGTGCGGGCGCTCGGCCCGGCGACGGGAGGTGAACTGGTGGTCATGCCGGCCCTCGGCGGGAGCATCCCCATGGAGCTCTTCGACCGCGTCCTCGGGGTCCCGATCGCGCTGTTCCCCATCGCCAATCACGACAACAACCAGCACGGGCCGAATGAGAACCTGAGGATCAGGAACCTGCGCCAGGGGATCTCGATGCACGCGGCCCTTCTCTCCGGCCTCGGCGCCGCGTGGGAATGAGCCTCCGCGCGTCCCTTACTTGATTTTCTTGGCCTCGCGGTCAGCGCCCCCTTGATGGAGCACCAGATGCGTCACGGCGCCCGAGGCGTCCTTGACGAACGTGATCTGGATGTCCGCCGCCGCGTGGAAGAATTCCGTGGGGCTCTCGGCCTGGAACTGGAGCATGGACTGTCCGGTCGCCCTCAGATAGAGTCGCGCCCCGGTCCGGGTTACGGCGAGGGTGAATCCCGGCCCGAGCTCATATTCCCCGACGTAGCCCTGGAGCACGCTTTCGTCGACCTCCACCGCCTTGCGCTCGACCGGCGGCTTGAGCAGGGCCGCGGGCCATTTCGGCTCGAGGGCGTGGAGGCCGAGGTCGTCGACCCCGAAAGACGTATTGCACAGGATGACGACGCCCGTTTTCTTGGCCGGATCGAAACCCGCGAACGACCGGAAGCCGCCCGTGCCGCCGTTGTGCCAGACGATCTCCGTCCCGTACTTTTTCCAAATATGCCAGCCCATGGCGATGTCGAGATCGGGCGTTCCGGTGGGGCGTCTCGTCCGCAGCATGAGGTCGAAGGCCTTGCGGAGCGGCGTTTCGCGGAGGCCCATGGCTGCGGTCAGGAACTTCAGCATGTCGTTGGCCGTCGACCGGAGCGCCCCGGCGCCCGCCAGGGCGTCGAAGGCCCAGGGCTTGACGGCGAGGAGCGAGGGGCCGGTTCCCGTAGCGAATCGCGCCAGCATCGAATCCGGCAGAGTGATGGCCGTATCGTTCATCCCGAGCGGCTCGAGGACCCGGCGGCGGACGAGCTCCTCGTACCCGACGCCGGCCTTCAAGGCCAGGGCATGACCGAGCAGCCCGACGCCGAGATTCGAATATTCGTACTTCTCTCCGATGCCGCGGGGGAGGGTGATGGCCGACAGGGCCTCGTAGAGGCGCGCCGGACCGTAGTCAGCGTACGGGTCGCCGGCATCTGCCGGCTTGAGATTGCCCGGCAGGCGAGGCAGCCCGGAGACCTGGTTCGTGAGGTCGAGAAGGGTGATCTCCCGGCCGTCCCGGCCCGGCACCCGGACCGTCGACGGGAGGAACTTGGCGACGGGGTCGTCAAGCTTGACCTCGCCGCGCTCGACCATGTCGGCCAGCACGAGGGCGGTGAAGACTTTGGTGATCGAGCCGATCTCGAAAACCGTGTTGGCGTCCGGGACGACGGCGCCGCCGGGCGCCGTCGCGCCCGTCGCCGTAAAGCATGGGCCCGTCGCGTCGACGAGACCGGCGATGATCCCGATGGCCTTGTGGGCCTCGTCCGTCCGGCTGAGAAGGAGCGACCTCATCTCGCTCAGGTCCGAGGTGGCTAGCAGGGTCGCGGCCGCGATGGCCAGCCCGATGGAACCTAAGCCCATCTTCTTCATATTCATGACTTCATCGCTTTCTTGGGGAATTGCGGCGGCGTGCCGCCGCCTGGGCCGGGCCGGACTATAGCATAAGTTCTCCGCTGGCTCAAAAAAGACCTGGCTGCGCCGGCCCAGGTGGGGGTTGCGGCGGGCCCGCTTTCCGCCGTCGATGCGGCAAGCTCCCGCATACGCTGGGGCTGCCGGACGAGCTCGAGAGCGCCCCGGGCCAGTTCCGCGGTCGAATCGAAAAGGAGTCCCGTCTGCCCCTGCGTGATGAACGGCTCGGAATAGGGCGCCCGGACAGCCAGGATCGGCAGGCCGAAAGCCCGCGCCTCGTGAAAAGCCATCCCGAACGTCTCGCTCGGCGACGGGCTGATGAGGACCGAGCTTCTCTCGTATTCGCTCCCCATTTCTTCGTAGGGGATGAACCCCAAGTGGAAGACCCGTTCCTTGAGAACGGGATGCGCCCCGATCGCTTTCAGACACGCGGCAGCCGTATCCGGCTCGATATCGGTCCGTCCGGCGATGCGGATTTCGAAGGCGTCGCCCGCACGGACCTCTCGGCCCAGAGCCTCGAGGAAGCCGGGAACGCCTTTGCCGCGGATGAGGCTCGAGACGATGAGCCCCGAGAAGGCCGCCCGCGCTTTCGGCGGTCCCTTCGGCAGGACGCATGGGGCCGGCGGGACGAGAAGGATGGGGCGGCCGGCGAAGCCCCTGTCCTCGAGGACCTTGCGGGTCCGCGGGCCGGTCACGAGAAAGCCCTCGGCCCTGCCGAAAAGGCGGTCCTCGGCCAGTCTCAGCGCCGCGGCCGCTTCGGGCGGGACTCCGGGGTCTTCGCTGGGCAGGCTGTGGATAATAAAGAAAAGCCGGTCATGCGGTCCGAACGGATCCGCCGCGGCCAAGGCGCGAATGTAGAGACTATCCACCCAGAATTCGGTCCCGGGCGCGCACGCGCCCGCTTCGAGCCGGTCGAGCGTGGTCGATCCGAACCGGCTCCCCTCCGCTTTCAGCGCCCGGAGCAGGAACCGGTTGTAGAGGTCCCCTCCGGACGGAGGCCGTCCCGGAGGGATGACGAAGACGATGCCTGCTTCCGCGGGGGCTTCCGAGGCCTCAGGCACGGGTGGCTTTCGGCTTGCGCCGGCAGACCACATCGCCTTCATAGGAGGCCCATGCCTCGGGCGACTCGCGCACGGTGATCTTCAGGCAGCCGCTGAACCGGCTGGCGGCCTTGGCGGCGACGCCGTCGTGGATCCGACGGGCCATGAATTCCATGGTCGTCGGCACAGAGGCCAAGCCCGGGATCTCGTCCAAGTTCTTGTAATGGAACTCGGACAGGACGTCCTTCAGGATCCTGGAGGCCCGGACGACGTCCATGACCGTATTGTTCGCGTCGATCTCCGGGGCCTGGAACTCCGCCTCGACGATCAAGGTGATGCCGTGGAGATTGCGGGCCGGACCGAAGACCTCCCGCTTCAGGGAATGGGCGAAGAAGACGTGACGGCGGATCGTGAGACTGTACATGACTCCTCCTCAGTAGGTGATCAATGGGCTCAGGCCCTCGTGAGAGGGACTGACGAGGGCGCTAAAGGCCTTGGGCAGCCCCGCGAAGGGGACGGTCGGCCCGAGGTGGAGGTCGAATTCCGGTCGCTCGAGCAGGCGGAAGACGAGCCCGGTCCGCCGGGCCGTATCCCAGCGGGCCCGCATGGCGCCGGGGATGCGGGAGACCTGAGAGCCGATGATCCGCTTCCTCCGGCTGTGAAAGCTCCCGCCGAGTTCGAGGCGAGCGGGCCGCGCGCCGAACCAGCTCACGGCGATGACCCGGCCCTCGACGCCGACGCTATCGATGGCCCTCTGCAGACCGGCCGGCGTCCCGCTCGTGTCGAAGGCCGCGTCGAAGGGAGCGGCCGCCGGCGCCGATGCGGCCCGAAATCCCATCGACTCCGCGAGGCGGCGCCGTCCGGCCCGCGTCTCGGCGACCTCGAGTTCGACCGCCGGGCCGAGCTCGAGCACGCGAGCGACGAGAGACCCGACAACGCCGAAGCCGACGACCAGGACCCGCTCGCCGACCGAAACGCCGGAGTCCCATACGGCCGTGACGGCCGTTTCCATATTGCTGGCCAGGGTCGCCCTGGCCGGCGGCAGTCCCTCCGGCAGGGGCCGGACATCCTCGCATCGAACGGCGCAGAGGTCCTGGTGCGGATGGAGGACGTGGACCCGCCGCCCGCAGAGCCCCTCCGGGCCCTCGACGACGTCGCCCACGAGCGAGTAGCCGTACTTGACGGGGAAGGGGAAGCGGCCGCCCATGTAGGGGCAGGCCATCTCCTCATGGAGTCCGGCGGGCACGCCCCCCAGGGAGACCAGCCGTTCCGTCCCCGGGCTGACCGCCGAGAAGAGCGTCCGGACGGTGCACCAGCCGGGCGAGGGGCCTGGTAGGGCCTCCCGCCTCAGGGCCCCCTTGCCCTTTCCCGTCAGCCAAAAGGCCCGGGCCTCGTTCACGGCCGCCTCGCCGGCTCGCCGGGACGGGCCACCGTTCCGACGATCATCATCCCGTCGTCGACAGGAGTGAAAACATGGCCGGCCAACCTGACCGAGGAGGCCACGTCCGGGACGGGAGGGAGGCGGAAAGAGCTCAATCCCGAGCCGAGGATCATGGGGGCGATGTGGACCTGGACGACGTCCACGTTGCCTTCGCCGAGGAAACGGGACGTGGTCAGGGCGCCGCCCTCGATATAGACCGACCGGATGCCGCGCTTCAGCAGCTCGCGCAGGATGTCGGACGTCGGGATGGAGCCGTTCGCGCCGTGAAGGGGGACGATGCTCACGCCCGGCGGCGCGGCATGCCCGTTCCCGCCGACGAGATAGACATCGCCGCCCTCGATGCCGGTCAGGGCGCCGAGGCCTTCGTTCGAAGCGGCCAGGACGATACGGGCCGGCTGCGCGCCCTCGACGTAGCGGACCGTCAGACGCGGCTTGTCGCGGCGGAGGGTTCGCGAGCCGATGATGATCCCGTCGGACAGCGCGCGCATGCGGTGGGCGTGGACGAGATTGGACGGGCTTCCGATCCGCTTCGAATCGCCCGCTAGCGTCGCGATGCGGCCATCGAGGGATTGGGCGAAGTGGCTGACGGCGAAGGCGCGCCCGAGCCGGCGCGCGTGCAGCGAGGAAAAAGTATAAGGGAGATAGGTCTTGAACAGCCGGAGAAGGGGTTGGGGCAGGCCGCCGGCCCGGAGCGTCCTGACGCCGATGAGACCGTCGATGGCCAAGACGGCATCGGCCGATGACGGCGGGGGGACGGGGAGCGAGGGATCGAGGACCGCCGCAACGACCCGACCGGCGCGCGGCGAAGCCCGGAACGGGCGGTTCAATGAGACGGGCCGGACGCCGTTCCCCATCGCCAGCCGGAAATAGCAGATGCCGATCGGCTCGCCGCAGAGATCCACGGCTTCGCGGACGCGGAGAAGCGCCTCCCAGCCCTGTTCGACGGACGTTGCGGACATCCCGTGCACCCCCTCGGGGAAAGTCCGGATCCGAACTCCAGCCCCTCCACGATAGTGGATGGGCCGGGGGCTGTCAAACGGGGGAAGGGCCGCGGCCGGGCGTCAGGTCTTCCAGTCAGCCATCACCGTGCCGAAGCACGCCAGGCCGCTGGGAATGCAGGCGCCGTAGCCGTGCCCGGGGAAGGTCCAGGCCCCCGAGAGATAGAGGTTCTTGACGGGCGTCTTCTGCGGGAAGCGCCGCTGGCCCGAGTTGTCGACGGTCTGGTCCCAGCCGTAGATCGCGCCGCGGGGGTTCGAGGTGAAGCGGAGGTTGGTCAGCGGCGTCGCGACCTCCATGACCTCGATGGCCTCGCGCAGCCCGGGCAGGAGAGTTTTTTCGATCTTGTCGACGAGGGCGCCGGCCAGGCGCATCTTCTCCTTGTTGTAGGCGTCCTTGTTGCCGTAGAAGTAATCGGCCTCGTACTTCTTCCAATAATCGTAGCCCTGGGTGACGATGATGTTGAGGGTGTTCTTGCCTTTGGGCGAGCAGCCCGGGCAGACGTTATCGTAGACGGTCAGCCCGAAGCCCGGATCGGCCGGCAGACCTCCGGCCATGATCGCCTGATATTCGGCCTCGACGTCGTAGCCCGTCGCGTAGAAGATCTCGCTCTCCTTGATCCCGACCTTGCGGACGAGGTCGGTCTTGAGCCCCAGCCAGACGAGGAACGAGGAGAAGCTGACCGAGAGCTTGTCCATCCGCGCCAGAGTGTCCTTGAGGAGCTCTTTCTCGTCCATCATTCGGGTGAAGGTGTCGATGGCGTTGGCGTTGGAGATGACGGCCCGGCCCCGGAACTCCGCGCCGTCGGAAGTCCGGACGCCGGTGGCCGCGTGGTCCCGGGTCAGGATCTTTTCGACCCGGGTGTTGAGCCGGACCTCGCCGCCGTTCTTCTTGATGATCCCGACGAGCGCGTCGCTGATCTTCTGCGAGGTGCCGGCGGGATAATAGCCGCCGCCTTCGAGATAGCCCATGAGCGGCATGGCGTAGTAAAAGGGCGAGAGCTTGGACGGCGGCAGGCCGAAGTAGCCCCAAAGACCCGAGATGACGGCCTTGAGCTTGGGGTTCTTGACGCGGTCGTCGAGCATGGCCCCCCAGGTCCGGTTGAAGTTCCTGAAGAGATGGGGGAATTTCTGCGGGAAGGTCGCCATGTCGACCTGATCGCCGGCGTTCGACATGCGGCCGACGTCGTCGGCGAGGCCTTTCATGTCGGCGAAGATGGCGTCGATGGCCGCCCCGTCGTCGGGGAAGCTCGTCTTGAGAAGCTTGATGTAGCCCGGCACGTCCATGTACGGAACGCGGATGTCGTGATCCGGGTAGATGGCCCGGTAGAGCGGCTTGTGCGGGGCGAACGCGACGTCCTGGATCTCCGGAAAGCCATAGATCAGGTTGGGGACGCCGTTGCGGATGCCGACCGTTGTCGAGTGGAGCGAGACGTCGAAGGTGAATCCCCCGGGGCGCGTGAAGGCCGAGGCGTATCCGCCCGGGACGCTGTGTTGCTCGAGGACGACGGCCCTGAAGCCCTGCCGGGCGAAGGCCGCGGCCGCGCTGAGGCCGCCGAGGCCGGCGCCGATGACGACCGCGTCATAGGTCCCGGGCGGTGTCTGGCCGTGGCGGTCGCCGCGCGGGAAGGCGCTCCAATCCCACGCGACGAGGGGCATCCCGGCCAACAGAGTTTTCAGGAAATCCCGTCTCTCCCAGGCGTTTGACGGCATGGCGGCGCCTCCCTTCTCTCCCTCGTTCGGTCTTCTTCGAGTCTACCTCTCGGGAAGGAGGGAGTCAATGCGGTCCTGGGTTGACAAGTTCCAGGGGAGTCAATACGATTGTTATGCAAAAGCAATAGCCAGTCGATCGTGAAACCCGTCGCATGAAGAAGTTTGCCCGGCGCGTCGCCCCGCCCCTCCTCGCCGCCCTGCTCGTCCTCGGCCTTCTTGCCGCCGCGTCCGTCCCCGCGGCCCGCGCGCCGCTGCGTTTTGCCTGGCTGAGCGATCTCCATGTCGGCTCGGACCGCGGCGCCGACGACCTCCGGGCCTCGGTCGCGGACGTCAACGCCGTCCCGGGGCTTTCCTTCGTCCTGGTGACCGGTGACATCACCGAGATGGGGACGCTGGAAAATCTCAGCCTGGCCAAGCAGATCCTCGACGGCCTCAGCATCCCTTACCACATCATTCCCGGCAACCACGACACGAAATGGTCGGAATCGGGCGGCTCGGATTTCGCCCGGCTTTGGGGCGGCGACCGCTTCTCCTTCGAGGGCGGCGGGTTCCGCTTCATCGGGCTCTCGCAGGGGCCCGTCCTGAGGATGGGGGACGGGAATTGGGCGCCGCAGGACGTCCGTTGGCTCGAAGGCCTGCTCTCCGACAAGGCGTCGGCGGCCAAGCCGGTGATATTCGTCACCCACTATCCCCTCGATCCGGGCATTGCCAATTGGTACGCGGTCCTCGACAAGCTGAAGACCGTCCCCACGGTCGCCGTGCTGGCCGGTCACGGCCATAAGAACCAGGCCCTGGACTTCGAAGGCCTTCGGGGGGTCATGGGCCGCGCCAACGTCGGCACGAAAGAACTGGCCTCCGGCTATACGGTCGTCGAGATCGGGGCCAAGGGCATGACCTTCGCGGAGAGGACGGGGGGGCGGACCCTGCCGCCGTGGTATGGGATCGAGCTCGAGAAGAACGGCCTGCCGGTCGTCGCGGCCGGTCGTCGCGCCGGCGGCGCGGGATCGAATCCGGGGGCCGCGGCCCGCCCCGACTTCGGCGTCAACGCCCAATATCCTCAAGTCCGGGAGCGCTGGCGTTTCGAGGCCGGTTGGACGATCGCCTCCTCGGCCGCCGTCTCCGGCGACACGGTCGTTTTCGCCGATGCCTCAGGCTCGGTCCGGGCGTTGCGCATAAACGACGGCAGCATCGCCTGGGAGTTCAAGACGGCCGATCCGATCTACTCGACGCCCGATGCCGGCGGCGGCCGGGTTGTCTTTGGCAGTACCGACGGGACGATCTACGCCTTGGACGCCCGCACCGGGGCGCCCGTGTGGAAGACCGCGACCGGCGGGCCGGTCGTCGCCAGCCCGCGCATCGCCGACGGCATCGTTTATGTCGGCTCCGGCGACCACGTCTTTCGCGCCATCGACCTGGCCCGCGGAAACCTCGTCTGGGGCCATGACGGGATCGAGGGATTCGTCGAGGCGAAACCTCTCGTTGCGGGCGGCCTGGTCGTCTTTGGCGCCTGGGACGGCCGGCTCTACGCCCTCGACGCCGCGACCGGCAGGGCCATCTGGACGTGGACCGGAGAGCGCCCCAGCCCGTTTTACGCCCCGGCCGCATGCTGGCCCGTCGGCGCCAACAGCCGCGTCTTCATCGTCACGCCGAATCCCTGGATGACGGCCCTCGAGCTCGGGACGGGGCGGGAGATCTGGGGGACCGACAACTGGGCCGTCCGCGAATCGATCGGGCTATCGGCGGACGGCACCCGGGTCTATGTCCGGACGACAGACGGCGTCATCGCGGCGGTCTCTTCGTCCGCGGACGATGCCGAGGCCGTCTGGGAGACGGACGCCGGATTCGATTACGACATCAGTTCGGCCCAGCTCGTCGAGAAGGACGGCGTCGTCTTCTACGGGACGAAGAACGGGCTGCTCCTCGCCATCGACGGCGCGACAGGGGCTATCAAGTGGCAGCACAGGGTCGGCGTCGCTCTTCTCAACACCGTAACCCCCCTCAGCGGCAGGGAAGTCGCCGTCACCGATTTCGACGGCCGCGTCACCCTCGTCTCTTCAGACAAATGAAAAAGGCGCTGAGGAGAACGCTCAAGATATCGGGAATCGTTCTCGGCGCCCTCGTCGTTCTCGTGCTCGCCGCAGTCCTCCTGGTCATCTTCGACAAGACGCTCGTCAGGAACATCGTCCAGAAGCAGCTCGGCAAGGGCGTCGGATCGTCGGCCCGGATCGGCCGGCTCGACTATGCGTTTTCTCCCTTCCGTGTCACCGTCGACTCGCTCGAGCTCGGCCGGGACGACGCCTTCCAGAAGCTGACGGTCTCCCTGACGCGGCTGGAAGCGAGGGGGTCGTTCTGGAAGCTCGTCCGCGGCGTCAAGCCGGCCTTCGACGCCATCGAAGCCGACGGCGTCTCTCTCCGCCTGGAGCAGAAAGCCGTCTCGAAAGAACCCCTGAACATCGAGAAGGTCCTCATCCAGGCGGCTGATATGTTGGCCTGGTCGAAGCACATCGCGATCACGAATGCCCGGCTCTCGCTGTCGTTCCTCGCGCAGGACACGGACATCGAGGATTTTGACCTCACCCTTACGCCGGGACCGGCGCCGGACGTCGTCGCTTATTCGATCGGGCGCGGCGATCTCCGCGTCAAGGGCAAGGACGGCGCGTTCCGGTTCGAGACCGGCCTGACCTCGTCCGGAAGCCTCGGCCTGGTCTCTCCCTTCAGCGTCGATTCCTCGTTCGCGCTGGCCGCCCCGCGGTTCTCGTTCGCCGGCATCGAGGATTCGTTCGAAAGCGCTTCGCTGAGCCTGGCGGGCCGCTTCGACAAGTCCGCCCACCAGCTGACTCTTTCCCGCCTGAAGCTCGGCATCCCCGGTCTGCTCGATCTCGAAGGCTCGGCGCAGGGGAGGATTGGCCACGGCCTTTTCCTCGAGGCCGAAGCCGGGGTCCGGCTCGAAAGCCTGGCCGCCGCGGCAGGCCTCCTCGGCCCGCGGCTGCCCGCCGGTCTCCGCGCCGCCGCGCCCGGCGGCCGGGCCGAGGTCGCCGGCAAATACACTCTTCAGCGCTCGGACCAGGGCTCGAAGGACAACCTGTCCGGCACGCTCATGTTCGAAGGTCTCGAACTCACGCCCGTCGTCTCCGGGCGGCCCCTCCGCGTCCGCGCCTCGGGCCGCATCGACGCTTCCGGCCCGTCGAACGATCCCCGGCTCTCGGCGGACATCCGCTCGTCCCTGGGCCGCATCGGGACCGCCGGACTCACCGTCTCGAGCTCCGACCTCCACCTCGTCGGCTCGGGCTCGAGATCGGGCGCGGACATTTCCCGTCTCGACGTCCGGCTCACCGGACTGGCCTTCGGCGCGGCCGAGCGTAAGGGAATGACTCTCGACAGCGCCGCCATCACGGCCAAAGGAACCTTCGACATGGCCGGAAAGGCAGGCATCCTGTCAGCGCTGGACGCCCGGCTCTCCGGCCTAGCCTTCGAAGCGGCCGGGGGCAAGAAGATCGCTTTCGACAACGCCGTCCTTACGGCTCAGGGCACCCTCGACCTGGCCCGGAAGACAGGCGTCCTGACATCGCTCGACGCCCGGCTCGCCGGCCTCGCGCCCCTTCGACTTGCGGGCCGGTTCAGCTTAGGGAAAAGAGCCCCTTCGGAGATCCAGTTCGAGGGCCGCGGGCTCGACATTCCGGCGCTCCGGGCCATCGCCGCTCCTTTCATCCCGGCGGGTTTCGCGGGCTGGGAGCTCGGCGGCACGCTCGATCTGTCCCTCTTCGCCCGGCGCCCCGCGGCCTCCGGCGACGACCTGGGATTCTCGGCCACGGTCTCGCTCGCCGGCGCCAAGTTCAACGACCCGTCCTTCACGGTCGCCGGCGAAGGCCTCGATCCCGTCCTCAAGATCGACGGTGCCGGGTCGGTTTCGAAGGGCTTCGCCTTCAACGCCGGCCTCGACATCGGCCAGGGCGAATCGCTCTGGAAGTCGGTTTATATCGCCTGGAGCAAGCACCCGCTCAAGCTGACGGCCGCCGGCCGCTACGATCCCGGCTCGGGCGGGCTCGACGGTCTCTCGGCCAGGGTCCTTTTGCCGGAGATCGGCTCGGTCGACATCACGGGATCGGCCAAGCTCGGCCCCGCGCCCTCCTTCGACCTGGCGACCGAAACGCGGCTGAGCCTCGGCCCCCTCTATTCCCTCTACACGCAGACGGGTGTTTCCGAAGAGTCGCGAACGCTGATCGAGGGGACGCTCGGCGCGATCCTTCGCGTCCGCAAGAACGGGGAGGCCCTTTCGGTCGGCGGCCGGGTCAAGCTCGCCGATACGAACCTGGAGCGGCCTCAGACCAAGACCTTCCTCCTCGGTGTCACGGCCGACCTCCCGGTCCTCTACGAGGCCGGGCCGGCCGCCACGCCTCCCTCAGCAGAAGCCCCGCTTCTTGAGGAGGGACGCCTTCACATCGGCGAGTTCCAGAACGCCCTTTTGACCCTGAAGCCCGTGGACATCTCCCTGCGCGCCGGCGCCAACGCCCTGGGTATCGAACCCGTCAGCCTGGAGCTTTTCGGCGGCCGGGTCGAGCTCGGCCGGACGACCTTCCGCCTCGATCCCGCGTCCGGCTCCTTTCAGGGGATCGGATCGCTCGCCCTCCGCGACATCGACATCTCCAAGTTCCCCGTCCAATCCCCGCAGTTCAAGCTCACGGGTAAGATCCAGGCCGAGTTCCCGCGCCTCGACATCAGCCGCGGCAAGATCGCCATTGCCGGCTGGGGCGAGGCCAGCGTCTTCGGCGGCAAGATCGTCCTCCGGGACCTTTCCGTATCCGATCCGTTCGATCCGGGGCGGTCGATCTCTCTCAACGTCGATATCGTCGAGCTCGATCTGAAAAAGCTCACGGACGAGGTGCCCTTCGGCGAGGTGACCGGCATCGTCAGCGGCGAGGTCCGCGACCTCGTCATCACCTACGGCCAGCCCGAGAGCTTCACTTTCCGCCTCGAGTCCGTGCCCCGCAAGGGCGTGCCGCGGACCTTCAGCCTCAAGGCCGTCGACAACCTGACCGTCCTCAGCTCGGGCCAGCAGGCCTCGGGCGGCACCGGCAGTTTCTGGATGAGCTTCATCCGCGGCTTCCGCTACCGGAAGCTGGGCATCGTCAGCACGCTCCGCAACGACACGTTCACCCTCAACGGCACGATCATCGAGAACGGGATCGAGTACCTGGTGAAGAAACCGGCGCTTTTTGGTATAAATGTAGTGAACCGCGAACCCGGAAAATCGATCAGCTTCAAGGAAATGACGAGCCGGCTCAGGCGGGTCGGCCAGTCCAAGAAATAGCGACGCATCATCGCAAGGAGGCGACACCATGAGAAAAAAATACGCCCTGGGCACGGCAGCGACCGTCGGCCTCGTCTTTGTCCTGGCCTGCATCACGGTTAACATCTACTTCCCCGAGGCCACGGTCAAGCAGGCCGCGGCCGAGATCGTCGAGGAGATCCGCAAGGACGACATTCAGAAAAAGGCTCCGCAAGCCGGCCTCGAGATGCCGGCCCTCCGCGAAGCCCCGTCCTTCTCGTTCGTCCCCGCCGCCTACGCCCAGGAAGCGACCTCCGTCTCGACGCCGGCCATCCGGGCCCTCAAGGACTCGATGAAGAACCGCTTCCCCTCGCTCAAGCCCTACTTCGACGCGGGGAATATCGGCGAATCGAACAAGGGCATGCTGGATGTCCGCGACGAAGCCGGCCTCAACCTCCAGGCCAAGGCCGCCCTCAGGAACCTCGTCAAGGACGAGAACAGCGACCGGGCCAGGCTCTATGCCGAGGTGGCCCAGGCCCTGAAGATCGAAGCCAGCCAGATCGAGAAGATCCAGAAGATCTTCGCGGACGAATGGGCCAAGAGCGCCATGGCCGGCTGGTGGATCCAGCAGGAGGACGGCACCTGGGTCAAGAAGTCCTGACCCGCCTGGCACCGAAGCCGGCCTGTAACATTTGGCGCGTCCGGCCGTAAAACCTGAGGAGCGGATATTCTACGCCGTCGCCACGTTCGATCGAAGGAGCATTACATGTCTCTCTGTCGTCCCCGGCCGTTCCTTTGGGTTGCGCTCGCCGCGCTTGTCTGTGTCTCCTGGTCCTCCGCCTCCTCCCGGCAGGAGCCCAAGCCTGAGCAGGTGCTCAAGCACGACAAGCTCGAGGTCGTTCTGCCCGACTTCCCCGCCGAGGGGCTCATCCTTGACATCGGCGGCGGCGGCGAAGGGATCATCGGGCAGCTC
>Ga0209706_10000600_pt1 | contig 20459 bp, 19 predicted proteins | sample PPLLaktember2015_6_FD_187263 | JGI IMG/M metagenome (GOLD analysis project Ga0209706, IMG submission 187263) | Freshwater sediment microbial communities from Prairie Pothole Lake near Jamestown, North Dakota, USA - PPLs Lake P8 Core (1) Depth... | ecosystem: Environmental > Aquatic > Freshwater...
AATTGGCTGAAGTCCAGGATGTTATACAGATCAAATGCTCAAAAGATGTTGCTGAGATCTTCCAGCCTCTGCTCTCCGATCTTTCACACGAAGAGTTCTGGATACTCTTCCTGAACAGATCCAACAGAGTGATCAACAGGATGAAGCTTAGTCAGGGCGGGATAAGCGGAACAGTCACCGATGTAAGGATCGTTATGAAAAAAGCCGTTGAGTGCCTCGCCTCAGGGATCATACTGTGCCATAACCATCCTTCAGGCAACCTTAATCCCAGTGAATCGGATTCAAAGATCACTCAAAAGATAAAGGAAGCAGGAAACCTGATGGATATTCAGCTGCTGGATCATCTGATCATCTCGGAAAAGGACTATTATAGCTTTGCGGACAACGGATTATTGTAATTCTTAACCTCTTCTTAACCACGGAGTTACACAGTGTCTTCACGGAGGAACACGGAGTAAACCTCTGTATTCCAACAGTGTAACTCCGAATTTACTTTGTGTGACTCCGTGGTAAAAAACTATACTTTAGCAATTTTACTTTTATCAGGGCACTCTTCAAGCAATTGCCGGATGCTCTTTCCGAGTTCCGGATGTATCAGGTCACCGGCGATTTCATTTAACGGGACCAGAACAAATCTCCTGTTCTGAATCCCGGGGTGAGGTACGGTAAGAACTTTCTTTTTGATTACCCGGTTGTTATAGAACAAAATGTCAATATCAATAATCCTCGATTGGTATTCCTTCCCTTGCCTCAGCCTCCCGAGAAGCGACTCGATCATCAGCAGTCTTCCCAGTAACCCTGAGGATCTGAGGCTGGTTTCGACCTCAACGACCATATTCAGAAAATAGTTCCCGCTCTGAAAACCCCACGGCTCAGTTTCATAAACCGATGAGGAAAGCTTAATGGTACCGATATGTACCTCAATCATTCCAATCGCTTTTTTCAGATTCTCCTCCCTGTCACCCAAATTAGTACCAATGCCTAAATAAACTGTTTTCATTTATGAATTATCCTCTGTTCAAATGTATTAAATCACCATACAATCAACAAAATTACCCGGTTTTTTAATTATATTTAGCTCTTATTTCTAAAACATGTTATTACAATGAAAAATTTCCTGATTTATACTCTGGCAACAATAACAGGTATCATAATAGCATCTCTTCTTATGTTCCTGATAATGCTCAGTAGCCTGAGCATTATAGTCGCTTCGGGCGATAAAAGCACATCGATAACCGGAAACTCGGTACTGGTACTTAAGGCCGGTGTTCCGATCCCTGACAGAACCAATCACAATCCGTTTGCAGGTCTGGATATTATAAATATGACCATAACTTCCGCACCCGGACTAAATGATATTCTGCAGAACCTTGAAAAAGCTGAATCAGACGATAAGATTAAAGGAGTTCTTATCGAAAACGGAATCTTTCCTTCAGGATGGGGAACAACGGAAGAGATCCGCAATGCCCTGAAAAAGTTCCGCGAAGAGAGCGGCAAATTTGTCATTTCCTATTCCGACTACATGCTTCAGCAGGAGGGCTACTACCTGTCGACATCAGCTGACAGGATCTATATTAATCCCTCATCAATGCTGGATTTCAAGGGTTTAAGCGGGGAAGTTATGTTCTATAAAAAAGCTCTGGAAAAGCTGGGAGTTGAGGTACAGGTTACCCGTCACGGGAAATTTAAGGGTGCTGTGGAACCTTATATTCTTGAGAAGCTCAGTGAGGAGAACAGGATGCAGATAAAGGACTATGTCGGCTCAATATGGAACCATGCTGTTAAAATGATGTCGGAATCCAGGGGTATCACGGAGGAACAGCTTAATCTGCTTGCCGACAGGCTTGCAGGATTTACTGCCCGGGGAGCACTGGAAAGCAAGCTGGTTGACGGTGTTCTGTTCCGCGATGAGTTGTATGACACCCTGAAAATTCTGTCCGGATTGACCAGCGACGACAAGATCAATCTTGTGTCAATGTCAAAGTATACAAGGGTGCCCAATCCTAAAAAAGTTTATTCAACCAAAACCCGGATAGCAGTAGTATACGCTTCCGGTACCATTGTCATGGGGAAAGGCAACGACTACAATATCGGCGGTAACCGCTTTTCTGACATAATCAGGAAAGAGAGGAAGGACAGTTCGGTTAAGGCTATTGTTCTGAGAGTGAACTCCCCCGGCGGGAATGCAGTAGCATCCGACCTGATCTGGAGAGAGCTGGAACTGGCTGCTCAGGTAAAACCGGTTGTGGTCTCGATGGGAAATTACGCAGCATCAGGAGGATATTACATCTCTGCTCCCGGGACGAAGATCTATGCTGATCCGACAACGATCTCAGGTTCCATAGGTGTGTTCGGACTGGTGCCGAACGCAGGAAAACTATTGGAACAGAAGCTTGGTATAACCACTGATGTTGTCAACACAAACAAGTATTCGGACTTCCCTTCGGTATTCCGTCCAATGGATACCTACGAGAAAGAGGTTATGCAGATGAGCATCGAAAAAGTCTACAGCGATTTTGTAAGTAAAGTATCTTCCGGACGGGAAATGCCATTTGAATCGGTTGACAGCATAGCTGAAGGGCGTGTATGGAGCGGAACCAGCGCTCTGAGACTGGGACTTATAGATGAAATTGGAGGATTGAAGGATGCGATCAAGGGAGCGGCCTCGCTGGCAGGTATTGAAACTTACTCTATAAGAGAACTCCCGGCAATTGAGGATCCTTACATGAAGCTGCTGAGTCAGCTTGGTGGTGAGTTAAAAATGAACCTACTAAAAAAAGAACTCGGTGATTCATTCAGGTTTTACAGAGAGCTTACTGAGATAAAAGAGCTGTCGGGAATACAAGCCAGGTTACCATATTTTATTGAGATCCATTGATTTATGGTAGAAAAACGGAGCATTATTCTTTACCCGTTTTCTCTTATCTGGAGATTTATAACAGGCGTCAGGAATTTTCTTTATGATACCGAAATCCTGCAATCCCATGATTTCAAAATCCCGTTGATATGTGTGGGAAACCTGGTCGCCGGCGGCACAGGTAAAACACCTCATGCGGAATATCTTATCGAACTGCTGAAGTCAGAATTCAATGTTGCTTTTCTCAGCAGGGGATATAAAAGAAAAACAAGAGGCTTCGTACTTGCCGGTCCGGCATCGAAGGTCAGCGATATTGGCGATGAACCGATGCAGATCTTCAGAAAGCACCCTGATATCACTGTGGCTGTCGATAGTAACCGTGTTCGCGGTGTAAAAAATATCCTGAATCTGGAACCCGGAACAGGAATAATAATCCTGGATGACGGATTTCAGCACAGGAGGATCACTCCCGGACTTTCCATATTGCTATCGACACAGAACCGGCTTATGACAAGAGATCACCTTCTTCCCTATGGAAATCTAAGGGAAAGCGCTCACAATATGGCAAGGGCTGACATAATTCTGATAACAAAGTCAAATGAGGAACTGCCTCCGATTCAACGGAGAATTATAGCCAAGGAAATCGCCAAAGCACCATATCAGAATCTTTACTTTACATCTGTAAGACATGCAGATCCTGTACCAGTGTTTGAAGGAACTGCCACTGAATTTGAAATAAATACAGCCATTAAAGATCCTGATAAGGGCATTGTAATTGTCACAGGAATTGCTGATCCGGAACCATTACGTGAGTATCTGCAAAAAGCATTCAGTGAAATTATCATGTTGCAATTCGGTGATCATCACAGATTCACATTGAAGGATATCAATAAGATCAGGGATTCATGGAACAGACTCAGGTCTCCTTTGAGATATTTAATAACAACCGAAAAGGATGCTGTCAGGATAAGGGAATTCACTAATATTGCTGAACCGTTCCGTTCTTCATTCTATTACATTCCGGTTGTTATCCGGTTTTTAAATAGTGCCAGGGAAGAGTTTGATAATCTGATAATTGATTATGTTAGAAAAAATAAACGAAACAACAGAATTTCTGAAAGCCAGGGGATTCATTAATCCTGATGCAGGGATAATCCTGGGGACCGGTCTCGGAGGACTCACAGCTAAAATAGAGAACTGTATCGAGATTGACTATAAAGAGATCCCGAACTTCCCGGTTCCGACGGTTGAGGGCCATGAAGGAAAGCTTGTTTTCGGTGATTTTGGCAGGAAGAAAATCGTAGTCATGAAGGGCAGGTTTCATTACTATGAGGGTTATAAACCCGAAGAGGTCTCATTCCCCGTACGGGTCCTGAAATATCTCGGGATAAAATGCCTCTTCCTCTCCAACGCAGCAGGAGGATTGAATCCTACTTTCCGGATCGGTGATATTATGATAATAACAGATCATATTAACCTGCTGCCCAATCCGCTTATTGGACCAAACGATGACCGGGTTGGAGCCCGTTTCCCGGATATGGGAGAGGCTTACGACAAGTACCTGGTTAAAAAAGCGCTTCTGATTGCACAGGATCATAAGATAAAAGTCCAGAAAGGAATTTATCTTTCTACTTCGGGACCTACATTTGAAACACCCTCGGAATATAAATATTTCCGCATAATAGGTGCCGATGCCGTGGGAATGTCAACGACTCAGGAGGTAATTGTTGCGAGGCATATGAACCTCCCATGTTTTGCAGTCAGCATAATCACAGATCTCGGTGTTGAGGGCAAGATAGCGTATACGACCCATCAGTCTGTTCTTGAGGAAGCCGCCAAAACCGAGGAGCGGATGACTGCTATCATGACGGAAATGATTTCGTCGTTATAGTCCTTTAACTCCCCTTCCCGGGGCCGGGTTCTTAAACTCCCCTCCCTGGAGGGGATTTTTTGGGAATTCCTCCGAAAAGGGGATTTTTAGTATTCACCTTATCACCGTACATACTTTCTTCCATCTTTTTGTTTTACCCCTGTCATCAAACAATTCGATCAACACAATATAAATTCCGGAAGGAACAAGTGATCCATCATCTTCAGTTCCATCCCAGACCAGAGATGCACTGCTGCCAGCAAAATAATTTTCAGCAACCTTTCTCACCAGGCTTCCGGTTTCGCCAAAAACTGTAACTGAAACAGTATTTCCCAAACCATTGCCATTAATATCAATAACCAGCACATCTTCGAATCCGTCATTATCCGGAGAAATCTTTGCCGAAGAAAAAACAACCTCATCAGTAACGGATAATTCACCCCCCGAAACTGAATTTTCAGCCCCCGGTGTGCCCCACCCTGAACTCTCCGATGCGGAATGCCAGTTCATGCTTTCATCCGATGACAAATCAGGCCTGATTTTTTCAAGTGATATTCCCTCATCTTCTGCGAGAAGTGAATAGTGCATTTTCTCGTTATATATAACGATATCAATTAAATCCATCTGCCTGTTTAAAAGCAGCAGGTGTCCTCTGTCATCAGGCATTGATGGCAGCGAGGCGGATTTAAAGATATTCTCCCTGACAGAAGCCGGATATCCTGAAGTAACTTTCTCCGGATCATTAGTTACCACAAAAAAGGCTCCGGGAAGAATACATCTTTGTTCAGCGGTTACCTGTTTTGCAATTGATGTTTTCCCGGTTTCATCATCGACGGAAGCTAAAAACAACTCTGAAGCGTCAATTACTTTTTCAGACAGATTAAATAATTCAATATAGTCCGGATCTTCCGGCAATGGATTAAATAACAGCTCGTTAAAAACTATATCTCTTCTTTCAACCGGCTCGGGGATCCCGAATCGCAAACCATCCCCGGATGCCCGGTTCCCTGCAAAATCAGTGACACTTTCCGGGATATTAAGGGTATATACCTCTCCCCTTTTTATAGCTTTATCCAGAATCAGATTGAAGCGGCGACACAAAGGATCACAAGGTGATGCAGAAATAATCCGGATTCCCCCGGGAGTGATTTCAGGGATGTTACCGGAAAGGCTGAACACGGGCTCATTGAAGACTACAGTGATAGTAAGAGAATCGATCAGGAACAGATTAATGGCTCCTGAAAATAAATTATCAGGATTACTCCGTGATGATGAATTCACATTGCCGGGAGTTCCGCCTTTCCGTGAAGTTGATGCTTCCCAGTTTCCTTCAAAACAGAACGGGAAGCCGGTATCTATCATTTCAAGCGACCATCCTCCTTCCGCTTTCAAAGCATTTCCGTACCAGGCAGATGAATATTCGACACCGGCGATAAGGTTCCCGGGACTATCCATTAAGGTTAAGATCCTGCCATCATTGATCAGGGCAGGGAATGGTTTCAATCCTAGTGTTTTCCCAAAGGGAGAGAATAATGATGTGTCTGAATATGAGCATAATATCATATATTCACCCGGATCAATTTCTATCGGGGGGAATATTGCCTGCTGGTCATCTGCAACAAGTTTCCAGCCTTCAAGATTGTATGTGTTTGGAGACCGGTTGTAAATTTCCAGATACTCTTCTCCGGGCAATGAAACCTCCGGCAGCGGATCAGCCATTATTTCGGTAAATACGACATCTCCCGTTTGTGCCCGGAGCAAGTTATTTACAGCACCGGATCCAAATATCTCAGTGATTTGTCCGCATACCAATACGGGCAAACACAAAATCACTAAAAAAACTTTTTTCATGCAGCGGGACGGAATCAGAAAAAAGTTAATTTTGACCGTTTTTAACTTAAGGTAAATATAATAAAGAAATTGAAAAATTCAAATCCCGAAATTATGAAGACAGCTGTTGTTGGAGCTACCGGTATGGTGGGACGGACAATGATGAATGTACTTGAGGAGAGAAACTTTCCTGTTTCACAGTTAATTCCTGTTGCATCCGAGAAATCGGTTGGTAAGGAGGTTATATTCAGAGGTTTCCCCATTAAAGTTGTAAGTGTGATGGACGCTGTCAATGCTAAACCGGAATTCGCAATTTTTTCTGCCGGGGCATCAATATCAAAGGAATGGGCTCCGGTTTTTGCAAAGAACGGAACAGTGGTAATAGATAATTCCTCAGCATGGCGCATGTATAAAGAAGTACCATTGATTGTTCCCGAGATAAACAGTCATGTACTCAAAAAAGGCGACAGGATAATTGCAAATCCGAACTGTTCTACAATCCAGATGGTAATGGCTCTTGCCCCTCTTCACAGGAAATACAGGATCAAACGGCTGGTCGTGGCTACTTACCAGTCAGTAACAGGTACCGGAGTGAAAGCAGTCACCCAAATGGAGAATGAAAGGAAAGGGATCAAAGGAGAGATGGCATATCCCTACCCGATCGACATGAACTGTTTCCCTCATGGTGGCACTTTTCAGGCAGACGGGTACACCACTGAAGAACAGAAGCTTATTGATGAGACACGTAAAATACTTGAAGATCAGACCATTCAGGTCACCGCAACGGTTGTCAGAATTCCTGTTGTCGGCGGACATTCAGAGGCTGTAAACATTGAATTTGAAAAGGATTTCGATATAGAGGAAGTAAGATCGCTTATCAGCGAATTTCCCGGTGTAGTTATTTATGACGATCCGTCGCAGAACAAATACCCGATGCCAATCATGTCACATAACAGGGATGAGGTGTTTGTCGGCAGGATCAGAAGGGATCTGTCGAGGGAGAAATGTCTGAATATTTGGATCGTTTCTGACAATATACGTAAAGGTGCAGCAACGAATGCAATCCAGATTGCAGAGTATATGGTGGAGAAGAAATTGTACTGATTATTAGAGTATGCCCCTACGGGGGCAGGGGATGAGTTCGTGAGATTTAAATAAGGCTGGGTGGCGGGTCTATAAACAGAAAATCATTATACGGATACCTGGTTATATGTATCTTCTTCACCTCTTCATAGAGCACCTTGCGCAATTCATTGATATTTTCCTTTTTTTTTGCAGAAATGAAGACTGTCGGATGACTCCGGTCATTTGCCATCCAGGTTTTTTTAAGGTCGGAGAGTGAAAAGTTCTCTTTCCCTGCAGGAGTCAGATCATCGTCATCCTTAGCCTCATATGTGAATACATCTGTTTTATTGAAGATCATAACCAAAGGCTTATTGACTGTGCCCAGCTCGCGGAGTGTTTCATTTACTACTCCTATCTGCTCCTCGAAACCAGGGTGAGAGATGTCCACAATATGCAGCAGCAGATCGGCTTCCCGAACCTCATCAAGAGTCGATTTGAACGATTTGACAAGATCGTGCGGAAGTTTTCGTATAAATCCCACAGTGTCAGAAAGCAGAAACGGGAGATTCCCGATAACAACCTTCCGGACAGTTGTGTCGAGAGTTGCAAAGAGCTTATTTTCGGCAAAGAGATCCGATTTACTGAGAAGGTTCATTAAAGTAGATTTTCCGACATTTGTATAGCCGACAAGGGACACCCTTACCATCTTACCACGGTTCTTTCGCTGGGTAGACATCTGTACATCGATCTTCTTAAGCTGTTCCTTAAGCAAAGTGATCTTATCCCTGATAATCCTGCGGTCTGTCTCAATCTCAGTTTCACCCGGACCTCTCAGACCGATTCCGCCTTTTTGTCTTTCAAGGTGTGTCCACATTCTTTTAAGCCTTGGCAAAAGATACTGGTACTGTGCCAGTTCAACCTGCGTTCTGGCATGAGAAGTACGGGCACGTTTTGCAAAAATATCAAGGATAAGGTTTGTACGGTCAAGGATCCGGCATTGCAGGATTTTCTCAATATTCCTCAACTGAACAGGAGATAGTTCATCGTCGAAGACAGCAATGTCAATTTTGTTTTCTCCGACATAATGTGCTATATCATTTATCTTACCTGAGCCGACAAATGTTATCGGATTTGGAATATCAAGTTTCTGGATAAATCTTTTCACAGGCACGGCTCCGGCAGTCTCTGCCAGAAAGGAGAGCTCATCTATGAATTCTTCTGTCTCACGTTCCTCCTGACCGGGGTAATTTATTCCAACAAGCACAGTCCTTTCTGCCGGTCGTCCAGTCTCAATCATCTGTCAGATAATCAACCTCCTGTTTGATTGTATAGAACCCCTGATTGCCTGCTTGAGTGATTCGGAGCAACGCAACACCATTTCAATGTCGGAAGGGAAAGGGACCACCTGAGTTCTGGTCCTTGCCAGCTGCGAAGAATTAAGCGCCCCGATGTCACCAAGTGCTCTGGCGGAAATATTCTCGAAAGTTGCCTGGGCTCCCATCGGATCCTTTTTCAGGAGTTTATTGGGATTTGTCTGTATAACCTCAATATCACCTTCAATCCGGCATGATTTGGTTTGAAGTGTGGATATCATGGCACACTGAAGCGTCTTATATTTTTTAACTTTTATGTCATTCCCCAGGGTATCTTTCATAACATTACCCTTACTGTCGAGACGGTAAGAGAATCCATCCTCAACATCCCTTTTTATAACTGAATCCAGCTGCGCGGTCTGATCGGGGCTGACCAGGATGTTCCTGACATTCACATTTATAAAATAATCGTACTCGGTATTTTTATCCAGGCTGATAGTGTGGAACTCAACCCATTCACTGTTAAGTGCCTGAAGATCAACTGAAAGAAGGTCTTCCTCAAATTCCTGAGGAAATTTTACCATTGTGGTATTTTGCAATGAAACAAATACTCTGCTGGTTCCAAGGTATTTTGCTTCCTGGATCTTATTGTCGATACCTTCATAATCGCCGACATATTCCTTGGCTCTTATGAATTCGGCAAATGCCTGCCGGTAAGAATCCTTAAGGCCGCTCTTCATCAGCTCAATTCCGTGACCATAGTAAAAATCAGCCGATTTCTTTTTCGCGGCGATCATTTCGGGGATGTAATCCACAAACGGAAAATCGACCGATCTGCTGCCTGATTCGAGTGGGAGAACTGTTCTTACCATAGCCTGCCTGTCGCTGAGCCTCTTATAGGTGAGGAAAATTTCATCATAGTTTTGGGGTCTTCCTTCCATTTTCAAAAAACGAATCCTTTCAATATCCTGGTCATTCGCAATTTTATATGATCTCTCGAGAGTGGCTATCTGTTTGGCATCATCGGGATCCTTACGCAGCTGTTTCACTGCCGCGGCGATTGCAGAATCATAATTGCCTCTTTCGAGTTGCTTTTTTGAAGAACCGCATCCTGAGAGGATGACCGATAATGCGAAAATAAGGAGTATATTCTTCTTCATATGCCATTGGTTTTGTTGTGGATAAATATAAAAAAAAAATTGTTAGACATCCAGCCCCCATTTTTGATTGTTATGAACAACAATATATGTTATGAACATCATATCACGAAACTTAACCAGAGAGAATATCTTACGCGAACAGGCTGACCCCGCTGGAGACCCGGGCTCCACTTTGGAGATCCCTGGATTCCTTTGATGGCTTCGTTATCGATTAGGGGGTCCACCCCTTTCACAACAGTAACACTACTTACCGATCCGTCGGGTTCGATTATGAATGTAAGGAATATCCTTCCCTGTATCTTTTTATCGAGGGCCTCCTGCGGGTAGTTGATTCTTTTCTGAACCCATTCACGAAATCTGTTGATATCGCCTCCCCTGAAGGATGGCATTACCTCGACAAGGAAAAATGGTTCATCAACAGGCATCCCTTCTTCCCCGCCAAGTATCTCATCTCCAAAACCACTGACATTATTCTCGACCGGATTATCTCCGGCATGAGCCAGTATCTCATCTGTCGCATCCTGTGTTTCTTCAAGCGGGATTATTGTATCGACAACTTCCGGTGGTACATATTCTACAATTTTCTGTATCTCTTTTGATTCGGGAGGCGGCGGAGCGGGAGGCACATAGAACACATCCTTAGGAGGTTCAAGACTTTCCATCTCAATATTGAAATATCTGGATCCGCCTGCCAGGACACGGTCATCGGGTTTATTTGATATAAACGGGATAATTACCACGCAGCATACAATGAATATGGCAATTATGATACCAGTAATCAGTGCGGAGTTATATTTCTTCCTTATCTGATAAGCGCCATAATCCTTATTCCTGTGTTCGAATATAAGATCATTAAAATCGGGAATCTCTTTTAACCGATTCATTACTGATTTTCAATGTCGGGCAAAAATACAAAATAGCATAATACTGACAAAATGCAGTGGTAAGCTATTCCTTGTGTTTTATTGTATTGATATTTTTCTTTACATTTGCGAAACCCGTATGGGGGTTTAGCTCAGTTGGCTAGAGCATTTGACTGGCAGTCAAAAGGTCACCGGTTCGATTCCGGTAATCTCCACAAGGCAGCTTCAGGGTTGGGGGGTTGGTACTACAAATGGGGGGTTGAGAGGTTGAACAACTTTTGAGACAGCCACCTATCTTTAGTATTCTTTTATCAGGTCAATATTGGGATTAAATGAGGCCTGAACCTATATCGCTTACGGGTCTGTCACCAGCCCGGGCATATTTCCGGACTGCTTTTGTCTTCACGGTTGCTTTTCGTTGTCTCTGTCAAATCTGCGCTCAATAGCTTCGTTATTCTCCCTTGCCAGTAAATCCCTGGAATTTGCATAGTTCTCCCTGCGTTTAGCTGCAGCTTTTAAATCTTCCTCCTTTAAATCGGGAAGATGTTCCGGTATTGTTATTTTATCTTTCATTGTGCAAATATACGAGTAAATATTGACCTGAGCGCATTTATTTAGTTCTGATCCATATTAATGATTTCATCAAATCTTCATAATTGGATTCTCATATTTGCATTAGCCCTGACAACTAAAATATAAAAATGAATTGTATAATAATCAGTAACAGAGTGAACAGCAACCCACTTAAGAGGCTTGTGGAGAGTTGCTCGTCTCTGAATTTTACCGGAATGTATACTGACCTTCCGTCAGCTTTAAGCCTCTTAATAACAAAACGACATAATATTGATCTCGGCATTATTGATCTTGATATTGCCGACCTGGACAGATTTGACGAAATCAACAACCTCAACAATCCACCGTATTTTATAGCCTTCGCCTCAAACGGACAATATGCCATAAAGGCATTTGATTACAATTTTATTGATTACCTGCTTAAGCCTGTTTCATATTCAAAGTTTTTCAGAGCAATAAATAAGGTAATAAACTGCAATAAGAATAAAGAGATCAATGCTAATGGTAACCATGAAATTTTTATTAATAAGGATTTATCCCTGGCTAAGCTTAATATGAAGGACATAACCTATATTGAAGCTCTTGAGAATTATATTATTCTAAATACGGTTGATACAAAATATACTCTCCTTTTCACAATGAAAGGAATTGAGAATCAATTGCCTCCTGAGATTTTTAAAAGAATTCACAGATCATTTATTGTGAATAAGAGAGCCATAAAGATAATAAATGACGATAATTTGCAAATAAGCACAGGAGGAATGGTGAAAAATCTGCCAATCGGAAGATCATTCCGGGACTCTCTGCTTAGTGATATCTCCATAATGACAAGAGCCTGATTTAAATGTATGAAGAGTTTTCAAACTTCATCCTCATTTTGAACAACCAGCTCTTCTCCCCCATGCTTCTTCTGTTCTTTTACCAGTCTGGCAGCAATTGCTTCGTTGTCTTTTTCTGCCTGTAAATCCCTGGCAATAGCGTAATCTTCTCTGCGTTTAGCTGCAGCTGCTGATTCCTCCTTTTGTCTTTCAGAAATTTGATCTGTTTCGGTTTTTTTGTTTTTCATTGCTTCACCTGATTACCTCATTTCCATCTGAAAATTTTGCAAACCTGCCCTTATCGCGCGGATGAACATTATCGTACCTTGACCAGGGCCAGCCACCAAACTGATTTTTACGATAATCGTAATAAGCCTGTTGAATTTCCTCAACACTATTCATGACAAATGGCCCGTGCTGGATCACTGGTTCATTTATCGGACGCCCCTGTAACAGCAACAGAAATGAATCTTTATTTCCATTTTCCAGAATCACAGGCTGATCAGCCAGTAACTCAATTGAATGATATGGCATTACAGAAATACCGGCAATATTGATATCCTGCCCTCTGTAAAAATAGAGAGACCGGTTAACTTCAAAAGCGGCAGGCGGAAGCGTCCATTGCGCATCGCTTTCCAATTTGATGAGCCAGATTCCAATTTCATTATTAACATCATAAGCCCATGAATCGGGTGCCGGTGCAGGTGGAGATACATCAGTATTGCTTACCTTTCCGGCAATCACAGTTACCTCAGTCGTTTTACCATTTTTGTCTTTTTCAGAATATAGAGGGATATCTTCTGCCCAAAGCATGGAATAAAATGGTTTGCAGAATTTCTTTACTTTGGGAAGATTCAACCAGATTTGAAAAAGCTCCAGCGGGTTATCACTATTGTTATTTAACAGGGGAAACATTTCGGAATGCTGCAGTCCGGCACCCGCTGTCATCCATTGTACATCTCCATTGCCATATCTTCCTGCACCACCATGTGAATCGGAGTGATCGACAAAACCTTTTAATACTACAGTAACGGTTTCAAACCCCCTGTGCGGGTGTACCGGAAAACCGGGTATAGTCTCTCCATGATACATTCTCCAGCCATCCCTGGTTGTGAAATCCTGACCAAGGTTTCTGCCTTCCAATGATGCAGCCGGACCTAACTGATCATTACCGGCAGGATAATGATCAAGGTGATGCACACAAAAAATAAACGGATCGAGGGTCTCCCAGGTAAATCCCAAAGGTTTGATGTTGATAATTAGTTTATTATACATTTAAGTAATTTATTTAAAACTGATCAAATGTTGCGGTCACCTCAATTTTTGTTTTCGCCGGGTATCATAATTTCCTGCCTGAAGTAAGACGCAAATATTATTAGTAAAGTTCACAGAAAATACTTTAAATTCAGCCGGAAATTAGTTATCCCGACTTTTGAAAAGTAATAACTGGCATAATCATTACCTTTTGTTTGTAAACAAGGAATTTTAACACAAATGGAATATACCGATCTTATCCGTACCCGCGAGAGTATTCGCAATTACGATCCTACCCGGCCAGTCCCGAAAGAGATCCTGGAAAAAATCCTCGATGCCGGAAGGCTGGCACCTTCAGCGTGCAACTGTCAGCCATGGAAATTTCTTGTAATTTCATCACCTGCCAGACTTGAGAAGGTAAGAGCCTGTTACAAACGCGACTGGTTTCAGGACGCACCCCATATTCTTGTGGTACTTGGCAACAAAAATCTGGCCTGGAATCGCAGTTATGACGGTTATAACTCTATCGAAACCGATGTTGCAATTGCTATGACCCATATTATACTTGCTGCTGAAAATGAGGGTGTTGGAACCTGCTTTGTTGAAGCTTACGATCCGATCCTGCTTAAAAAAGCTCTCAATACTGATGCAAACCAGGTGATATTTGGAATTACACCACTGGGTTATCCCAAACCCGGATTTCAGAAAGGACAAATAAAAAAGAGGAAGCCGCTGGCGGATATCGTTGAGTATCTTTAAACCTGATTAACGCAACCTGTAATATGCAAAATAAATTAATTATGTATTTTGGAGTGAATAAAATTGCAGTCATTGTCCTGTCAGTAATATTTTCAATGTCGGTGTACCCTGTAAAGTGTCAATCAAATGAAATAACCTGGCATGCCTCCGGAAATGGCGGCATCGTAGCGGCCGGTCCCAGACCGTCCGTAGAGGCGGGACTTGAAATTCTGAGCAAGGGAGGCAATGCAGTTGATGGTGCGGTTTCAGCAATATTCAATCTGGCAGTTTCAGATTATGGCAGTTTCTGTATTGGCGGAGAAGTACCATTCATGTTTTATAACGCCGGTACAGGAAAAGTCATTGTTTTCAATGGCATGGGCGGAGCTCCCGGAGACCCGAAAGCGATAGACTGGTTCTATACAAACGGAATTCCTGAAGAACGAAAGGGTATAAAATTATCAACAGTACCAAGTGCTTTAAGCACTTTACTGGCTGCCCTTGAACTCAATGGTACGATGTCATTTGAGCAGGTTATTGCTCCCACACTGGCACTTCTGGATGCCGGGGGTGAAGAGTATTATGCAAATCTTGCTGTGACTCTTCGTAAACTTATAGCCACAGAAAGAGCCACATCAGGGAACCGTGAACAAAAAATAAGGGCAGCCAGAGACCGGTTTTACAAAGGTGATATAGCCGGGGAGCTTCATAATTACTATATCAGTTCCGGAGGTTTTCTTCGAAAATCTGATCTGGAAGCACATCAGACAGCCATTGAAAAACCTGTAACGATAACCTATCGCGGATACGATGTATACAAATGTAATACATGGACACAGGGCCCGGTCCTGCTGCAATCATTAAAGCTTCTGGAAAAATTCGATTTAAAATCCATGGGATTTTTCTCTCCCGATTATATACATGTGATTATTGAATCAATGAAGCTGTCCTATGCCGACCGGGATAAATACTATGGTGATCCTTCCTTTGTAAAAGTTCCTTTAAAACAGTTACTTTCAGATCGTTACACCGGATTAAGATATCGATTGATTGACATGAAAAAAGCCTCACACGAAATCCGTCCCGGTGATCCATATAATATGAATGCAAACATTGGTCCCGGCCAGTACTGGCCAGGCGAAACAGGAACTACCACATGTGTAGTTGTTGATAAGTGGGGTAATGCCGTTGCAGCAACACCAAGTTCAAATGGTGATTATGGTATCTGTGAGAGTCTGGGATTTGCACATAATACAAGGCTTACCAGTTTCAACACTCAGAAAGGTCATCCGAATTCAATCCAGCCTGGTAAACGCCCAAGAATTACACTTACTCCGACAATTGTGCTCAGGAATGGCAGACCGGTAATTGTTATGAGTGTTGCCGGCGGAGATATGCAGGATCAGGTTTCACTGCAACTGATTCTTGACAATATAGAGTTTGGAATGAAACCTGAAGAAGCTTTATCTTCCCCAAGGTTTTATACATATCACACTGAAGATTCTTTCAATCCGGAACCAGATCCCGATAAAAGAATATTAAGGCTGGCAGCACTCGATATCTATAATACAGATAAGTCTGTGATAAACAGTCTTGAAAATCGTAAACACTTAATTAAAACTGTTCCGGAACCAATAGCAGCTCCGGCAATGGTTTATATTGACCAGGCAACAGGGACCTGTTATGCAGCGACTGAACCATTTTATGAAAGGTACAGTTCAAGAGATAAACTCTGTGGTGCGATCTCTGTTTCACCAATACCAAAATTAATTTGGAAAAAATAAGATCTTTTCTGAACTTTTGCATCTTAAAGTATTTTCCCGATATTTGATTTTTGGGGAATCAATGATGAATACTTTTAATAAGGGGAAAATCAATATATTAACTGCGTAATGATCCTGGGCGAAGTTCATATTTTACCAACTGAAATAACCCCTGAGGTATTTCTAAATCCTGAAGGAACCATAAAGATAACGGGCCGGGGTCTTGCTGTTAACAGAACTGATATCCCGAGACAGATCATTACCTGGATTAACTCGTACCTGAACCATCCTGCGGATGTCACTTATGTTCTTATTGCGCTTGAATACCTTAACAGTTTCAGTACAACAATTTTAGTTTCAATCCTTAAAAAAATATTACAGGTTAGTTTCCAGTCGAAAAAATACGTTATACAATGGTATTATGAATCTGATGATAATGATATACTGGAGCGGGGTGAATATATTTCATCGATCCTGAATATTCCCATTGAGTTTATTATGATTGACAAAATCGATTCCCCCAATTTCAGTCAGCCTCCGGCAGAGAAATGAATTTTACCTGATCGCTTCATTTACCAAATTTATTTCCATGACCATCGGGAAATTCATATTTTCCGGGGAAGTAATCTCCAGGGTTCCTGTCACTTTTGAATTTACAGTCTGTTTAATGAAATATCCTTCCTTTATTGCAAAGAGAAGGACTCCGGTTCCGGTAACAGCACCTTTCATTTTAATTTCCATACCCTGATTGTTGACATCCATTTCCATTGTACCGGTATGTGTGGAGGAGATCCTGGCACATTCGATCCCATCGATAGTCTCAATTCCTTCCAGCTTATCAACCGAATTAACCTTGCTGTTTGTTACAATAGCTGTTGTTTCGCCTCTTACTGAATCGCTGATATTCCAGATATCCCCGGTTTTGACAGGATGTGCCGGAAGGAGCGGAAAAAATTCCATGAAAGTCTGAGCAAGATTCGTGCTCCCGCTTCCTTCCACATTATATTCTACTTCTTCAGCTTCAGAAATATCAATTTCCTGACCAGTACTGTTTATCACAATATTAAATACCTTTCCTTTGATCTCCTTTACCGGACCGTCGGATACTCCCATGGCAGATTCAACAGACTGGCCGAGTGTATCAGCTGTTATTTCAAGTATCAGGTTTGAATCCTGCCTTCCTGCAGGCTTTATTGAACAACCGAATACGGAAGCAATGTTGTTCTGCATTGCCTGTCCCTGAATATCCATGATTTGAGTTATCTTACTGACAAGCTGATATTTTACGGGATTTTTAGATTGGTATTTATATTCCAGCCTTATCAGATCAGTCTGATTATAATTACCTGATTTTGTCTGAGTTAATGCCGGCACACAAATCCCGGAAAAAATTAAGAAAATCAGGATAAAACCAGGTTTCAGGGACACTGTTGATCTCATGATGTTGATTTTTTTGAATTTTTAAATTATCGGTTCAAACGAAATTGTATTCCGGCTACTAAAATTTTTCCTTCTGTTTGTTTTTACAGGGTGGACTTTGTATTTTCTGTTCTTATTATATTTCCGGTAGGAGCTTCGCTTTGTTTTCTTGTTATGTTTGGAGTTGTATGCCTTGTTCCTTCCAAGCTTTGTATTTTCCTGAAGCATAAGGGCTTTTAACCTTCTATCGGTTTTCCTGCTTGAAGCGCAGCCACCTGATGTAAGTGCAAGTATCAGTAAAATCAGAAAAGAAACACATAGTTTTCTCATTCTCCTGTAATTGTTATTTTATTCACAGTAAAGTGTAAAGTTCGCAAAAATTAAACTCCGGGGCTTTCCCTGATAGCTTTTTTCTAAAAAATATTATTCAGCAATTTTCAATTAATACCCGGATCAGAAAACATTATCTGACACTCTCTCTAACGTTTAAAATTCAGATCATGAAAGTCATAGCTGAAATCCGTTAAGGGAGAAATGGCCTTCATTTTTATTTCAAATGCTTTGCCTGAGATGTCAAGATTAAACATAACATAAGCATCAGCATCCAGGCTTCTGTCATTCCACTTCACAATGAATGTGTTGCCTTTAAATGGCACCATTTGTCCTGAAAGATTCGTGGATCTTTTTGAGTCGAACCAGAGTTTTCCGTTTTTTTCAGAGATAATAATTTCGCCGAACCAGCTATCGGTATAGGTGCCTGTGTAAATAGTGTAATCAGGTTTCGCTGTTAATTTTTGTTGTTGAGCTTCAACATCTTTCCAAATTTCATCTGCAATCTTTTTTGCATTTGTCAGATCCCGGAGAGTAGCCTCATTATACTGCTTTATCCTGTCAATCCCTTTAATCCCAAAGTATCTGTCGAGAACACTGTTTGTGATGGAACGTAATGCATCACCCGACTGCTGATTTGTAAATACTATAATGCCAAGCTTCAATTCAGGAATGAGTGTCACCATTGTAACTATTCCTGCCAGGCTGCCGGAGTGTCCGACCTGCTTATACCCCCTGTAATCGCTTAAACGCCAACCTAATCCGTAGGCTGCAAAATGGGTATTATAATCTGATGAATCGCTGACGCGGATAATTGTCTGGGGCGACCACATTGTTCTGTGAACTTCCCTGCTGAATAGCTGTTTTTTAGTTCCTTCGCCGTATCTGCCTTCATTCATCTGCATTTTGATCCATTTGCACATATCTGAAATGTTGCTGTAAATTCCTCCTGCAGCAGAGGAAATATCATTAATATCCCGACCGATAACCTGGATTTTACCATTAACCGGAGCATGTGGATCAATGACATTGGATTTATCTTTTAACCGGCTAAAGGAACCGGCACTGCCGGTCATATTCAGCGGTTGCATTATGCGTTTTTCGATAAATTCTTCCCAGCTCATCCCGGAAATACTTGCAACCACCTCTCCGGCAACAATATACATCAGGTTATCATAATCATATTTTGTTCTGAAACTTGATACTGGCTGTAAATAGCGCAGATTATAAATGATATCCTCTAATGTAAAATTGTTGTTACCAGGCCAGATCATCAGGTCACCTGCACCCAATCCCAGTCCGCTTCTGTGGGTCAGCAGATCGGAAATTGTGAATTCACGGGTAACATACGGATCATAAAGTCTGAATTCGGGTATATAATCTATTACCCTGTCATCCCATTTCAACTTCTTCTCATCAACCAGTATTCCCAGTGCTGCAGCAGTGAATGCCTTGCTGTTCGATGCTATACCGAAAAGGGTATTTGAGTCAACTTTCTGTCTGGTTGTGAGTGAACGGACTCCATATCCTTTGGAGTGAATTACTTTGTTTTCCTTAACAATTGCAACTGCAATTCCCGGAACATCAAACGTTTTCATAGTCAGCGCGACCAGACTATCTATTTCCCGGGAGCTTATTAACTGGGCATCAGATAAAACTGAACCAGCTAAAAAGAAGATGAGAAGTAACCCTCCTGGTACAGAGCTGACTTTTTTCATGTTGATCAACCTTTCTTTATTATATTTTTTGTTCCAAAAACAAAATAAAGAATTGATCCCACTAATGGAATGAGAATTACAACGATAACCCACAATAGCTTTTCATTGCCGTTGAATTTATTTGTGAGTATGCTGATCAGGGCAATTAATGGAAATAGTACAACGAAAAAGATCAGGATAATTTCAGTCAGACCGATTGCTCCCATAACTTTATATCTTGGTTGATTTTATAAAGTTATAAAAGTCCCTGATATGATGCAACAGAATCTTACTCCTTTTGGATCAAAATTTCAGCTTTATAATCCTTCTGTCGTATTACACGGCCATATACAGGATAAGGATTTAAACTTACCAGGGTAATTTTATACCCATCAATAACCGTCTGGTAAGTAAAACCTCTGTTTGTATTTAAATTGAAATAAACAGGTTCATCGGGATATTTCTTAAATTTAAACTTCACCTCGGCATTACCTTCCCAAACACACACCACACCTTCAGGACAACGGGAGTCGTTCAGTACCGAGTCAAGGCAAATTAATATCTTATCCTCAGATTCATACAGACAATCATGCCATGATATATCATCTATATTATTAAGGATCAGCTTGTCATAATTTTCCGGATCCGTATTGTATCCATATGGTGTTTTTTCACAACTTAAAAGAAGAGTGAAAAATATTGCCAGTACAGCAGCTTTTGTCATCATTTTGTCCATTTTTAGCAGATTCCGGGCAGGAATCCGGAATAAAGCAGCAAAAATTATTCCAATATTAAAGATCCTCCCGTTTCCTTTTCAACTTTGTTGACTATCAGCCCTGGTATTGGCAGAATTATAAGTCACGCTGAACCGGGTAGCCCTTTCGAAAAGGGTATCTGCTAAGGAGGGAT
>Ga0209706_10000602_pt1 | contig 20419 bp, 15 predicted proteins | sample PPLLaktember2015_6_FD_187263 | JGI IMG/M metagenome (GOLD analysis project Ga0209706, IMG submission 187263) | Freshwater sediment microbial communities from Prairie Pothole Lake near Jamestown, North Dakota, USA - PPLs Lake P8 Core (1) Depth... | ecosystem: Environmental > Aquatic > Freshwater...
GGGAACGTACCGTCGCCACCGGGCGCCCCCAACTTCACCAGTGCGCCGGTCAGCGGGTCCACGGTCACGCTGAACTGGGTCGCGCCCACGTTCGGCGCGCCGACGAGCTCCATCGTCGAGGCCGGAACGGCCACGGGGCTGCGTGCGGATTCGCGCCGTGAACGCACTGGGCGCGAGCGTGGCGTCGAACGAACGGACAGTCGTGGTGCCCTGAGACGCAAGGCACGAAGGTTCACGGCACGGGGGTTCACGGCACGGAGGTTCAAGGCGCGGAGGTTCACAGCACGACAGTGTTTGAACGCTCGTGTTCTGAACCCTTGGGTGTGAACCCCCGTGTTGTGAACCCCCGTGTTGTGAACCCTGATGTCAGAGGGTGTACGTCCATCCTGGTTGCCACTCGAACGGCAAGGAGATCGCCTCGGCCAGCGGCATGCCGCCCAGCAGGTGATCCAGGGCCTAGTGCGTGGCACGGTGGCCGATGAGAAGCACCCACCCGCCTGGCCACGCCTTGCGCAGGTCGTCCAGGCATGCGGCGACTCGCGCGGTGGCCTGCGTGTAGCTCTCACCTGCTGTTCGCCGGTGGGCGACAACTCGACATCGTAATGGCCCGACGCCAGGCCCGCCTCGCTGTCGAGCGAGGTGGCGTGGGTTTCGTAGCGAAGCACGGGGTTCAAAAACACGGAGGTTTCCCTCCGTGCCCTACTCCTCGCGCAGGGCGGCGGCCGGGTTCAGCTTGAGACCGCGCCGTGCCGCCAGTCCGCACGTGGCTACACCCACCGCGCCGACCACGGCCACCACCGACGTGATGATGGCCGGATCCCAGGCCCGCACGTCGAACAGCAGGCTCGCCACCATGTTCCCCATTACCAGCGCACCAGCAACGCCGGCTGCGACACCAACCAGCACCGGTGCGGTCCCCTGCCGCAGCACCAGGCCGACCACCTGACGGGTTTCGGCGCCCAGCGCGACGCGGATGTTCATTTCCCGGCGGCGGCGGGCGATGCCGTACGACGCCACGGCGTAGATGCCGATCACCGCAATGAAGAGCGCCACCCCGCCGAAGACGGCGAGCATCTGCGCCTGGTAGCGACGGCCCGCCACCGAGTCGTCCACGATCTGCTCCATCGGGCGGGCGCGGCCGATGGCAGTCTCCGGATCGATGTCCAGCAGCGCACGGCGCACGGCGGGCACCACGGATAGCGGCGCCACGGCCGTCTTCACCAGCAGCGACGTGGACGGCCGGCTGCGCCACCAGTAGGGCACGTAGACCATCAGCGGCTGCTCCGCATCGTCCAGCGCGGTGGTCCGGGCGTCGGCGACGACGCCCACCACTTCGAAGCCCTGCTCGGTGGAGATGCCCCGGCTGAAGCGCTTGCCGAGGGGGTCCTCGCCGGGCCACAGGCGCGCGGCCGTCGGCTCGGAGATGAGGGCCGGTGCGGGACGCTTCGGGTCGCGCTCACCGTCGGTGAACGACCGTCCCCGCCGCACCGCGATGCCCATCGTCCGGAAGTACTCCGGCGCGACGAACCGGAAGTTCGCGCTGGGAAGCTCGGAGGCCGACAGGTTGGCGCCGTCGCGCGCGACGAAGTTCACCTGGCCTTCTCCGCGGAGCGGCAGCATCGACGTGGTGGCGGCACCTTCCACGCCGGGTAAGGTGCGAACGGCAGCGAGCATCCGGTCGTACGCCGCCTGCCGGACCGGTTCCTCGGCATAGCGCGTCGCCGGCAGCGCCACGTCCAGCACGAGGACCCGCTCGGCGGTGAAGCCGCGGTCCGCGTTCAGCACGCGAACCAGGCTCGTCACGAAGAGCGCGGTGACTACGAGGAGCGTCACCGACAGGGCCACCTGCGCCACCAGCAGCATCGCGTGGCCGCGGAGCCCGCGGCGGTCGCTGGCCACGGCCATCGCACCGATACGGAGCGCGGCCTGCGCGTCGCGGCCGGCCATGCGGGCCGCGGGGACCAGGGCCACGAGGAGGCCGGCCAGCACCGATACCGCCGCGGTGAACGCGAGCACGCGCGCATCAATCGTGACCTCGTCCACGCGCGGCAGATCCACCGGGGCGGTCCGCACGAAGATCGACAGCGCCATCCAGGCGACGTAGACACCAAGAGCGCCGCCGGCCAGCGCCAGCACGAGCTGCTCGACGAGCGCCTTGCCCACCAGGCGTGCCCGGCTGGCACCGAGCGCGGAGCGGACGGCCGTGTCCCGAAGCCGGCCGAGCGTGCGCGTGAGCGACAGATTGGCGAGATTGAAGCAGGCGATGAGGAGCACCGAGAGGATGGCGGCCAGCAGCACCAGCAGGCCGCGACGCGAGGTGCCGACGACGTGCTCGGAGAGCGGCGTGACCGAGGCGGCCAGCGTCACGGGCTCGTGCGCGGCTTTCGTGGCGATCTCGCCCACCTGGGCCTGCAACGCGTCCAGCTCCGCGCGCGCCTGCTCCGTCGTGACGCCATCCCGCAGCCGGCCCACCGCCTCGTTGTTGTGGTCGCCCACCCAGCCGAGCGACAGGCGCAGCGGGATGAACACGTCCGCAGCTGCGGAGAGCTGCTCCTCGCGCGGCAGCCGGAAGCCGGGCGGCAGGATGCCGACCACCGTGTAGGGCTTGCCATCCAGCACGATCGCCGTGCCGACGATGGAGGGGTCCGCGCCGAAGCGCTGGCGCCATACCCCTTCCGAGATGGCGGCCACGTCCGGCGCGCCTTCCGGGTCGTCCGAAGGCATCAGCGTCCGGCCCAGGGCGGCCTGCACCTCCAGGACGTCGAACAGGGACCCGCTGGCGTAGACCACCGACACCTGCGCGGCGCCGTCCCGGGCAGCCAGATTGGCGGGGCGCGTGGTGTGCTGCGCCATCGCCTCGAACGACCGCGCGTGCGCGCGCCAGTACTCGAAGTGCCGCTCGTTCACCTCGAGGGTCGGGGCGCGGTCGGCCATTTCCCGCCAGATTTCGCGCAGGGCCACCAGCCTGGACGGTTGCGGGAACGGCAGCGGCTCGAGCAGCACACCGTTGACGATGGAGAAGACGGCGGTGGTGGCGCCGATGGTGAGCGCCAGGGTGAGGACGACGGTGGCGGCGTAGGTGCGGTCGCGGCGGAAGCTGCGGAGCGCGTCGCGGAGGTCGAAGAGCAGGGGTCCCACGGAGGGGTTAGACGGGCACACCGCCGGGCCGGTTCGTGCGTGCGCCCGACTTGACACCGTTCTTCCGCCTCTGCTGTAATCGCGCGCGGGCCATCATCCGCACAGGGTGATGGCCCTTTTGCGTTGTCCGCGATAACCGAGCCGCCCATGACCGCCGACCAGATGCTGCGCCTGATCCTGACGAGTCGCGTCTACGACGTGGCCCGCGCCACACCGCTGGACCACGCGCGGCGGCTGTCCGCGCGCACGCGCCACCACGTGTACCTGAAGCGCGAGGACCTGCAGCCGATCTTCACCTACAAGCTGCGCGGGGCTTACAACCGCATCGCGCACCTCTCCGAGGCCGAGCGCGCGCAAGGGGTCATCACCGCCAGTGCCGGCAACCACGCGCAGGGCGTGGCGTACGCGGCGCGGCACCTGCGGCTGAGCGCGCTCATCGTGATGCCGCAGACCACGCCGGCCATCAAGGTGGACGCCGTGCGCGAGCTGGGAGCCGAGGTGCAGCTCGCGGGCGACAGCTACACGGACGCGAAGGCCCGGTGCGACGAGCTGGTGCAGCAGACGGGCCGCGTGTTCGTGCACGCCTTCGATGATCCCCTGGTGATTGCGGGCCAGGGCACCATCGCGCTCGAGGTCCTGGGAAGCCAGTTGAGCCAGGCCGACACCATCTTCGTCCCCGTGGGCGGAGGCGGGCTCATCGCGGGCATCGCCAGCTACGTGAAGGCGGTGCGGCCCGACGTCCAGGTGATAGGGGTGGAACCGCACGAGGCCGACGCCATGCACCGGTCGCTCGCGGCCGGCCGGCGCGTGACGCTGGATCACGTGGGCATCTTCGCCGATGGCGTGGCCGTGCGCGAAGTGGGCGCGCTTCCCTTCTCGCTGGTGCAGGACACGGTGCACGAGGTCGTGCGCGTGTCGAACGACGAGATCTGCGCGGCCATCAAGGACGTCTTCGACGACACGCGCTCGCTGATGGAGCCGGCGGGCGCGCTGGCGGTGGCGGGGATGCGCGCGTGGGCCGAACGATCTGAGGCGCGTGGACGGACGCTGGTGGCCGTGCTGACGGGCGCCAACATGAACTTCGATCGCCTGCGCTTCGTGGCCGAGCGCGCCGAGCTGGGCGAGGCGCGCGAAGCGCTCTTCGGCGTGACGATTCCCGAGCGGCCCGGCGCGTTCCGCGAGTTCTGCGCCACCATCGGCCGCCGCGTGGTCACCGAGTTCAACTACCGGCTCAGCGGACGACGCGAGGCCCACATCTTCGTCGGCGTGGCCACGCGGTCACCGGAGGAGGCCGACGCGCTGGCGGCCCTCCTGGCCGAGCGGGGCCACCGCACGCTGAACCTCACGCACGACGAGGTGGCCACCCTGCACGTCCGCTACATGGTGGGCGGCCGTTCGCCGGACGTGCGTGACGAGGTGCTCTATCGTTTCGAGTTCCCCGAGCGCCCCGGCGCGCTGATGGACTTCCTCGACCGGCTCGGCGGGCGGTGGAACATCAGCCTGTTCCACTACCGCAACCACGGCGCAGACTTCGGCCGCGTGCTGGCCGGCTTCGAGGTGCCGCCGGGCGACGAGGAGGCGTTCGAGCGCTTCCTGGTGGGGCTGGGCTATCACTACGAGCGCGAGTCGGGGAACCCGGCGTACGAGATGTTCCTGTCGGCGTGAGGGGTCTTGGGTCTTGGGTGTTGGCTCCGCGGGCCCAGAGGAACTGACCGGTCCACGAGCACCGCGTCGATTCAGTACCCCTCGACCAGAAGGCCAGGCACGCGCCGGTAGTGCTCCACGTTCCGGGTGACGACAGGCATCTGGTGCGCGAGGGCGGTGGCCGCGATCCACAGATCATTGCCGCCGATGAGGCGGCCGTTCTCCTGAAGATAGCGGTAGGCGCGGCCGTACTCCCAGCATACGTCCGGGCTCGACTGCAGGACGTAGAACGGGGCGAGGAACGCTTCCCCTCGGGATCGATCGGCCATCGAGAGGCCGGCCGCGAGCTCGCCGGCCACCGTGAACGTCAGGTACAGACGGGCATCGGGATTGACGTCGAGAAACGCGATGGCCGGCCCCGGGACGCCGCGATTGTGCTCGCGCTCCAGGTCAATCAGGAACGACGTCTCCAGGATCAGCGGGCGGCCCACTTATCCTCCGGGGGCGAGTCACGCTTCGTCACCGCCTCGATGCGATCGAGCTCCTCGTCGGAGAAGCGCCGCTCGCCGGTTCGCGCGCGCTCCAGCAGCTCCGCGGCTGTCATCGTGTCTTCGGGCCATCGGGCCCGCAGCACGACCTCGCTGAACGACTCTCCCGGATATCGCCGGGCCGCCCTGAGGCGGTCGTACGCCTGTTTCTTCAGCGAGATGGTCTTCGTACTCATGCATGCACTATGCATATTGCACAGATCGCCGGTCAAGACCAGGCAGTCATTTGCGTATATTCTAACTATCGAATATACTAGATAGCAGGTGACCACCCCGCTCCGCTCCTTCAAGGCCGAGATCTTCCAGGCCCTCGCTCACCCCACGCGCATCGCCATCGTCGAAGCCCTGCGCGACGGCGAGCTCGGCGCGGGCGCGCTCGGCGCGTCCCTCCAGATCGAGCAGGCCAACCTCTCGCAGCACCTGGCGGTGCTCCGCAGCAAGCAGGTCGTCGTCGGCCGCAAGGCCGGCAACCAGGTGTATTACTCCCTCCGCGACCCCGTCCTCGTCCAGGTGCTCGACCTGATGAAGCAGTACTTCCACGCGCACCTGAACGACACCGTAGCGCTGCTGAGCGAAATGGAACCGAAGAGAAGACGCCGCGCATGACATCCCTCATCTCCCGCATCCCGTGGCGAAACTGGCAGCCGAAGCTGGTCGAGACGCTCGCCACGTACACCCGTGAAGCCTTCATCGCGGACCTCATCGCCGGCCTCACCGTCGGCGTCGTCGCGCTGCCGCTGGCCATGGCATTCGGCATCGCCTCCGGCGTGACGCCGCAGGCCGGCATCTACACCGCCATCGTCGGCGGCTTCCTCGTCTCGCTGCTGGGCGGATCGCGGATCCAGATTGGCGGCCCGACCGGCGCCTTCGTCGTCATCGTCGCCGGCATCATCGCGACGCACGGCCTCTCGGGCCTGCTGATGGTGACGATGATGGCGGGCGTGATCCTGGTGTTCCTGGCCGTCACCGGGCTGGGGCAGGCCGTGAAGTTCATCCCGCGCCCGGTGGTGATCGGCTTCACCAACGGCATCGCCCTCCTCATCGCGTCCACGCAGCTGAAGGACTTCTTCGGTCTCGGCATCGCCGATCCGCCCAGCGAGTTCTTCGAGCGGATGAGCGTGATTGCCGAGTCGATGGGCACGGTGAACCCCCTGGCCCTGACGCTGGCCGTGGGGTCGCTGGCACTGGTGCTGGTGGTGCCGCGTTGGTTCCCGCGCATCCCCGGCTCCATCGTCGCGCTGGTCCTGGGCACCATGGCCGTGGCGGCGTTCGGCCTGCCCGTGGAGACCATCGGGTCGAAGTTCGGGTCGCTGCCGGGCAATATGCCCCCGGTGGACGTGCCCACGTTCCGCGCGGACCTCATCCTGCCGCTGCTGCCCTCGGCGCTCACGGTGGCGCTGCTGGCCGCGGTGGAGAGCCTCTTGTCCGCCGTCGTCGCCGACTCGATGACCGGCGACCGGCACAACTCGAACGCGGAGCTGCTCGCCCAGGGCGTGGCGAACCTGGCCGCGCCGCTGGTGGGCGGCATCCCGGTGACGGGCGCCATCGCGCGCACCGCCACCAACTTCCGCTCGGGCGCGCGCTCACCCATCGCGGGCATCGTCCACGCGCTCACCCTGCTGGTCACCGTGCTGCTGCTGGCGCCGCTGGCCACGTATGTACCGCTGGCCACGCTCGCGGCGGTGCTGTTCGTCGTGGCCTACAACATGGGCGAGTGGCGCGAGATCGGCAGCATCTGGCGCCTGGACTGGGCCGACAAGTCAGTGTGGATCATCACCTTCGCGCTGACCGTGATGGCCGATCTGACCGTGGCGGTCGAAGTGGGCATCTCGCTGGCCGCCCTGCTCTATATCTACCGGGTGACCGGCACGACCACCGTGTCGACGGTGACGCCCGAGTACATCGAGGACGGCCGCGTCCACGTGCTGCAGGACAAGCAGGTGCCGCCCTACGTCACCATCCTGCGCATCCACGGACCGTTCCTGTTCGGCATGACGGACAAGCTCACCGACGTGACGGCCGACCTGAAGCCGTTCGCGCCGATCGTGATCCTGCGCCTGCGCAACATGACGGCCATCGACGCCACTGGGCTGCACGCCATCGAAGGGCTGAGCGACCGGCTGAAGAAGTCGGGCCGCACGCTCATCCTCTGCGGCGCGCGGGCGCAGCCGGCCGAGCTGCTGCACCAGACCGAGTTCGTGGAGCACGTCGGCGAGGACAACATCGTGCCGCACGTCGACGCGGCGCTGGTGCGGGCGCGCGAGATCCAGTCGCGCTTCTCGGGTGTCGGAGAGGAGACGGCACGCGACCTGGTCGCAGCGTCGATGTAGGCTGTGGCGTGGACGTCTACCTGATCGACGGGACCTACGAGCTCTTCCGCCACTACTTCGCGGTTCCTCCATCGAAGGACGCGAACGGGCGTGAAGTGGGCGCGGTGCGGGGCGTGCTCACCTCGCTTCTCGGCATGATGAAGGCAGGCCAGACACACGTCGGCGTGGCCACCGATCACGTCATCGAGTCGTTCCGCAACCAGCTGTGGCCCGGCTACAAGACCGGCGAAGGCATCGAGCCCGATCTGCTCGCACAGTTCCCCTTGCTGGAAGAGGCGCTCGCCGGGCTCGGCGTCGTCGTGTGGCCGATGGTGGAGTACGAGGCGGACGATGCCCTGGCGTCGGCGGCGGTGAAGGCGGCGGCGGACCCGAGAGTGGAGCGGGTGCTGGTGTGCACGCCGGACAAGGACCTGGCGCAGGTGGTGCGCGGCACCCGCATCGTGCAGTTCGACCGGCGCGTCCGCACCATTCGTGACGAGGCGGGGGTCATCGAGAAGTTCGGCGTCCCACCCACCTCCATCCCCGACTACCTGGCGCTCGTCGGCGATGCGGCGGACGGCTTCCCCGGCCTGCCCGGCTGGGGCGCGAAGTCGACGGCGGCGGTGCTGGCGAAGTTCAGGCACATCGAGGCGATTCCGGCGGACGCGACCACGTGGGGTGTGAACGCCAACCGCGCGGGCGCGCTGGCCGCCACCCTGGTGCGTGAACAGGAGAGGGCGCTGCTGTTCCGCGACCTGGCGACGCTCAGGACCGACGTGCCGGTGTTCGAGAACGTGGACGAACTGCTTTGGACGGGGCCGAAGTGAGTCGTGGGTCTTGGGACTTGGGTCTTGAGGCTGGAAGTTTTCGGGACCTTCGTAATCCTTCGTGTCTTCGTGGTTTCTTTCTCCCCCGGTTGACGCGTTCGAAGCTCTCGGTCCATGCTGAATCCGTCCACGCGCATGGCGTCCACCACCACCACGTCGCCGCTCTCGCGGTTCCTCACCTTCGATCGCGACGCCTGGGCGCGGCTGCGCGACAACACGCCGCTCACGCTGTCGGAGAGCGACCTGGACGCGCTGCGCGGCCTGAACGAACAGTTGTCGCTGGACGAGGTCGCGGAGATCTACCTGCCGCTGTCACGGCTGCTGAACCTGCACGTGCGTGCGGTGCAGGGGCTCTACCACGCCTCGCAGACCTTCCTCGGCAACGACGCCGAGAAGGTGCCGTTCATCATCGGCCTGGCCGGGAGCGTCGCCGTGGGCAAGAGCACCTCGGCGCGCGTGCTGCAGGCGCTGCTTTCACGGTGGCCCAGCCATCCGTCGGTGGCGCTGGTCACCACCGACGGGTTCCTCTTTCCGAACGCCGTGCTCGAGAGCCGGGGCATCATGCACCGCAAAGGCTTCCCCGAGAGCTACGACCGCGCGGGGCTGGTGCGTTTCCTGGCGGATGTGAAGGCCGGCTCCCCGGAGGCGCAGGCCCCCGTCTACTCACACCAGCGCTACGACATCGTTCCGGGCGCGGTGCAGACGGTGCGGCATCCCGATGTGGTGATTGTCGAAGGGTTGAACGTGCTGCAGGCGCCGCCGGCCGGTGCCGACGAGAGCCAGCTCTTCGCGTCCGACTTCTTCGACTACTCCATCTACGTGGACGCGGACGAGCAGGACATCCGTGACTGGTATGTCGAGCGCTTCCTGCGCCTGCGCGACACGGTGTTCCAGGACCCGCAGTCCTACTTCCACCGCTACGCGGGGCTGGACGAAGCCGAGGCCCGCGCCACCGCCGCCGACATCTGGGCGCGGATCAACGGCGTGAACCTGCGCGAGAACATCCTGCCCACGCGCATGCGCGCGCACCTCATCCTGCGCAAGGGCGCGCAGCACCGCGTCGAGCTGGTGCAGCTGCGCCGCATCTGAACGCCACAGCGCGCCGCGCGAACCTCACTCGCTCGGCGGAAGGACCACGGCCGGCCCGACGAGCGGCATCAGCAACCGGTTGCGAACCACGTGCCACAGTGCGGGTCCGCGCGGGCCCGGCACGATCTCCCCGAGAAAGAACGTGACGTCGTCGTGCGCGAGGTGATGGCTGCCCGCGTGTGCGCGAAGCGCAGCGAGCAGCCGGCGATCGAGCGAGTCGAGGTCGGCACGGCCGTCGCGCAGAAGTCCTTCAAGGCCGGCTTCGCCGAACTCGTGGCCCTCATCCGACGTCGCTTCGAGGACGCCGTCGGTGACGAGGAGAATCCGGTCTCCGACGGACAGCTGGAATCGGCGCCGCGTGAACCCCGGGGACAAGCCCGTGCCGAGGGGCAGGTCGAGGAAGCGGTGCGAACGGGGCGCCGTCGAGGGGCCGTCGAGCCGGCTCCAGCGCTGCTCGTGGGCGCGGTACAACCACCCCGGCGGATGGCCGGCATAGCCGACCGTGAGGCGCCGGGCGGGTGGATAGTAGGTGGCGACAGCGGCCGTGGCCATCGTGTCCAGCCCCGCGCGCTGGAGTTGCGCATCGAGGCGCGCGAGCACGCGCCGGTCGTCGATGGTGTCGACACTGCGCCTGAGCAGCGCGTGCATCTCCGCACCGACCGCGGCAATCGTCTCGCCGTGCCCGGCCACATCGGCCAGGAAGACCCGGGCGATCAACCCGGAACCACAGACCGACATGTAGTGGATGTCGCCTCCGCTGGCGCCGCGGCAGGGGTGCGAGTAGAGCATGCCGCGCATGCCCGGAAGTTCGATCCGTTCGTGGATGGGATCGTTCCCGCCCCGCACCTCGCCGCAAACGAAGCGGGACGCCTGGCGCGGTTCGACGAAGTCTGGCGGGGCGGGTTCGGGTGTCATCGGCGTCGGTCGTTCGGCGCGGCGGGATCACTGAACGCGGGGGGTGCGGCGGCCTGGCATTTCAGGCCGCCGATTCGATGATAGCCGAGGGGTGTTCCCGGACGCCAACCCTGAGACGCTATGCGCGCGTGCCCGAACGGCCGGGTCCTGACCGCCGGCGTCCCGGTCCGCCGGACCCCGGTCGCGCGCCCGATCGCGGTCCGCCAAAGCGGCGGCCGCCCTGCCCCTGCCGGCTCCCCTGGTGACGGCGCCCGGCTTCCGGCAGCGCCTCGTGCGACGAGGCAGTCGTCGGGAAGCTGTCCACCACGACCTGCTCGAGCGGCGCGGGAAGCAGGCGCTGGATGTCGCGCAACAGCTCGCGATCACCCGGCGAGACCAGCGAGACCGCGCGGCCGGTGAGGCCCGCCCGGCCCGTGCGTCCCGCGCGGTGGATGTAGTCCTCCGCCACGAGCGGCAGGTCGAAGTTCACGACCAGCGGCAGCTGCGCGATGTCGAGGCCGCGCGCCGCGATGTCGGTGGCGACCAGCACGTTGACGCGCCCGGCCTTGAAGTCTCCCAGCGCGCGGGTGCGCGCGCCCTGGCTCTTGTTGCCGTGGATGACCGCGGCCTTCACGCCAGCGCGCTCGAGATAGTCGCCCACGCGGTTCGAGCCATGCTTGGTCTTGCAGAACACCAGGGCCTGGGCGCCCGGCGCCTGCGTCAGGACGTGCGTCAGCAGGTCGCCCTTGCGCTGTTCCGAGACGGGGTGCACGTGGTGCGTGACCGTCTGCGCCATCACCTGGCCTTCCGACACGTCCACGCGCATCGGGTCGCGCGTGAAGTCGGCGGAGAGGCGCACCACCTCCTGCGTGATCGTGGCCGAGAAGAGCAGCGTCTGACGCTGGCGCGGCAGGGCCGCGAGCACGCGGCGGAGCGGCGGCAGGAAGCCCATGTCGAGCATCCGGTCCGCTTCGTCGAGCGTGAGGATCTGCACCCCCGAGAGGTCCACCGTGCGCTGCTCCATGTGATCGAGCAAACGGCCCGGCGTGGCGACGATGATGTCGGTGCCGCGCTTCAGTTCCTGGATCTGCGGGCGAATGGAGACGCCGCCGAAAATGGCCGCGACGCGGAGGTTCGCCGGCACGCCGTAGGTGGCGAGTGACTTGTGCACCTGCAGCGCGAGCTCGCGGGTAGGCACGAGCACCAGGCCGCGCGGCTTGCGCACGCCGGACGGCGCGCCACCGCGGACGAGCAGGCGCTCGATCATCGGCAGGCCGAACGCGGCCGTCTTGCCGGTGCCGGTCTGCGCGCGGGCCAGCAGGTCGCGGCCGCTCAGGACCACGGGGATGGACTTGGTCTGGACCGGCGTGGGCGTGGTGTAGCCGAGGCGCGCGAGCGGAGTACAGAGAGAGGGCGAGAGCCCGAGTGACACGAACGGCATGCGAAATACTCCTGAAGTGCCTGGAGCGTTCCCGGACCGCACACAGCAGGCTGACGATGACTGACGGACGAGCATCGCGCCGACAGTGGCGCGTGGATTCTGAGCTGACGGGTACCGAGCGGAGCAGGATTCCAGCGGGAAATCGAGGACCGTGCGCAGAGACCCCAACAGTATACCCCGAAACGGCCATCCGCGCCCGGCTGACGCGCTCGAGGCTGGCCGTCGGTGCAGATTCGGGCAGCAGCCTTCAGTGGGCGGCCTGGGCGACAACCACCGTGGCACCCTCGATGATGGCGTCGTAGGCGTAGCCGGCGCCGAAGTCCTTGTCGAGCACCAGGATGCCCGTGGCTGTCACCACGTCACCCACCTGCACGGTGGCATCGGTCGTCACGGTGATGTCGTTGGTGCCCGCGCTGCCCTCGCCCGAGCCGTCCTGCAGGTGAAGCCAGTTCCGGCCCAGGATGCCGTTGTTCACCTTCACGACCTTGCCGCGCACCGCCACGCGGGTGCCGCCCAGCGCCTGCCGCTTCGCCCAGACGTCGGCGATGGAGAGGCCACCGGTGGGAGGTGCGATCGGCTCCACCGGCGTGGCCGCAGCGCCGCCCTCCGGTGCACCACCGAGTGAGCCGTGGCTGGCGGCCATGTCGGGCGCGCCCGCCGACGCGGGCAGCGACTCGCCGTCGCGCGCCACGCGGGACACGAAGTAGATCACGGGGAACGTGCGGTTGAGTGTCTTGCTGGTGAACTCCGCCATGGGGGACTCGAGCGGCACGGTGAGGCGCTCGCCGGCCTTCACGGGAAACTCCATCGCGGCCGCCCACACCGATCGCCCGCCCTCCTCCAGCCTGAGATAGGTGTACCCGCCCGAGTTCATGGTCTCGGCAACCACGCCCGTGAACGTGCCGCCCTCGGGGGCGCCAGCCGGGGGCGCGCCCGCCGGTGCCTCCTGCCCCGGAGGCGGCGCCGCACCAGCCGCCGTCGTCGTGGGCTCTGCGTTGCAGGCGGCCAGGACGGTGGACAGGGCAAGGGCCGCGGCGGCCCACGAGCGCGAACGGGTGTTGGTGGTCACCGTACTAGTATGTGCCGGGACCGTGCGAGCCGGGTGGGCGCGCATCATGCAGCAACGGCGTCGCCGTGCGGAGAGTGGAGTTGGCTTGCGCCATGCGAGTGGCCGACATGCGTGCCGCACTGGACGCATCCGGTCGGTGTTGGAGCGCGTTCTTGCGCGACCCTGCGAATCAATGATAGGTTCGCGCGCGTCGCTCGCAAGACCAACCCCCGGGAGCCCCCCTTATGAACGTTCAGCCGACGATGTCAGCGCCAACGCCGCCAGGTCCCTGGGCGGTTGCCGGTGGTCCGAAGCCGCCATCCGGTCCGAAGCCGAGTGGCGGCGTCGGTGGTCCGAAGGCCCCGGCCGGTCCGAAGCCGAGCGGCGGTGTCGGTGGTCCGAAGCCCCCGGCCGGTCCGAAGCCGAGCGGCGGTGTCGGTGGTCCGAAGCCCCCGGCCGGTCCGAAGCCGAGTGGCGGCGTCGGTGGTCCGAAACCACCGGCCGGCCCGAAACCGAGTGGCGCGGTCGGCGGTCCGAAGACCCCGTCCGGCCCGAAGCCGCGCGGGTCGAAGCTCGGCCAGCCGAAGAAGTAGAGCCAGGCGTCACGGCCACAGGGCCGAGACCAGCCGCTCGAGGTCGTACGGGCTGACGAACGTCACGAGGCCCGTCAGCATAATCGCGCCGAAGAGCTGGACGTTCATCAGGACTTCCAGCACGAGGTGGAAGACTGCGGCCGTCGCAACCACCGGGTAGCGGAACTCGCGCAACCACACGAGCGGCCCGAGGGCGAACTCGAGGGCCAGCGTGCCCCAGGTCGCCGCGCGCGACCACCACAACGTGCGCATCGCCACCGGCACCGGCCGGCGGCGATAGTCGCTCACCATCGACGCCCAGTACACGGCCGTCCCCATCCGCCACGTCTCGCCTTTCATCTTCGCGACGAACGACTGGAAGTAGACGAACGAGACTTGCAGTTGCAGCAGCCGCAGCACCCACGGCGACGAGGGCGTCGGGGCGCCCGCGCCGGCCAGGATCGCATCGAGCGACCACGCCTCGCCCGCGGGCGAGAAGATGAGCAGGAAGCTCATCATCCGCATCAGGCTGTCACCCCCGTGCGTGACCTCGGGATGGCGGTGGTGAATCGAGGTGAGCGTCACGAACACGATGGCGGCGCTCACGGGCGTGCCGAGCCCGAGCGCGAGGCACGTGGCACCGAGCAGGTGCAGCGCGAAGATCGCGTGGATGGAGCCGCGGCCGGGCGGCAGCCAGCGGAAGAGCGAGAACAACACGCCGCCGTACGTGGCTTCCCATCGCTCGTGCGACAGCACGCCCTCGCGGCCGAGCCACAGCGAGGCGTGCGGCAGGTAGAGCAGCCCGCTCGCGATGGTCACGAACCCGAACAGGATGCGGAACAGCGCAATCGTGAACGGCGGCTCGGGCGTGTGAAAAAAGGCGATCCAGGCGGCCGCGAGTTCGGGCAGGGAGATCATCGCCGCGGCTACGGCTCGGGGTAGGAATAGAAGACGAGCTCGCTCCCCTCTGGCTCTTCGCGGGCCTCGCCTTCCGGCCCCGGCACGTCGTGCTCGTGGTAGACGAGGTCCACCCGCACCGGAGTGCGGTCGGCGTGGAGCCGCATCAGGTACTCGGCGAGCGCCGGCCGAAGGTAATCGGTGTCGCCGTCGAGCACAGACGCCTCGTACTTCTGGTACCGGAACGTCCGGAAGGCCTCGCGGTAGGAGAGGTCGGCCATCCGGGGCGGCGCCCACTCGATCCTGCCACCGCCCGCTGTGGTGATGACCGCCGTGAGATGGCCCTCCACCATCGCCGGATCCGGCGCGAACATGCCCCAGGTCTGGCCCAGGCCGAGCCACAGAACGAGCTTACCGAACGGGGCGACGGCGCGCCCGAGCCACGAATCGGACGGCTGGCCCCACGACCACGCCACGAAGAGATAGAGTGCGATGAAGGCGTTGACGAGGATCGCGCCTCCCGTCACTTCCGCCCCTCGAGGTCGATGGTCCAGATGTCGCCCTCCCGGTGGTTCTGCTCGTAGTAGATCCACTGGTTGTCGCGCGAGATGGTGAAGCCTTCGGAGTAGCCCGGCAGCGCCGGCAGCGGATCGACGGCGTTGGTCCGGGTGTCGAGGATGAACAGCCGGCCGTTGCGGAAGAACACCAGGCGGCGATCGTCGGCGAGCCACGTCGGGTACCGCCCGGTTTCTGTGAGCGTCGTGTAGCGGTTCGCGGCCGGATCGTACAACGTGACCCCCGCGTGCACGCCATCGGCGCGCAGCCGCCAGCCGGCGAGACGGCGCCCGTCGCTCGACCAGGACCACGCGGCGAAGGTCATCCCCTTGTCAGGCAGCGCGGGCAGTGACCGGGGAGGCTGCTTCTCCCAGGGCGTCGTCGTGTCGAGGATTGACGGGTTGTGGTCGAGCGAGCTGTACACCAGGTACCGGCCGTCGGGCGACCACAACGGGTAGTAGAACGTCTCGTTGGCGGTGCCGAAGGTCACCTGGCGCAGGCCGCTGCCGTCCGGATGAATCGTCCACACCTGGAACAGGCCGCTGCGGTTGGAGTAGAAGGCGATCTGCTGCCCGTCTGGCGACCAGCGCGGCGCAACGTTCTTGAATCCGTCATCCGTGATCTGCCGAAGATCCGTGCCGTCGGTGCGGACCACGTAGAGGTTGTTGCTCTGGTCGAGGGAGTACGTGGCCAGCCACTGCCCATCGGGCGACACCTGCGGCTCGGCGAAGAACCGCGAGCCCTGCGTGACCGGCGTCGGCGGGTCCTCCGGCCGGCTGCCCGGCGGGAACGCCGCGCGCATCAGGTTCTGCGTCCACGACTGCTCCACGTAGGCGAGCCGCTTGCCGTCGGCCGACATCGTGATCAGCGCGCTGTTCGAAGAAGGCGTCGTCACCGGCTCCGGATCGCCCGTCGCGAGGCCCGTGGCCTCGTCCACCGGCACGCGCCACAGGTTCATGCTGCCGCCGCGGTCGCTCGAGAAGAACAGGTACCGCCCGTCCGGCGACCAGATGGGGCTCCAGTCCACGAAGCGGTCGTTGGTGAGCGCCACCGGTGCGCCGCCCTGCGCAGGTATCGTCCAGAGGTCCCGCTGGCCGGTGGCATCGGCTGCCCAGTAGGCGATGCGCTGACCGTGGGGCGACCACGACGGCTGCACCGCATCGCCCGCGGTGACCTGACGCCGGTCGCCGGTGGACACGTCGATCACCCAGAGGACACTCGCGTTGCTGTAACGGCTGGCTGGCTGCTCGATGGTTTCCTGCGCGCAGACGATGAACCGGCCGTCGGGCGACCACGACGGGTTGTAGCCGACGTCCGACAGGCGCCGCACCGCTTCGCCGGTGGCGCCCATGACGAAGATGCCACCGCCGCCACGTTCGGATCGGAACGCGATGCGTGTGCCGTCGGGTGAGAACGCGGGCTGCGTGTCATCGGCGGCCGAGTCGGCCGTGAGGTTGGTGGTGTTGCTGCCCTCCACGCGCTGGAGGTAGAGGTCCCAGTTGCCCGAAGACACGCTCGCGTAGACGATCGCCTTGCCGTCGGGCGCCAGGCTCGGGAACGACTCGAGGCCGGGTTGCTCGGTGAGCCGGGAGAACGTGGCGTTCGCGAGGACGTGGGGGGTGGGATCGGTGGCCGGCCTGCGCCACACGAACGAGCCCACGGCCACGAGTGCGGCGAGCACCACGACGGTGCTCGCCATGCCCCCCCATGTTCGCCCGCGCCCTCCCGCCATCGCCGCGTGGGCGGTGCGCGACGCGGCCGAGATGACCGCCGACTCGGCATCGCGCCGCAGCCGCTTGAGGTCGGCGCGCAGCTCGGCGGCCGATTGGTACCGCACCTCGCGGTCCTTCTCGAGCGCTTTCTCGATGATCTGCTGGAATTGCGGCGTCAGTTGCGGATTGATGCTGGCCGCCGGTGCCGGCTGCCCGTGCAGGATGCCGCTCAAGACGACGACCGTATTGCCGCTGAACGCCCGCCGTCCCGTGGCCATCTCGTAGAGCACGAGGCCGAACGAGAAGAGGTCCGTCCGCGCGTCGAGCGGTTCGCCCGCGGCCTGCTCCGGCGACATGTAGTACACCGTGCCGACGGCCATCCCGGGCGTCGTGTTCAGCCCGATCTCGGTCGGGGTGTCGGCCTGCGCCTCGAGCAGGCTCGGGTTGTCCACCTTCGCCAGGCCGAAGTCGAGCACCTTGGCCCGCCCGTCGCGGGTGACGAAGATGTTCGCCGGCTTGATATCGCGATGAACGATGCCCCTGGCGTGCGCGGCCTGGAGTGCGTCGGCAATCTGGATGGCCAGGTCGAGCACTTCCGCGAACTTGAGCGGCTGTCGATCCGCCAGCCGCTCGCGCAAGGTCTGCCCTTCGAGCAGCTCCATGGCCAGCAGCGGCTGGCCGTCTGCGTCGTCGATCTCGTAGATCGTGCAGATGTTCGGGTGGTTCAGCGACGAGGCGGCGCGCGCTTCGCGCTGGAAGCGCTCGAGCGCAAGGTGGTCGCGCGCGAGCTCCGGCGGAATGAACTTGAGCGCGACCTCGCGGCCGAGCTTGGTGTCGTGGGCGCGATACACCACACCCATCCCACCCGAGCCGATCTGCTCGAGGACGCGATAGTGAGAGATGACCTGGCCAACCATTGGGGGCGGCAGACTCCCTGAACTACAGTGGCTGCTGTCGCGTCGCGGCGGCCGAGGAGGTCAGCATGGGCGCACGAGACGATAGCAGATATTTGGGGGTGGCCGATACCCGCGACGGAATGACGCGCTCGGGGCCGTCCCTTCTTCATGGGAATACGCCATTCGAGAACGGGAGGGCTCATGTCGGCTGGTCGTCCTCGCATCCTGATCGGGCTCGCGGCCATCGTGGCAGCCAACGCGCTGGTCCTGAGCTATCCGTCGGTCTATCCGACCGGCACCACCATCTACGAGCCCGACAAGACCTGGAGCGGCTACACCGTCTTCGGGACGCCCGAGCAGAAGGGTGCGGTCGTCGTGGACATGAACGGGCGCCTGGTCAAGCGTTGGACGCAGGTGGCGGCGGTGCCCGGGCCCATGCGCCTCCTGCCGGGCGGGTTCATCATGGGCGGTGACGAGCGGCGGCGGCCGCACCAGGAGGCCCGGAGGCTGGTACAGGTGGACTGGGACGGCAAGGTCGTCTGGTCGTTCGATCGCGGCGACCGCATCACCAACGACAAGGGCGTCGAGACCTGGATCGCCAGGCAGCACCACGACTGGCAGCGCGAAGGCAGCCCCGTCGGCTACTTCGCCCCCGACCAGTTGCCACTCCTCGACCGGGGCCGGACGCTGATCCTTGCGCACCAGAACGTGGACGTCCCGGCCATCACCGACAAGCGCCTGGAGGACGACCGGCTCATCGAGGTGGGCTGGGACGGGCAGGTCGTCTGGGACTGGCGGGCCAGCGATCACGTGGACGAGCTTGGTTTCTCCGAGGACGCGCGGAAGGCCCTCCGCGCCGATCCCAACTGGAACGATCAACGGAAGAGCGCGGACTGGCTGCACATCAACGCCGCGTCGTACCTGGGCCCGAACCGGTGGTACGACGCGGGCGACCGCCGCTTTCACCCCGACAACGTCATGATCAGCAGCCGCGAGGCCTGCATCATCGCCATCATCGAGCGCGCCACCGGTGCCGTTGTCTGGCGGATGGGGCCCGATTACCGGGACACGCCGGCGCTGGCGAAGCTCGAGCAGATCGTGGGACAGCACCACCCGCACATCATCCCGAAGGGGCTGCCCGGGGCGGGCCACCTGCTCGTGTTCGACAACGGCGGCGTGGCCGGGTATGGCGCACCCAATCCGGCGGCGCCGACGGGACGCGGCAGCGTCCGTCGCATCCAGTCGCGCGTGCTCGAGATCAACCCGGTCACGTTCGAGAAGGTGTGGGAGTACGTGATCGGGGGCCAGGAGAGCGTGTCGTTCTTCAGCCACTACGTGAGCAGCGCGCAGCGGCTGCCGAACGGCAACACGCTGGTCACCGAAGGCTGGGACGGTCGGATCTTCGAGCTCACGCCCGACAAGGACATCGTCTGGGAGTACGTCAGCCCGTATTTCGGCAACGACCCCACGCGGACCAATCGCATCTTCCGCGCGCACCGTGCGCCGTACGACTGGGTCCCGCAGGTGCCCCGGCCGGCAGAGACGCGAGTCCTGCGGCCCGACATCACGACGTTCCGCGTGCCCGGGGCCCCGGACGACTGAGCCTGCTTCGGGCCGAAGGCGTGTCCATCAGCGGCAGCCCGCTCGTCAACCCGAAGGTTCGGAGGCCCCCGCCACTCGGCTACGATGGGACATGAGCACGCGCACGTCTCTCTCGGCCTTCGCCGCCATCTGGCGGCAGTTCTGGCAGGGCTACTGGCGGTCACCTCACGGGTGTTGAGGGATGGATCCAGTGGCCTGGGAGCAGGACACACGCCTTCGTGAGCGCGCAACCCGCCCGGCATCCGCCCCCGGAGCGCCGCGGCCGCTGCCCGTCTGGTCCCAGCGATACCCGCACGACACCGGCGAGTAGCCCACGCCGTGTTCCGGCGATCGGCTAGATTCCCGGTCTCTTCCCCCATGTCGGCGGCGGCGGCTCCTTCGTGAGGCGCTCCACCGGCTTTTCCTTCAGCAGGCGCAGCGCCTCGTCCACCGCACGTTCCAGCTGTGGGTCGCGCCCGGCAATCACGTCCTTCGGCCAGTTCTCCACGTCGATGTCCGGTGCGGTGCCCTCGTTCTCCACCGCCCACTTGCCGGCGCGCGTGAAGAAGCCGCCGCGCGGCGCGATCATCCCACCGCCGTCGATGAAGGTGGGCGTGTCGGCGGTGTGCACCAGGCCGCCCCAGGTGCGCTTGCCCACCAGCGGCCCGATCTTGCGGTGTTTGAACATCCACGGCATGAGGTCGCCGCCAGAGCCGGCCATCTCGTTGACGATCATCACCTTCGGCCCCCAGATGCCGGCAGACGGGCTGGTGAACGGCGTGCGCGTACCGGCCACGTTGTTGAAGTAGCCGTCGAAGTCGCGCTGCAGCACGTCGATGATGTAGTCGGCGGCCGAGCCGCCGCCGTTGTAGCGCTCGTCGATCACAGCGCCCTTCTTGTCCTGCTGGGCGAAGTAGTAGCGGTTGAAGCTCTCGTAGCCAGCCTGGCCGGTGTTGGGGACATACACATACGCCAGCTGCCCGTTCGAACGCTTCTCGACGAAGCGCCGATTGTCCTCCACCCACGTACGCGTGCGCAGGCCCTGCTCGTTGGGCACGGGCACCACGGTCACCTGGCGCGCCCCTTCGCGGTCGGGACGACTGTTCACGGTGAGCACGGTCTGGCGGTTGGCGGTCCCGTCCAGCAGGCGATGGATGTTGTCGGGCGCCACCAGGTCCACGCCGTTGATGGCGAGGATGAAGTCGCCTACCGACACGTCGATGCCCGGTCCCGCGAGCGGCGCGCGCAGGTCGGGGTTCCAGCTTTCG
>Ga0209706_10000605_pt1 | contig 20366 bp, 10 predicted proteins | sample PPLLaktember2015_6_FD_187263 | JGI IMG/M metagenome (GOLD analysis project Ga0209706, IMG submission 187263) | Freshwater sediment microbial communities from Prairie Pothole Lake near Jamestown, North Dakota, USA - PPLs Lake P8 Core (1) Depth... | ecosystem: Environmental > Aquatic > Freshwater...
TGGCCGGGGGATTCACGGCCGCGATCCTCTGGGAAGCGCTCAAGCATCTGTTCGGCCTGTATGTGAGCGCGATCAGCACGTTCTCCGCGCTGCCCGGGGTGATCGGATCCATCACGCTGCTCCAGCTCTGGCTCTTTTTCACCTTCCAGGTCTATTTCGCCGGCGCCCAATTGTGTCTCAGCCTCGACCGGCCGTCGTCCTCGCCCTGACCGCTCCAGCGGTTCTCCGGCTTGGCCGGATCAAGCCTCTCTGGCCGCCGAGGGCTCAGCGGCGAGGGGCTTTGAGCTGCCCGTCGACGGTCATGTGGGTCGCCCGGCCGTCGGGGCCCTTCGCGAAGACGAGCACGTGCCCTTCGTCCATATCGAAGAAGCGGGTTTCGGATTCCGGGTGGATCTCGACCTTGTCCTCGCCGTCGATCACGAAGAGCGTCCCGTTCTCCATCTTCACGTCGAGGAAACGGCCGGGACGGAGCTCGTAGCGCCCTTCCAGGGCGGCCAGGGCCGCGGGATCGACCGTCACGACCTTCTTCTCGGCCGGCTTGAAGGACGGCCAGTCGTATTCGCGGGCGACGGCGCGAAGGATCTCGGCCGCCAGGAAGGCGCCCCGGTCGCCGTTGGCCATGACAACGGCGCCGCGGCCGCCCTCGAGGTAGGCCGTCATCTGGCACTTGAAGCCTTCATTCGAGCCGCCGTGGCCGAAGCTCGCGGCCAGGCCGAGCCCGTCGAGGCTGAGCCCCAGGCCGTAGCCGGGCTTCTGGGCGGTCGTCATCTCGAGGGCCAGGGCCTTCGAGAGCACGGTCGACTCCCCCCGCCGCGCCTCCGCGATCTCGAGCAGGAACCTGGCCAGGTCGGTCGGGGTCGTCCAGAGTCCCGCAGCGGCCATCTCGGGATAGGTGTGAGTGCGGCCCGGGAGGAGCTTTCCGTCGGAGGTGTGGCCGCCGGCCGCCGCGGCACGGCGGGCCTCGGGCAGCGGCTGGTCGTAGGTGCTGTCGGCCATCCCGACCGGCTTCAAAACGAGTTCGGCCATGAGGTCGGGGAACGGCCGGCCGGTAACGTCCATCATCAGCTGTTGGGCCACGGTGAAGCCGCCGCCGGAGTACCGCCGGATCTTGCCCGGGACGACGTCGACGCGGACCGCGGCGCTGTTGGCCGGCTTCTCTCCGTCGAGCACCTGAAGGACCGTGGGCACGGGGGCCTCCGCCGGATACCCGCCGAAGCCGGAGACCGTCAATCCGGCCGTATGGCTGAGTAGGCGCCGCAGCGTGACCTTCTCGGTTTTGGTGAACTCGTTCTCGGGCACCTTCCAGGACTTCAGCACGGCGTTGACGTCCTCGTCGAGGGACAGCTTGCCCTGTTCGACCAGGCGGAGGGCCCCCAGCGCCGCGACCGGCTTGCTGATAGAGGCGGCCTGGAAAAGGGTCCGGGGCGTCACCGGCGTCGCCGTCCCGGTCTCGGTCACGCCGTAGCCCCTGGCCCACTCGATGGCGCCGTCGTTGATGACGGCGACGCTGACCCCCGGCGTCTTCATCTCGGACATCCGCTCAGCCAGGGTCCTCGCGGGCAAGGGCCGGCCGGCGATGACGAAGGACGGCAGGAGGCCGCTCTCGACGCGGGCCGCCCGGGCGGCGACGGCGGCCGGTCCGAATTGGCCGACGACGCCGGCGAATTCCCTCCGGACCGATCCGTAGGCCTCGGCGGCGATGCTCTCCTGGAAGTCCGCCATCTCGGCCGCCGACGGCTTTGCCGCCGCCCACTCGGCCCATTTCGCCGCGGCCCGGTCCATGGCCCGGTCCTCGATCCGCAGGAGCTTGGGGAGGACCCCCTCGCCGCCGAAGGTCCGGAGCCGGGTGACATTGAGATACTGGACCAGCCGGCCCCGCTTGTCCGGGTAGAGGTAGGCGACGATGGCCCGGGCGGCGTCATTGAGGGGCGCGGTCTTGGGCCCTGTGGTCGCGGACGGGACCTTTCCGGAGGCCGGCCAGACCGGCACGGCGACTCCCGCCACCGGCTGGCCGAGGAGGACCCACATGGTCGAGAGGTCGGCCCGGGCCCGCGACGGGGCGCCTTCGAAGACCAGGACCGAGACGCTCGTGTTGCGGTTGATGGTGTCGTTGGTGTGGACGTAAAGAGGCGCGGCCGGGTCGTCGGGCAGGGGCCGGGCCAGCGGGTTCGAGTGCAGCTTCTCGTGGACGAGGTCGCGGGCCGCTTCGCGCAGGATGAACCGGGCGTCGATCCGTCCCTGCGGGCGGGCCGCCTCGACGATGTGGCCGATCCGCTCGAAGCGATCGAACCCTCCGCCGAGCAGGGGGTTGGGCGACGTGAAGGCGAAGTTCGTCCGGACGATGGTCCCGAACGGGGCCACGCGCGGGTCGGCGGCATCGAACTTGACGAAGGAATCGCGGCGCGTTTCGAAGAAGCAGGCCCCGCCCTCGGCGTCGATGACGCCGAAGTTCGTGGCCAGGTCCCACTTCCCTTTTTCCCGGACGAGAAGGGCCTCGAACTCCTTGACCGTCGCGCACTCGCCGAGGGCGAGCTTCATGAAGGCGCCGTTGCCGGCCCCGTCGAGCTTTTTCGCCGCGTCGCCGAGGTCGTCGGCCTGGGAATTCATGATGGCGAAGCCCGCGGCGTTCTGCCCGCCCCAAACTTCGCCCGGATCCACGTCTTCGGAGATGACGACGGCGGCGAAATCGTATTTCGGGCCCTTGAAGAACGCGAGCTTGTTGTTCGGGTCGGAAGTGTCGCGATTCTTCCACATCACCGGACGGCCGTTGGCCGCGGCCTTCCCCGCGATGACGGCCAGCGTGCACGGGGCGGCGGCCTGGATGAGGAAGGCGATCCCGGCGGCGATCATGAGGACTTTCGAAAAGACGGTGCGGCGTGTGTTCATGGCTTCAGTTCCTCCTTGACACGATCTCGACCCTCACGGCAGGTCCCGCGACGTCGATCTCCGCCCGCAGCGGGTAATCCCCGTCGCCCGTCGCGGCGAGCGGCACGGGCCGGCCGTCCGCGACGATCTCGTACGTCGATCCTTCGGGGCCGGAGATCCGAAGGCCCGTCTTGTGCGCGTCGGCGGTCCGGTTTTCGAGGACGAAGGCGACGCGCCGGAGCGACTTGTCCATCTCGATCCGCCGGCCGGCGGCGAAGCCGTCGCGCTCGAGCTCGATCTTCAGCCGGAGAGGCCGTCCCTCCCCGGCCGGGGCGGGAAGGACCGCGGCGAGGCGGCGCCTGAGGCCGTCCCGCGGCTCGACCGCGACGCGCTCCCGGCCCTCCTCTTCGAGCGCCCCGCCGTACGCGATCCAGCCGAACACCGGATCGCGCGTCACGACGGTCGCGGCCATGCGCAGGGCCCCGCCGTACCCCAGATCGATCTCGCCGTCATAGCGCCAGGGGCCCCGCGGCACGGTGACGCCCCCGGGATAGCTCGAGCCCATCCAGGCGCCGCCGGCCTTGGCCGTCTGGAACTGCCAGCCGGAGGCCCCGTCGTTCTCCGGCCCGGGATACCAGAAGCCGAAGCCCGTCTCCGGCCGGCCCGTGTTCATCAGGCACCACGAGCCGAGGTAGGAGGCATAGCCGAGCTGGAGCCAGTCGAAGGGCCGGGGCGCGAAGTTGAGCGCGAAATCGAGCACGCCCCAGCCGCCCATGGCCGCCATGTAGCTCACGCCCGGATCGCAGCCGAGGGCATGGTAAGCGGGGTTGAGCCAGCCCCGGACCGACAGCCCGGCGAGGAGCTGGCGGTCCATGAAGTCCCGCGAATCCTCGCGCCGGACCCGGGGATGGGAATACCACTTGTCCAGCTTGACGTCGTGCCAGAGGTCGCGGTCGGGCGCCATGTCGCGCGTCGCCCCGTATTTCGCGAAGGCGTAGGTCGACTCGAAAGCGGTGCGGTCGAAGGCGTACTCCGAGCGGAAGGGGTAGCGGTCGTCGTAGACGAAGTACTTGACCTTCTTCTCCCATTCGTTCCGGAGCCAGGCGGCCCGCTCCGGGAAGCCTTCGCGGTCCAGGGAGGCCGCGAGCTCCAGGACGACGAGCTCGTTGTAGAGCCCCCATTTATAGGTCTCGTAATAGCTCGGGTAGATCTCGGTGGGATACTTGAACAAGGCCCGGGCCGTGCCCCAGGCCCGTTCGAGGTAGCCGGCCGCATCGAGATAGGTCGACATCCCGGGATACATCTTGGCGATCTGGTACATGTGGAAATAGAGCATGACGACATGGGGGTAATCGTAGGAGCGCCAGACGTGCTCCTTGGACAGGTCGCGGAGGGCCGTGGCGCCGTCCCGGAGCGCCTCCGCGTAGGCCCGGCGGCGGGCCGGGTCGCGGTTGACGTACCAGTTGGGGGTCCCGTAGATGCCATAGGGATAAGGCGATTCGTCGTCGCGGCGCTGGAGCTTGCCCCAGACGAAACGCTGCAGGTAGTACTCGATCGAGGCGATCTCCGCCCGGTCCGGGTAGACGACGTTCTTCGCCGCGAGGAAGGGGGCCTTGCAGAGCCCGGGATCGTCGCAGGTCAGGACGTAGGCCATGCGGTCGAGGAAGATGTCCGGGTCCTCGACCGTCCGGGTGGCCTTGGCGGCCATGTCGTAGGGGCCGTAGACGCCGTCCCACCACTTCGACGGGTCCTTGATCTGCTGGCGGGAGACCAGGAAGGCCGCCCGCTTGCGGATCAGGGTTTCCAGGGGCTCGGTGACGAAGAACTCGAGGAAGGTCCGCCGGCCGCCGTTGTGAACGATGGTCAACATGTTCTCGCCGAGCCGGCGGAACGCCGCTTCATAAATGCGGTGGCCGGCGACGGGCTCGCCCAAGTACTGAATGGTCGTCCGGTCGGGGAATTCGGCCCGGACCTCTTCGATCCGGGCCTTCGTGTGAAGCGAGAAGCGGGCCCGGAGGTCCTCGGGGACGGTCATGCCCGGAACGACCCGGACGTCGAAGAGCCCGGCTTCGTGGATCAGGGACCGGAGCTCGTCATAGCTCGAAGCCCACTGGAACCGGAAGCCGTACTCCGCCCGGCAGCCTGGACGGCCCGCGGCCGCGAGCTCGAGCGAGGTGTGGGCCTGGCGCCAGGTGCCGCGGGCTTCCGCCGGCCCGCTGCGGCCGGAATGGATGAAGAGCAGGCTCTCCCGGCGCCCGCTTCCGGCCCAGTACTCGAGCTTGGTCCCCGGACGGACGGTCACCAGGAGGTAGGGCGGGGCGCCGGAGGCGCGCACGAAATAGACGAATGATCCGGCGCCCGAAACGAACTGGTGGCGGAGGAAGCCGCGCTCGAAGATCTGGGCGGGATCTTCGCCGTAGGGCCCGGCCGCGGGGATGGAGACGGCAAGGTCGCCGACCTCCACGGGCCGGCCGGCCGTCGATTCGAGCGCGATCGTCCAATCGAGGACCCGTCCGTCGGTCCGATAGGTCTCGACGGCACGGACCGCGCCGTCGGATCCGTCGCTCACGTAGGTGGCCGTGCCGTCCTTCGCCGAGACCTTCCGGTCCCCGCGGGCGGCGATCTCGATCCAATCGCGATGATCGCCCGCCCGATAAGCCACCATGAGGCCGAGCACGGGGGGCCGGGCTCCCCGCAGGCCGGCGGCGGGCATGAGCGTGGCCTTGAACGGGTCGCGGGGATTGGCCAGGGCCGAAACGCCCCGCTCGTCGCAGGCGAAGCGGAAATCGCCTTTTTCGATGACGACGGAAGCCGCAGCGGGTCCCGTTCCGGGCGCAGCGGGCCGGGAAGCCGGAAGACGGGAGGCCGCGGACAGGGTCAGGGCCAGAACCGCGGCGCCGACGGCCGAAGCGCCCGCGAGTCCGGGACGGAGGCGGGAACCAACGACCGATCGCGGCATGGGCGTGAGGATTGTATACCAGACGGCCCGCCCGAGGACAAGCCCGGAGCCCGAAGAGCCCTCGGCTAGCTCGCCCGGACTCCGGGCTTGGGCCGCGCCGGCTTCTGAGCGGCATAGAGGATCAGGCCGACCGTGGCGGTGGCCAGCTTGCGGATCCGGCGGATGATGCCCAGGCTCAGACCCAGCGCGGCGGAGTATCCCAGAGTCTGGACGGCAAGGACGTGGGCGCTCTCCGCGACTCCGAACTGGCCCGGCACGATGAAGAAGGCCGTATTGATGAGCGTGACGCCCGTCGAGATGAACAGGGCCTGGAGGGCCGACAGGGCGGCCCCGAGGACGTTCATGATGACCAGGACCTCGACCGCCCCGAGGACCCGGGCGGCGAAATGGAGAGCCGTCGCCGCCACGGTCCAGCCGCCCAAGCCCCCGTGGAGGACGCGGAGGTTCGCGTCGAGATCCCGGATATGACGCTCCCGCCCGGCGGCGAAGCGCCCCGCCCGGGGGAAGATCTTGGCGACCCCGTTGAGCGTCCAGAGCGCGCCCTTCCGCTGAACGGTCACCAAGAGAACAACGCCGATCCCCGTTACCAGCAGACAGACCGCGGCCGCCACCGTCATCCAGTTCGGGAGGTCGAGCAGGAGCAGGCTGAGAAGGAACCCGGAGGCCAGGAAGAGCGCGGAGGCGAAGGCTTCGACGGTCTTGTCGACGATGATGCCGGGGAGGCCCTCCTTGAGCGGGACATGACCTCGGATCAGGAAGGCCCGGGCGGCATCGCCGCCGACGTTGGCCGATGGCAGGAGCGTGTTCAGGGCGTCGCTGATGATCTTGACCAGGAACAGGCGCCCGAGAGGGACCGGCCGGAAATGGGCCCGTTGGATCGCATGCCAGGCCCAAGCCTGCAGAAAGAGCCAGGCGAAGCCGAGGCCGACGATGACCAGAAACCAGGGGCCAAACCGGGATAGCTGCGTGAGAACGGCGGCCACTCCGACCCGGGAAATCAGGTAAATGAGGAGCAGGAGCCCGGAGCAGGTCAGGAGCGCCCGGGCCCAGCGGGGGAACCGCTTGCGGGGGCCGGAGAGAAGGGCGCCCGCCGCGATCGCCTCTTCGGCCTTGCGGAGCGCCGGCTCGTCGTCGACATCGAGCCAGAAAAGCCCGGCCGTGTCCCAGGTCCGGGCCAGGCCCCTTTCGGCGAGGACCCGGATGCCGCCCGCAAGGGAATAGTCGCCGCGTCCCTGGCTGGTCTCGAGCGCCCCGAACAGGGCCGGGGTGCAGAGGAAGGCGCCCGTGTCGAAGGCGTTGAATTCCGGGATGTGCTTGCCGATGGCGGCGATGCGCCCGCCGGCATCGAGGACACGGGTCACATCGTCGAGGTCGACCGTGGGATGTCCGGACGTCCGGCGGTCGACGGCCAGGATGACCTCGTCGCCGCCGATCGATTGACACATCAGACCCTTGAGCAGGGCCGGATCGAAAATGTGGTCGGACATAATGAGCAGGAAGCGCCCGCCGGCCAGGGACTTGGCTTTGAGGACGGAGAGCCCGTTCTCCTTCTCCCATTCCTCGTTCCGGACGGCCGTGATCGAAAGGCCGTCCGACCCGGCCCGGGCCCGGAGATGCGCTTCGACCTCGGTGGCAGCGTATCCGGTCACGACAACGAACTCCCGGACGCCCGCGGCGCGAGCGGCGTCGATGGCCCGGTCGATAAGGGCTCTCCCGGCGACCTCGAGGAGGGGTTTGCTCGGCGCCCGGGCCGCCAGCCGGCTCCCCCGGCCCGCGGCGATGATGACGCACTTCAGGCCGGATACTCCGGCTCGGCCGCTCATCCGGCCTTCTTTCTCGCCCGCGCGATCAACGTAAGCCCGGCCGCCGCGGCTTCCGGCGGCCGGCCACGCGGGACGGACGAGACCCGGTGGACGGTCCCCAGGACGACGTACCCCAGGATGCGCAGGGGGACGAACGCCCCGGGCAGGTCGTCGAGCTTCCAGGAGAGCCGCACGAGTCGCAGGGCGCCGGGAGTGGCCATGACGAAACCGGCCGCTTCGAGGTCGAAGCCGGCCCGGGCCAGCTTGGCCCGGACGATCTCCTGCGTGTAGAACGTGTTCACGGCATAGCGTCGTTGGTGCCGTTCCCTCTCGGCCGCCGTGATCCCGGGGTTCGTGAGGCTGTCGGCGGAGAAGACGAGCAGGCCGCCGGGCTTAAGGGCCTGCGAGACGTTCCGCAGGACCCGCTCGTCGTCGGCGAGATGCTCCAGGACGCAGAGGCTCAGGGCCTTGTCGAACGAGCCCGGCGGGAAGTCCGCCCGCTCGGCGTCCAGGTTCAGGAATTTCGCTCCGCCCCCCCTGTAGCGGCGGCGGGCGAAGGCCAGCCGCTTCTCGTGGAGGTCGATCCCCGTCACCCGCGCGCCCGTCCGGCTGATGAGCCAATCGTAGTAGCCGTCGCCGCAGCCGATATCGAGGATCCGCTCCCCTGCCGCCGGCGCCAACCAGCGCAGGACCGCGTCGCACTCGTCGGCGCGGCGGAAATTGAGGCGGCTGAAGCCGCGGCCCCAACGGGCCGGGGACAACGGGGCAAGTCTTCGCGTCATTAGCTGTCCGGCCCTCTGCGGCTCCGGCGTGGAGTCCATTATAAGGACATGCGGGCGGACTTGACAAGTTGGCGGACGGGAGCGATTTGTCAAGACCGGAAAGCCGATGTTATAATCGGCATGTGAACGGTCAGCAAGGGGACGCCTCGGGTTTCGATTACCAAGCGTCTCTCAAACCTCCCCTGCCCGCCCGGGTGCCCGGGATCGCCAGGCTCGACCGGGTCATCAACCGTCCCCTCGCGGGGCTGATCGTCCGGGCGGCCCGGCGCTTGAACCTGCGGCCCAATCAGATTACCGTGGCCGCTTTCGTCCTCAGCCTGGCCGGGGCGCGCTTTTTCCTGGGAGGGAACGGACCGAGCTTCCTCGTCGCCGGCATCCTCATCTACATCGGCACGCTCTTCGACGCGGCGGACGGGATGCTCGCCAGGTCGACGGGACAGTGCACGCGCTTCGGAGCCTATCTCGATCTCTACCTCGACCGGATCACGGATTTCGTCGTCCTCGGGGCCATGGCCTGGGGCTACTTTCTCCAATCCGGCCGGCGCGGCTTCCTCGTTTTCAGCCTTGTCGGGGTGGCCGCGTACATGCTCCAAGTCCTCCTCTATTATCTGGAGCGGGAGTACCGCGGACTGCAGTCGGGCTCCGGGGCCAGCGGCGATTATCGCGGACTCGTTTACCTGGGGATCCTGGCGTTTTCGCTCGCCAACCGGCTGGAGATCGTCATCGCCATCCTGTGCGCGATCCCCGTCCTCAATATCGTCTACCGTTTCATCCGCTACTGGATCGTCGAGCGTCCGGAGGAGCCGCCTTCCCGAACGCCCTGATAGCCGGTTAGAGAAAGGGGGGCATCATGCCCGCGATCTTGAGAGGCAGCGATATCGCTCCGGCCGGAGGCAAGCTCGGCGTCCTCATCCCCGGCATCGGCGCCGTCTCCTCGACTCTCCTGACCGGCCTGTTCTCGGCGCGCAAGGGGCTGGCCCGCCCCATCGGGTCGCTGACCCAGACAGGCAAGATCAGGCTAGGCAAGAGGACGGAAGGCCGGTTCAAGCCCATCAAGGAGTTCGTCGGCCTGGCCGGCCTCCCCGACCTGGTCTTCGGCGGGTGGGACTGCTTCCCCGATTCGGCCTACGAAGCGGCCCGCAAAGCCAAGGTCCTCAGGCCGGAGCACATCGAAGCCGTCCGGGACGAGCTCGAAGCGGTCCAGCCGATGCCCGCCGTCTTCGACAGGGAGTTCGTCCGCAACCTCGACGGGCGTCACGTCAAGAAAGCCGCCACGAAGATGAGCCTGGCCGGGATGCTGATGAAGGACATCGACGATTTCCGCTCGCGCCACGGGACGTCACGCCTGGTCATGTGCTGGGCGGCATCGACCGAGGCCTACCGGGAGACCCAGGGCGTCCATGCTTCGGTCAAGGCCTTCGAGACCGGGCTCGAAGCGAATTCACCGGATATCAGTCCCAGCCAGATCTATGCCTACGCGGCCCTCAAGATGGGCATCCCCTACATCAACGGCGCCCCGCACATCACCACCGATTGCCCGGCCTTCCTGGAACTGGCCGCGGAGAACCGGGTTCCCGTCTGCGGCAAGGATTTCAAGACGGGCCAGACCCTGATGAAGACCATCCTCGCCCCCGGCCTCGCGGCCCGGGTGCTGGGCATCTCGGGCTGGTTCTCGACGAACATCCTCGGCAACCGGGACGGCGAGGTCCTCGATGACCCCGAGTCGTTCCGCTCCAAGGAGATCTCCAAGCTCGGGGTCCTCGACACCATCCTCCGGCCCGACCTGTATCCGGAGCTCTACGGCGGTCTCTGCCACCAGGTCCGGATCAACTATTATCCGCCCCGCGGCGACAACAAGGAATCATGGGACGCCATCGACATCTTCGGCTGGATGGATTACCCGATGCAGGTCAAGGTCAATTTCCTCTGCCGGGATTCCATCCTGGCCGCGCCGGTCGTCCTCGACCTCGTCCTGTTCACCGACCTGGCGGCCCGGGCCGGGATGCACGGCATCCAAGAATGGCTGTCCTTCTATTTCAAGTGCCCGATGGTCCGGGAAGGGCTCTACGCCGAGAACGATCTCTTCGTCCAGCGGAGCAAGCTCATGAACACGCTGCGTTATCTGATGCGCGAGGAGCTCATCCACCACACCGGGCTCGACTATTACTACGACCTCGAGGACGACTGAGCCCGGCTCAGGATCCGGCCAGGACGCCCCGGATCTTCTCCGCGATCTCCCCGGTCGAGAAGGGCTTCATGATGAAACCCCGGATCCCGGCGGCCCGGATCGATTCCTCCCGGACGGCCTCGCTGTAGCCCGTGCTGAGGATGATGGGGATGTCGGGCCGGACGCCCAGCATCTCCATGGCCAGCACCTCGCCCGTCATGCCCGGCATGGTCTGGTCGGTGATCACGAGGTCGAAATCCCCGGGCCGGTCGCGAAAGAGGGCCAGGGCCTCGAGAGGCCCGGTCGCGGCGCTGACCGTGTAGCCGAGACGTTCCAGCATGGGCGGGACGGTGCGGACCAGGATGTCTTCGTCGTCGACGAAGAGAACTCGCCCTTTTCCCGTCGGCGGAGGCCCCGCGGCGGACCGCTCCGCCAACCGGCCCCCTTTCTCCTCGGGAAGATAGACCTCGAAGCGCGACCCGCGCCCCGGCGTCGAGGAGACCTTGATCGTCCCGCCGTGGCTCTTGACGATGCCCAAGGCGACGGGCAAGCCCATGCCCGTCCCCTCGCCGCGCCGCTTGGTCGAGAAGAAAGGATCGAAGATCCGGTCGAGGATGTCCGCGGGTATGCCGGTCCCGGTATCCTCGACGCTCAGCTTGACGTAGGGCCCCGGCTTCAGGTCGAGGTGCCGGGCCGCCGCTTCAGGCCCGACAAGGGCCTCGCAGAGCGAGACGTCGAGCCGGCCGCCGTCTGCGCGCATGGCGTGGGCGGCATTGCTCCCCAGGTTCATGAGCACCTGGTGGATCTGGGTCGGATCGGCCCGGACCCGGCCGGCCTCGGCGTCGATGCGCTCCAGGATCTTGATGCTCTTCGGGATCGACGACTGCAGGAATTTCACGGCCTCTCGGACGACGGGGACGATGTCGACCAGATCCCGTTTCTGCTCCGACTGCCGGCTGAACGCGATGATCTGCTTGACCATCTCCCGTCCCCGGTTCGCCGCCTCGAGGATGAGGTTCAGATATTGGGAGGCGGGGCTGTCTTTTTCGGCGTCGAAGGCGGCCAGCTCGGCGTTGATGAGGATGGGCACCAGGATATTGTTGAAATCGTGGGCGATGCCTCCGGCCAGAGTGCCCAGGGCGTCCATCTTCTGGAGATGCCGCACGGAGACCTCGAGCCGGTGCTCATTCGTCATGTCGCGTTCCAGGATGGCGTAGTTGACGATCTGGCCCGACGCGTCGCGAACGGGAGAGATAGTCAGGTCGAGCTTGCTCTCCGGCACGCCCCGGAGCGTCCGGGTCAGCCGGCCTTTCCAAACCTCGCCCGTCGCCAAGGCGTCCCGGATGCCTTGCCGGAACGATTCGGCCTCGATGTCGAGCCTGACGATCTCGCCGTACTTGCGGCCGAGCGTCTCCGGCCTCGCGATCCCGTGAAGGGCCTCGAAGGTCTTGTTGACGTAGACGATGCGGTCCGCCTGGTCGGTGATGGCGATGGCCTCGCTGCTCTGCTCGACCGCCGTCGACAGGCGCCGTCTCTCTTCCTCGGCGCTGATCCGCTGCGTGACGTCCACGAGGCTCAAGATGACGCCTTCCGTCTCTTCCCCGGCGGCGACCCGCTGCAGGCTCCAATCCCAATAGGAGGCCTTCCGGCCGGAGACCCGGGGAGGTATGAACGGGCTTTCGAGCTCGATATGGGGCACGCCCGTCTCGAGGACCTTCCGGAAGATCGCTTCTCTCGCCGAGTCGGGATACAGGGTAAAGAGGTTCTTCCCGGTGTAAGACCCCGGATTCCCTCCGAACGCGTCGGCGAAGGCCCGGTTGACGCGGATAAAATCGAAGCCTTTGTCGAGGTAAGCGATCGAGAGGTCGACACTGGCGAAGACCCGCTCGAGCAAAGCGCTCGACCGGGCCAGCTCCGCGGTCCTTTCGGCGACCTTTTTCTCCAGCCCGATCTGGTAGGCGAGCAGATCCTCCTCCACTCTCTTGCGTTCGGTGATGTCCTGCCCCTGGGCGATGGCCGCCACGACGCGCTCGCCGTCGGGTCCGAGGATGCTGGCCGAGTTCCAGAGCACCGTCCGGGCCGTGCCGTCGGTACGGAGGATGGGGATCTCCACGACCTCCCAGCGCTCGCCTTCGAGGATCGTCCGCCCGATCAGGCGAAGGGATTCCTCCTTGCGGTCCTCCGGAAAGAGGAGGCCGATGTCCCGGCCGAGGACCTCGTCCGCCTTGAGCCCGGTCATATCCTCGAAGGCATGATTGAAGCGGGTGATCCGGAGCCGGGGGTCCCAGACGATGATGGGCGCATTGGCATAATCGAACAGGCTGTCGAGGTAGTCGCGGGCTTCACGCAGGCCTTCTTCGGCCAGCTTGATGGCCGTGATGTCGTTCCCGATGGCCAGGATCTCCCGGAGCTTCCCGGCCTTGTCGGTCAAGGCCCGGTTCGTCCATTGGACCCAGACCCGGCGGCCGTCCCGGAGGACGTTCTCGTTCTCATTGCTCGCGTGCAGCTCGGGATTGGCCACGATGTGGTCGGCGAGCCGGCTCAGGTCGAGTCCCGCCGAGTCGGTCTCCGGGACGAGGATCCCGACGCTCCGGCCGAGAATCTCGTTCTCGGCATAGCCGAAGAACTTCTGGGCGAAGCGGTTGAAATAGATGATCTCGCCGGTCGGTTTCCATCGGATGATAATGGAGTTGGCGTTGTCGACGAGCTCGCGGAGGTTCTGCTCGCTCACCCGGAGCGCTTCTTCGGCCTTCCTGCGCGCGGTGATGTCCCGGCCGTAGATCCGTATCTTGTCTTCTCCCTTGATCGCCGAGATCGTCTGCATGTACCAGCGGCGGTTGACCTTGATCTCCCTGGTCAAGGCCGTTTGTCCGGACTGCCGAAGCTTCGAGGCGGCTTCGGGGACGCCGGCCAGCCAGGGGTGCCGGGCCCCGGCCTTGGGAAGGCCGGAGAAGATCCTCCGGGCCGCCGGATTGAGATAGGTGATGCGGCCCTTCCCGTCCGCTTCGAGGACGGGTTCGGGATCGAGCTCGGGGAAGGTCGCGAGCTTGGCCTGGAGCTCCCTTTGCCTGGCCTCGGTGATATCGCGGATGAGCCAGCGGAAGCCGGCCGGGCCTCCTTTCGGCCCGGGGATGGCCGTGATGTCCACCTGGGCCGGGAAGGGCTGTCCCTTCTTCGGGCGGAGGCCGATCTCCCAGTTCTCGAGCCTCCCCGAAATCGGCAGACGGCCGAGCCGGGCAAAGAAGATCTTTCGATCAGCCCGCTCGACGTACAGGACGAGCGGCTTCCTGATGAGGGAGGCCGGCTCGACTCCGAACAGGGTCCCGGCCCTCTCGTTCGCTTCGAGAATGAGACCCAGGGCGTCGGTCACGAGATAGGCATCGGGGGCGAGGTCGAAGAGCTCCAGATAGCGCCGGCGCTCATCCTCCGCGGCCTCGTGAGCGGTCGCTCGGACCCGGCTGTCGAGGAGATCCGTTTTCTTCATCGCCCGGCAGTCAGCGAGAAATCCATCCTGCCCTGGGGTGCATCATAACATCGAGATCCATCCGGGCGCAATGTCCAGTCCCGGCCAAGCATCCGCGCCCCGGAAGGCCCGGAAGCGGCCCGCTTGGCACGAATCTTGTATATAACCAATGCGGGTTATGCCTCTATTGCCTCCGAAGATCCTGTCTTGGGCTCCCCGCCATCGGGGGAGGCGGGGGGTCCAACGACAGGCGCGTCGGACGGCCCGATCTTCCCAGCCCGCTGAAGGCGGACAGTCGCAGGTCTGCTAAAGCAAGCGCTCCCAGCGCACGGCCCGCCTGAGGATGCGGTCGGGGACCACCTCGACGCCGAGCCCGGGACCCGGGGGGATGGCGATGAACCCGCCGGCGTCGAGGACGACCGGCGGATCCGCGATGTCCTCGTCGAAATAGTTGGCCGTTTCGGAGGTGTCGCCGGGAAGGTTGAATCCCTCGGCCGCCTGGAGGTGGATGTTGACCGCCCGGCCGATGCCCGTCTCGTCCATGCCCCCCGACCAGACGTCGATGTCGCGCCCGGCGCAGAACCGGGCGATCCTCATCGACTCCTGGAGGCCGCCCACCCGGCCCTGCTTGATGTTGATGACGCGGCAGGCCCCGAGGGCGACGGCGGTCCGGGCGTCGGCCAGGCTGTGGATGGACTCGTCGAGGCAGATCGCCGTCTTCATCTCCTTCTGCAGGAGCGAGTGCTCGTAGATATCGGTGTAGGAGAGCGGCTGCTCGATCATCATGAGGCCGAACTCGTCGAGCCCGCGCAGCCGGGCCTTGTCGGCGAGCGAATAATCGCCGTTCGCGTCGACCATCAGCCGGAGCGCCGGGAATCGCTCGCGGACGGCCCGGACCCACTCGATGTCCTGCCCCTTCTTGACCTTCATCTTGACCCGGTGGTAGCCCTTGGCCACGGCCCGTTCGACCGCGGCCAGGAGGTCCTCCCGCGTCTCCTTGAGCCCGATGCTCAGGCCGGACATGATCTTCTTGGCCGGAAAGCCCAGGAGCTCATGGAGCGGGATCCCCTTGTTGAGCGCGATCAGGACGAGGAGGCCGTTCTCGACCGTAGCCTTGGCCATGCCGTGGCCCCGGACGTGCCGGAAGCGCTCTTCGAGCCCGCCGAGCGTCGTGGCCGGTCCGAGAAGGGGCAGGAGGAAATCCTTGATGATGTGGCGCGCCGTCCCGTTCGTCTCGGAGGAATAGAACGGGTCGGGATCGGAGACGCACTCGCTCCAGGCCGTGACGCCGCCCGACTCGAGGCGCATGAGCAGGGCCTCCTTGTCGGTCCACGTGTGGACGCTCGTCCCGAACGGGGAGACGAACGGCAGCTTGACCGTGACGAGGTCGACGCGGTCGAGGGCGGGGACGGGGACCGCGCCGAGGACGCCGGCGGGCGAAGGATCGGCTGTCATGGGTGGCTCCCTGAGTTTCGAGGTGAGGCCGCGGCGAGCCGGTCCCGGAAGAATTCCATCAGGCTGGCGAGATCGATCTCGTGCTCGCCGCGGTGGACGGCCAGCCTGGCGCCGTCGGGACGCCCCAGATCGGCGTAGATCCGCCGGATCTCCTGGATAGCTTGCCGGGCCAGGGGCACGACGAACATGTGCGGCTCCTCGCGCAGGCCGTTCTGGCACTGAAGAGGCCGCGGGGCGATCAGGCCGAAGATCTCGGCGAAATCGACGAGCTCCCTGAGGCCGTCGAACTTCCAGCACATGCAGTGGTCGTATTCCATCTGGTCCATGGTGGTCAGGAAGCCGGAGCTGACGCAGGCCGCGATCCGTTCGTCCATGGCCGCGAGCCACATCGACATCTCTCCGCCGAGCGAGAGGCCGGCGCAGCCGATCCTCGTCCGGTCCACGGTCTCCATCGCTTCCAGGTAGTCGACGGCGCGCATGAGGTCGCGGAGCCGCTCGCCGGGGAGCGTCCGGCCGGGCTCATAGACGACGTGCTGGCCGACATCGACGGCGATGGTGACGTATCCCGACCCGGCCAGCTCGGCCGCGAATCCCTTGTAGACGGTCGTCCGGTCGTGGACGATGAACCGCGAGCCGCCGTGCCCGTGGATGGCCACGACGGCGGGATAGGGCGGCGTCCCGGTCCGCGGGGTCGTCACGACCGCCTTGATCCGCCGGCCGGGCGTCGAGCTGAGCTCGACCTCCTCGAACAGATGCCCGGCCCGCTCCTCCGAGGACAGGACTTTGGCCTCGAGCGGGACTTTCGCCGTCACCTGGTCGGTCATGGCCATCAGCCGGAAGAGCCGGCCGCGGAGGTCTTTCTGCCACCTGACGATCTCCCGGCGGGGCCGGGACGTGTACTTCATCGTCCGGAGCTTCGGCGCGGCCGGGTCGTGATGGGGCTTGACCGTGAGCCGGAGCTCTTGCCCGGCCTTGAGCCCGAGCGGAAGGCCGTAGAGGTCGTGGCCTTTGACGATCCGGGGAGGCTCCTCCCCCACTCTCAGCTCGTAGTCCTTCGTGGCCTCGGCCGTGAACCACTCGGGGAACTGGTTGATGCGCGGGTAGTCGAAGGGCAGGTACATCCGGTCGCGGTGCCGCGGCCGGTCGAAGCGGAGCTTGCCCGACCAGGCCCAGTCCGCCGCCAGGAACACCTGGACGCCCCCGTCGTCGAGCCGCGCCGCGCCGAGCCTCAGGTCGTCGCGCCACGGCGAGGCGGCCGCTCCCTGCGTCTTGCCGAGGGCCCAGAGAAGCGCGGTCCGGGCGGAGTTGCCGTCGCCGTGCCAGCCCTCGAGGATGCCGTCGTCCCGCTGCTTGCCGAAGAGGAACTCCATGGACCGGTCGACCCAGTCCGAAGCGGAGACGGAGGGGATGCGATTGAGGAGATTGATGGCGCTTTCGATGGCGTCCGCATAGCCGTCGGCGCTGCCGCCCTCCCAATCATAGCCCTCGTACTTGGCGATGGCAGCCAGCGCCCGGCCGGCGGCCTCGCGGTAGCGCGGCTCGTTGTCGAGGGCGGCGATCGTCAGGTAAGCGTTGTAGACGTAGCCCCAGGTGTCGGCCAGCCCCCTGTTCAGGACCTCCCCGGTCCCGGGATCGACCGCGTTGTAGAGGAGGCCGTCCGGGTTCGCGCCGGTCTCCAGGACGCGGTCCAGGATGGCCCGCATCCGGGGCCGATAGCGCCGCCATCTCTCCGGATCATCTCGGCTGGCGAGGACGCAGGCTTCCGTGAGGCCGCCGATGATCTCCGAGCCGTGGTCGCGCAGGCGAAGGCTCTTTTCCGCGAGCAGGTCCCGGTGCAGAAGGAAATAGTCCGCCAGCCGGTAAGCCCAGGTCCGATAATCCTCGTCGCCGCTCGCCCAAGCGAGCCGGCTGGTCACCTGGAGAAGGTCCCCGACGACCTCGACGTCCGCGGACGGGATCGGTCCGGACGGCGTTTCGACGGAGGCCTGGGCGAAGAGGTCGCGGACGAGGCCTTGCATCCGGTCGAGCCAGGGGGAAGGGCCGAGCCACTCGGCGACCGGCATGAGCCCGTCCTTGGCGTACTCGGCGGCGCCGAAGACGATCTCGGCCGGGTCCGGCTTTTCGGTCCGGAAGCCCTGGGTCGCGAACAGGAAATCGTCCGGAAGCGACGCCAGGCGGCTGGTCAGCTTCCGCTCCCGGGCGAGCATGGACGCGACGGTCTCCTTCAGGGCCTGATCGTCGAGGATATGCGCGGCGAGGACGATGAAGGGATAGTTGTCGGCGGCCGCGTCGCGGGCGTTCCAATAGGCGTCGGCCGTCAGGTTCCGGGGTATGAGGCCGGAACGGGGATCGGCATGGACCAGCCAGCCGCGGGCGAAGCGCCGGCTGAAGACGACGGCGCGCCGGCTGTCGTTGGCGTTCTTTTCCGCCCGGGCCCAGGACTCGTCGGGCTGCGGGGCGGCCGCAATGGCCGCCAAGGAGATCGTGGCCAACAGGAGGGACAGCGCTTTAGGTTTCATCGGGGCCCTCTCCGCGCGAGTGAAGGTGACGGAATGGCCGAAACATAACACCGCCGCGGACGACTGTCAACGCAGGCGGCGGCCGTTCCTTGAATGCTCGGGCCATCGAAACTATAATCCTCTCGAAACCGTGCCCAAGAAGAACCTTTTCGCTCCGCTCGCCCTGATCCTCGTCCCGGCCGTCCTCGCGCTCTCGGCGGCGCGATCGGGCCGCGGCTCCGCCGCCGGCGGCGCCGGATTCTCGCCGCGCCTCGGTGTCTGCACATCGATCGGCCACGCGGCCGTCCTGAAAGGCGCCGGCTGCGAGTATGTCGAGGAGTCGGTCCAGGGCTTTCTCGTCCCCGACAAGCCTGAGGGCGAATTCCGAGAAAAGGCCGCGGCCCTCGCCGGGGCGGGGCTTCCGGTCGTCGCCTGCAACAGCTTCCTGCCGGGCGCCCTCAAGTCCGTCGGCCCGGAGGCGCGGCACGACCGGATCATCGCCTACGCCGAGACCGCTTTCCGGCGCGCCCGGCAGGCCGGCGTCGGGATCGTCGTCTTCGGAAGCGGCGGCTCCCGCTCGATCCCGGAAGGCTTTGACCGCACGGTGGCCCGCGACCAATTCGTCGGCCTGCTCCAAGGGTTAGGGCCGATCGCCCGCGAGCACGGCGTTGTTGTCGTCGTCGAACCGCTCCATGCCGGCGAGTGCAACTTCATCAACACGGTCGCGGAGGGCGCCGCGATCGTCAAAGAGGCCGGGCACCCCAACGTCCGGCTCCTGGCCGACATCTATCACATGCTCCGGGAGAGCGAAGGACCCGAGGCCCTCGTCGAGGCCGGCCCGCTCCTGAAGCACTGCCACATCGCCGAGAGGGACCGCCGCACCCCGCCCGGCACGGCCGGGGACGACTTCGGCCCCTATCTGCTGGCTCTCAAGCGCGCCGGGTACGCCGGCGCCATTTCGCTGGAGTGCCGCTGGGACGACCTGGCCCGCGAGCTTCCCCGCGCCATTCGCGCGCTGAAGGACCAGATCGCCGCGATCAACGGGCGAGAACCCGGAACGTGAGGAGGATGACCATGGATAGCCGAAAAACCGTCTCCCGTCGGATCTTTCTCCGGAACGGCGGCCGGTTGGCCGCGGGCGCCCTGGCCGCGGGGGTCCTCCCCTCGCGGCGAGATCCGCGGGCCGCTTCCCGGAATGGCGGCGCCCGAGCCTCGGGCGCATCCGGCGCCAACGATCGCATCAATCTGGGCGTCATCGGGGTCCGCGGCCGGGGCCTGAACCATATCGACGCCTTCGGGGCCCTGCCGAACGTGAGGATCGCCGCGCTCTGCGACGTCGACCTGAACGTCCTCGACGAGCGGGCCGCCGACGTCGAGAAGAAGTTCGGCGCCAAGCCGGCGACCTATCAGCATCAGCAGAAGCTCCTGGAGAGCCGCGATATCGACGCCGTCTCGATCGCGACGCCGAATCACTGGCACGCGCTGGGGACCATCTGGGCCTGCCAGGCCGGCAAGCACGTCTTCGTCGAAAAACCCTGCTGCCACAACGTCCAGGAGGGGCGGCGCATGGTCGAGGCCGCCCGGCGCTTCGGACGCCTGGTCTCGGTCGGCTTCCAGAACCGCTCCAGCCGGGGCGTCCGCCAGGCCATGGCTTTCCTCCACGGAGGCGGCATCGGCGAGGTCTACATGGCCCGAGGCCTGTGCTTCAAGGCCCGGGACCCCATCGGCCTGGTCCCGGACGGCATCGGATCCGGAAAGGACTACGAGTATTTCGTCTGGAACAGCCCCGGCGCAAACTACGACCGAGCTTACATGGACAGGGTGGACTACGACGCCTGGCTCGGCCCGGCTCCCGAACGCCCCTTCAACTACAACCGGTTCCACTACAACTGGCACTGGCACTGGGATTACGGCAGCGGCGACATCGGCAACCAGGGGCCCCACCAGTGGGACATCGCCCGCTGGGGCTTGGGCCAGGAGCGGCATCCCACGATGATCGGCTCGAGCGGCGGGCTCTATGGCCCGCGGTCCGCTCAGGAAACGCCCAACACGCAGGCGGCCGAGGCGCTCTACGCCGACGGGCGGATGATCGAGTTCGAGGTCCGGGGCCTGGCCACGAACGCCGAAGACGGCGTCATGATCGGCAACCTGTTCTACGGGACCAAGGGCTGGCTCCGGATCGACGGCGACGCGTGGCAATCCTATCTCGGCCGCAAGAACGAGGAAGGCCCGGGCTCCAAGACCGCCGCGGAGGACGACTTCCCCGACCCGATGGCCCGGGCCATCGAGGGCGGCCACTACGCCAACTTCATCCACGCCCTCAGGGCGAACGATCCCGCGCTGCTGACCTGCCCCATCGAGGCCGGCTACATGTC